>Ga0207022_10271_pt1 | contig 12580 bp, 11 predicted proteins | sample Alteio_BWMinCont_46_FD_153307 | JGI IMG/M metagenome (GOLD analysis project Ga0207022, IMG submission 153307) | Enriched cells from forest soil in Barre Woods Harvard Forest LTER site, Petersham, Massachusetts, United States -... | ecosystem: Environmental > Terrestrial > Soil > Temperate forest >... | reverse complement strand
TGGATGGCAAAGCGCGCCAATCGCGGCGCGCCTGTTCTGTTGGACGTTGAGGAGGCGGGAAAGGTTGCGGCAAACTTCGCATTACAAATTGAAAAGCCCTCGATCGAGGGCTTTTCAAGTTACTCTTTAAATCATGCAAAAATCAAGTTCCAGCCAAATTTAAGCAGACAATAAAAAATATAGAGTCCGAAAGTGATGGCCAACCCGGTGGATTTCTTCTTACTGGCAACGATAGCAAATCCAATGCCCATCAAATAGACGGTCCAGAGATTGAAAATATCCACCGAAGATGCCAGCGAGCTCAATGCCGGATGCTCTGCATGTGACACCAACACACCAAGGTTGGTTACCACAGGGTATTCCATATTGAATTTTGAAGTATCGTTGACAATGACTGTCATGATGCAAGCCAAAATGCCCCTGGCAAGCCATGGCACAAAAGAAAAAATCGTCACAGCAAAAGCTTGAGCGAATTTTATTTCTGCACCAGCTCCAAAATTGAATAGAGCCAGGAAAATCGCCGCAAGAACCAAATAAACAATCAGCACTACGACAGGATATGAATAAGAGATGTATTTGATGCTGGCTAAAATGATTTTTTGCTGTTGTTGAAGTTGTTCAGGCGATAATTTGGACATCTGGTCTTTCTGCTTCTCTGTCATTTGATTCATTGAATTCTCAAGTACTTGATCCCATGTGATCTTCTTCCCAACAATCGTGACAAATGAGATGGATACTACAGCGGCCAAGATATATGGCAGCCACCAACTCGTGTTCCGTTTGATGTCCTCAAATGTGAGGGACGGCGACATGAACATATTGGTAACACGCGCTATCTCACTCAAACTTTGTTTTCCGTTTTCGGGTGCGCCGATCTCCGGGGTCACGGGTGTGCTCATGGGGGTCTCCTGTTGGGCGGAGGTCGATCATCCGCGCAAGTTGGTATGCAGCATGATAACGCAGGAACCGGATGAATCGACCGGAAATCAATCGTTATTACGGCGTCCCAATATCCTGAGCAGTGACAGGAAAAGGTTGATGAAATCCAGATACAGTGTCAACGCACCCATGATGCTGGCCTTGCCTGCCGACTGTTCATCATCCTGAGTTGCAATCGCAAGGGCTTTTATTTTCTGTGCGTCCCATGCGGTCAAACCGGTGAACACGATCACGCCCACGTAACCCAATATCCATTGCACCATGGAGTTATGGAAGAACAAGTTCACCAACGACGCGATCACCATGCCCCACAATCCCATGACCATGAAACTGCCCATGGCGGTGAGGTCCCGTTTGGTGGCGGTTCCATACAGGGCCATACCGCCGAAGGTAAGAGTGGTGATGAAGAATGTGCTGGCGACGGACGCAGCCGTATAGACAAGAAGGATCACAGAGAGTGTCACGCCATTGAGAGCGGCATAAAAAAGAAAACCCATGGTCGCGACAGCCGGAGATATTCTGTTGATGGCAGCGCTCAACCCCATCACCAGGATGAATTCAACGATGATGATCCCAAAAAACAAAATGCGATTGCCGAATATGGATTGGATCAACTCCGGGGATGACGCCACGAACAACGCGATGATCGCGGTCAAGGCCAGGCCAGCGGTCATCCAGCCATAGGTGCGGGTGACGAACTGCTGGACGAAAGCTTCTTGTCCGGAGGTATCGAGAGTCGGGTTCTGTAGGTCGAAACGGTCATCATTCATGGGTTTAGTTTAGCGCAACACTATAGATGCTTTAAAGTTCTAACAGGTGCAGCGATCCGTCACATTACAACTCCAACAGAGTCGAAATTCCCCGAGCCTTACTTCCTCTGACGCTGCACCATCCTGCGGCCACATGCTACACTTTACTCTGGTTTTTCGCGCCCTTGCGCGCCTACTGTGCCATGGTCAAGCTCGCACCCTCGATCCTTTCAGCGGACTTCTCACGACTCGCCGCACATTGCCAGGAGGCGCTGGCCGGCGGCGGAACATTGCTGCATGTGGATGTGATGGACGGCCATTTTGTGCCCAATATCACGCTCGGGCCACCGATCGTGGCCAGTTTGCGCAAAGCCATAAGCAACGAAGTACCGCTGGACTGCCATCTCATGATTGAGCACGCGGACCAGTTCATCCCTGCGTTCGCGGACGCCGGGGCGAATTGGATCAGCGTGCATCAGGAAGCCTGTGTACACCTGAACCGTTCGCTCGAGTTGATCAAGACCCTCGGATTACGCGCCGGTGTGGTGATCAATCCAGCGACACCGGTGGGCACTCTTACAGAAGTTCTAGGGATCGTGGATTACGTTCTGGTCATGTCCGTCAACCCCGGTTTCGGTGGTCAGAGTTTCATTCCCAGCGCGCTCGAGAAGATCAAGAAACTGGCCGCTATCCGCACCGCCATGAACCTACGCTTTGCGATCGAGGTGGATGGAGGCGTCACGCAAGAGACGGTCCGCAGCATCGTGGCAGCCGGTGCGGAGATACTGGTTGCAGGCAACGCCATCTTCGGCAAAGGCAGCGCGAAGGCGAACGCGGAAAAACTTCTAGGTCTGGCGCACGATGCCGAACCCGCAGCTTCAAACCTGGCGCGCGCCTGATGCGCCGAAAGCAAATCACAATCGCAGTCGAGGACATCATGCATCGCAAGCACTTCGTATATACCGTGGTATTGATCCTGGCCTTGTTCCTTTGCTCGTGCCACAACAGCAAAGTAAAGAACCCCATCGCCAACGTGGATTCCAAGCAGCCAGACAAGGTCCTCTTCGACCGCGCGGTGGAAGCGATGCGCAACAACAAATATGATGTGGCGCGCCTCTCATTGCAGACCCTCATCAATACGTATCCGGACTCTGAGTACATCGCCCGCGCAAAACTCGGCGTGGCTGACTCCTGGTATGCAGAAGGCGGCACGTCAGGACTGGCGCAAGCTGAAATCGAGTACAAAGATTTCCAAACATTCTTCCCCAACATGGCCGAAGCCGCCGAGGCGCAGCTGAAAGTGGCCAACATCCACTACCGCCAGATGGAGAAAGCCGACCGCGACCCGAATCAAGCACGGCGCGCCGAAGATGAATACCGCGCGCTGATCACCATGTATCCAGACAGCAAACTTGTGCCGGAAGCCAAGGCCCGTCTGCTTGAAGTGCAAGAAATTCTGGCGGAGCGCGATTTCGATATCGGACAATTCTATTTTCTGCGGCAATCGTATCCTGCGGCCATTGCCCGTCTGCAATCACTTGTGGACCAGTACCCATTGTCAAGCGAAACTTCCACATCCCTCTTCCTCCTCGGGCAATCCTATGAGGCAGAGAAATCACAGCTGGACACCTTGAAACTGACCGAGACCGTGAAAGCAAAGTTGGACAAGGAGTTCACAGATAAGGCCGCGGCCGCTTACTCCCTGATCGTCAGCAAATATCCCAACGAAATTCCTGTGAACGATGCCAAAGCGCGTCTCAACGCCATGCTTCGTCCCATACCAGTGCCTACGCCGGAAGACATTGCGTTCAACAAGCAGGTCATGGACAGCCGGGGCACTCCCACCCGGTATGAAAAAGTTTCTTCTATTTTTAAGCATGGCCCTATCGTTGCCAGCACAACAAGGGTCGGCGAACCGGTGTTGGTGGATGCAAAGCCCACCAACGCACCCGACATTGTGCGAGGCATTTATGTCAGCGCCGTAATGGCTGCAACAACTGATACAACCACTCCGGCCAGCGCCACGGATGCTTCGAAAACAACATCGACTCCGCCTCCTTCCACAGACACCAGTACGAGCACAACCGGAGTTCAGATCATCAACCGCACCGATGTGAAACTCGGTCCGAACGGTGAACCGCCAAAGTCCGATGCGGCCCCGGGGTCGGCTGCACCTGAAACCGCTGGAGCGCCGTTGCCCCCGCCCGTGCAGGTCAATGACGCCAACAATCCCGACCAGAACAAACCAGCCACGTCATCCTCCTCTTCCACCACATCTGCCACGACCGCGAACGGTGACCAAAAAACCGATGCTGACAAAAAAGAAGAATCCACCAGCAAGAAAAAGAAGAAGGGCTTCTTCCGCAAGCTCATCCCTATCGGTTAGACCGCAGGATGGATCGATCCTTTGATCGATCAGGCACAGTGAGGCCCACTGTGCCTGATCTGTTTCCCTCAAATCCTTAAAAAGAACATGACGGAACCTCACAGACTGTGCCGGCCCATATGCACATCCGTTGTATTGTGTCCTTCCGTAACCACTTACGGCACTAGGGAAATCACGTCTATCCATTGACTTGCGCGGTGTGCTCGCGTACCTTTTTCCAGAAGCATTTTTCCGTTCCCAAGCCATTTCATTGGTCTGCGGACAAGGAATAACTGTGCCCCTGAAGATCCTCCTCGCCGATGACAGCCTCACCGCCCAGAACATGGGCAAGAAGATACTGGCCGATGCCGGCCATGTGGTCACCGCTGTTTCCAACGGCGCCGCTGCTGCCAAGAAGTTAGGCGACAAGATCGATCTCTTCATCTTCGACGTCTATATGCCCGGCTTTACCGGCATTGAGTTGTGCGAGAAGGTCCGAGCCAATATCGAGACCAACAAAACACCTGTGCTGCTCACAGTGGGTCAGATGGAGAGTTATAACGCGCAGGACGGACAGCGCGTGAAAGCAGATGGCGTCATCATCAAACCGTTCGTGGCCACGGACCTGCTCGCCCTGGTGCAGAAGATCGAGAAGAAGATCATCGCCGCGGCCACACCACCGCCGCCGCCGCTCATTCCCAAGAACGCAACGGGCGAATATGAGCGCACCATGATCTTCACGCCTCCGCAGATCGAAGAATTCAAGGATGACAGTTATCACGAATGGAAGACCGAGGCTGAAGACACCACCTCCGCCGAACACCGAACACCCACGGGAAATGTCCCGGTGCCTGCGTTTGAAGAGACCATCAGGATCGCCGGACCCAAGAAAACAATCCCGCCGACTGCGATCCCGGATCTGGCGGAGACCATCAAGGTCATGCCTCCGGCACCAGTTGCACAAGATACGATCCCAATGGCGCCGCCCCCATCGCCTCCGGCATTTGCCTCGCTCGATGACACGATCTCTTTCACTCCTCCTGGGATCGACCCTGCAGCGGCCGCGACGGCCATGGCAGCATTTGAAGACACCGTGACCATGATGACGCCGGTCGTACCAACCGCGCCGCCACCTGCCCCTGCGGCAACGATGGCTGAGTTTGAAGACACCATCAAATTAAAACGTACCGCCGAGCAGATGAATGAATTTTTAGACACTGTGCAAATGCCGGTGCCAGATTCCAACGAGATGAAGCCGACAGTTTCCGTTGACATGCTGAACTTGTCCGCTGCCTCGATGCCGGCATTCGCTGGTTCAGCTTCAGCCATGGATTTCCCCGCCGCATCTCCTCCGGCAATGGAGTTTGCACCATCCGCACCCGCCATGGAAATGTCCATGCCGCCAGCTGTATCACCGATGGCAGAGCTTGAAACCACCACCGTATTGCCTGCCTCCAGCATCCCTGCGACGGCTACTGATGTGGAATTCACTGCGGCGCCCAAAGCCGGAGCTGTGGTAGTGAAACCAGAATCCGGACTTGAAACCGATGAACCGACCACGGTTCTGCCGGAACCTGTTAGAGATCCTTCACTGGTCACCGACCCGACCGAGATGGCATCGGCATTCGTCACAAAATTCGGTGTTGAAGGCGCGGAAGCAGACGACGATTTCGAAGGTAAAGTCCGGATCCCAGGCATCACACCTGTCGCGCCACCTGCTCCTGTGGATACAGTGGCTGCAAAAGAAACCAGGTCAGCAGCAGCTCAGCCTTCCGGAACAGTGGATTTCGATGCCCAACTTGCCTCAAAGCTGCATGAGTATGAGCAACCCGCATCTCCAACTGCAACCGTGGAAGCTACACCGGCAGAACCATTGATCCCTGAACCGGCGACCGCTGACAAGGGCATGACCGCCGACCTTATGGCGCAGATGCATGACGCCGTGGCTGACATGGAGGTCGCGACCGCACCTCATGATGACCATTTGGTGGACACAGTGACCATGCCAACCCCAGCGGATGAAGCACCCGTTCCGATACCAGGCGGCGTTGCGGAAGTATCGCTCGATGCTGGTGGAGTGGACCATGAACTCGCATCGCAACTCGCCGCCGCGGTTGGCGCGGAACCGCCTGCACCGGAAATTCCCGCCGGTGTTCCGGCTGGCTCATTGCTTTCCGGTGTTCCCATCGAGAGTTCCACGATCTCATCGGTGGTCTCACGTGTACTCGAGCGCATGATGCCCGTGATCGTCGGGGAAGTCCTTAAAGAACTCGATTCCATGAAGAAATAAAAAGGGAGCGGCTCCGCAGTTCCCTTTTGCCCCCGACCATTCACTTTGCATTAAAAAGCACTTGACAATACTATCCACCTCCTTGAAAATGCTGCTATGGAGCAGAGGCACCGCCAACGCCGCCGTGGCAGCAATCGCCGTTATGGCGCATCGTCCACCGATCCGCAGTCAGGGCTCATACATCAAGTGGATGCGGAACCGGAGCAACAGGTTATTCCAACCTCCTCGATTTCCACCGACCCACTTTCCCATCTTGCATACATCCGCAACACAATGGAGAGCGCCTCCGTCTTCACATCGGTGCCCGGCATTGGGCAGGTCGTGATCGGTCTTACGGCTTTGATGGCAGCCTACATCGCGTCTCTGGTCACTTTCCCGCAAGAATCGCAGAGCTGGTTGTTGGTTTGGATGTGTGAAGCCATTCTGGCGTTGAGCATCGGCGCATTCACCATGCAGCAAAAAGCAAAACGTGGCGGGCAGTCGTTGTTCACAGGCGTGGGAAAGAAGGTCCTGATGAACCTGATGCCGGCGCTGTTCGTAGGCGCGATGCTCACGGTCCTTCTGCATCATCTGGACATGAACACCCCTATCCCGGCCATGTGGCTGATGCTCTATGGCATTGCAGTCATCAGCGGTGGCGCGTTTTCCGTGGGTATCGTTCCCGTGATGGGGATCAGTTTTGTGATACTAGGAGCGATGACAGCATGGATGCCGGCCGCATGGACCAACTGGAGCATGGCGCTGGGCTTTGGCGGGTTGCATATCCTGTTCGGTGTGATCATCGCCAAACGCCATGGCGGATAGGGTTTTGCTTTTGCATGGATCAGACATAGAAAATATCCGGAACGGAGCAACACAATGTCGAAGTTGAAAACAGCATTGAGCGGGATCGCAGGCCGCACGGCGCGAAAAACGGAGAACGCTCCTGCGCGTACGCCACGTTCGGTTGAGGCTGCGCCGGACTTCGACCGCATCGTGCATGAACGCCTCCGCCTCGGCATTCTCAGCGCACTTGCAGCCGGTGGTGAGATGACCTTCAATGAATTGAAGAAACTGCTCGAAGCCACCGATGGCAACCTCAGCGTCCACGCACGCAAACTTGAGGACGCCGCCTACATCGCCTGCGAAAAGAGCTTTGCCGGACGCATGCCGCGCACCGAGTTCCGCATCACTGCTTCCGGCCGTCGCGCTTTGGGCGAGTATCTGGATTCGATGGAAGAGTTCATCCGCAAGACACGTTCGCACTGAACCGGCACCGTGCAACAGGTCATGGCGGATATTTTTGCTCCACTTTGCTTTGAAATACAAAGTTGTTTATACATTGTTCTTGGAGGACATCATGCAGAACGGAATGATCGTGGACCTGCCGTATGCCCCCGTGGCCGTGCTTCTGTTCCTTGGAACCACGCTGGGACTTCTCGTAGGTGGCATCGTTGCGCTGGTCGCTTTTTTCACCAAACAACGCAAGTTGTCTCAGCTCATTTTGAAATTGATGGCCGCTGGCGCTGGCCTGTATGCAGTGCTATTGTTCGCCGCTTCCCTCACCAGCCAGGAGCGCGTACTCGCGGCAGGTGTTGAAAAACATTATTGCGAGATCGACTGCCATATCGCCTACTCCGTGACGGGGACCCTGTATTCGAAATCATTCACAGATGGGAAGCAATCGCGCACAGCCCGAGGGGAGTTTGCGATTGTGACATTGCATACGCGGTTCGATGAGACCACCATCGGCCCGAACCGCGGCAACGGCGAGCTGCAGCCGAGCCCGCGGCAAATCGAAGTGACAGACGCTGCCGGAAACAATTACGCTCCTGTCGCTATCACAGGCAGACCCTTGACCACGCCGTTGCGTCCCGGTGAAAGTTATGTCACCACGTTTGTCTTCGATCTACCTGTGAATGTGGTGCGCCCAAAACTCTACCTTGACAATGCTCCCTGGCCCAACCGGTTGCTCATCGGACACGAAGACAGCCTGCTGCACAAGAAAGCATATTTCGACTTGGCTGTAAAAACTTAAAACGGGTTGACCGGTCATGACTTCGCTGGTTCGGCACGTTAGAACCATTCCCCTGCCTCCACTGTGCCTATAAAATAAGGGGATGGCACGCTGGGAACAATTCGAAGTCTGGGCCATGACCAAGGGCGAGTGGCAGCAGGTGGGTCATTTCAATGACCTCGATCTGGCCAGCGCGGTCTTCCGCAACCGCAGCTATCGCCAAAAACTCATCCATGCGGTGTATGAAGGTGAAGAGCTTATTTCGCAGGATGTATTGGCCGAGGTGGGCCGCACGCGTGAGAATCCCGAGGAAGAGACCACTGTTAACGGCAAGAAGAAACCTGGACGCGCCCTTTTCAATGGATTGATGAATGGCAAAATAAAGATCAAGGTTCCCAAATAATTCAAAGTTCAATCCATAGCTACCACTGTTCGCCTTTCATTTGCCTGAACTCGGAATCCGTCTTACCATCGTATCTGCGTGGCTGAAAACAAAAAACAGAATCCTGACCGATTGGTCTCTGCCGTGGTGGTGGAAGATGATGCCACTGCTGAGTTGCAACTGCGCCCGAAAAAACTGAACGAGTTCATCGGCCAGACCAAGGTCAAAGAGAACCTTGCGATCGCCCTCACTGCGGCCAAGCAGCGCGGAGAACCGCTCGACCACGTATTGCTCTACGGCCCGCCCGGACTCGGCAAAACGACACTCGCCACGATCATCGCCAACGAACTCGGTGTGGACTTCCAACAGACTGCCGGCCCTGCGATCCAGATCAAAGGCGATCTCACCGCCATTCTGACCAACCTCGGTTCGAAGCAAGTGCTCTTCTTCGATGAAGTACATCGTTTGCAACCGCAACTCGAAGAGATCCTCTATTCGGCGCTCGAAGATTACAAGCTCGACATCATCATTGGGCAGGGGCCATCGGCGCGCACACATACCATGGACGTGCATCCCTTCACATTCGTCGCTGCGACCACGCGCGCCGGACTGCTCTCCGCCCCACTGCGTTCGCGCTTCGGATTGCTGTTGCGTCTTGAGTTCTACACCCATGACGATCTGCGCGTGATCGTCTCGCGCTCGGCAGAGATCCTTGGCATTCCCATCGATGGCGAAGGCGCCAACGAGATCGCCGGACGCGCGCGCGGAACGCCACGCATTGTGAACCGGCTGTTGCGTCGCGTCCGTGATTACGCGCAGGTGAAAGGCACTGGCAAGATCGACCGCGCCACCGCCGAAGCTGCACTCAAGATGCTCGAAGTGGACCAGCACGGATTCGACGAGATCGACCGCAAGCTCATGCTCACCATCATTGAGAAGTACCGCGGAGGCCCTGTCGGCCTCAGCACACTCGCCGCCGTGCTCAGCGAAGAGCAAGATGCCATCGAGGACATTTACGAGCCGTTCCTCATCCAGATCGGCTTCCTCGACCGAACCCCGCGTGGTAGGGTGGCTACGCGGCTGGCCTATGACTACTTCGGCCTTCCCTACAACAGCCGCCAGAATGATCTGTTTTGAAGAATCGCAACTCCGACATGCAACGATAAAACACAAGAAATCAGTTGGAACAAATACAAACACTTTTGCGCATCTATCGTCTAATGGAAGTAACAAATCTCATTGACCGAAGTAGTCAACTCAGCGACAACAAACTGCCATTTTCAAGTTAGGGGAGACTTGAGATTCCATCCTTCAATCTGCACTCTCGTGCTTTTAGGCCTGGCATTGCTGGGTCCTTTTGTTGTTTTTGCGCAGAATAAACCGAATGCGTCCGTCAAAGACACTTCCAAGCAGGAAGAAATAAAAAAACCTGCAGCGCGTTCGGTGCTGAACATCCCGCATATCGACCGCGCACCAACACTCGATGATTTCAAGGAGCTCGCGCCGTCCTCGCCGTTGGCGCTCACCATGTCGCATGCGAATGAATTCAAACAGCACAATCCTACGGACGGCGCTGCCGCCACCCAGCGCACGGACGCCTATCTCGGATACGACCAGAGCAACATCTATGTTGTCTTTCTCTGCCACGATGAACACGCTGACCAGATCCGCGCGCAGATGACCAAGCGCGAGAACGCCTTCGCTGATGATTATGTTGAGATCACGCTCGACACATTCAAAGACCAGCGCCGCGGATACGTCTTCTGGTCGAACCCGCTCGGCATCCAGGCGGAAGGCCTATGGACCGAGGATAACGGCGATGACTGGTCGTGGGACACGGTCTGGAACACCACCAGTCGCCGCACGGCGCACGGATACATGGTGATCATGTCGATCCCATTCCGCAGCCTGCGTTTTTCGCACGCAGAGATGCAGGATTGGGGCTTCATTCTGCACCGCGTCATTCCACGCAACAACGAAGATGATTTCTGGCCCTTCGTCTCCGCCAAACTCAACGGACGCATGAACCAGGAAGCCGAACTCACCGGCCTGGAAAAGATCTCACCCAGCCGGAACTTTGAGATCGACCCGTATGGCATTTGGCGCGCGGACCGCACGCTCAACAGCATCGATACACCTCCGCACTTCGAGGGCGAAGACCTCGGCGGACGAGTGGGCGCAGACGCCAAGCTCGTGATCAAAGATTCACTCGTGCTCGACCTGACGATCAAACCCGATTTCAGCCAAGTCGAGAGCGACCAGCCGCAGATCACCATCAACCAGCGCTTCCCGGTGTTTTTTCCTGAGAAGCGTCCGTTCTTCCTTGAGAACAACACGTTCTTCAACACGTCATTCAACCTTCTCTACACGCGCAACATCATCGATCCCGATTGGGGAGCGCGGCTGACCGGAAAGATCGGCAAGTGGTCGCTCGGGTTCATCCTTGCCGATGACAAGTCGCCCGGCGAATCCGTGGCCAACAACGACCCCAACTTCGGCAAGAAAGCCACCTTTGCCATCGCGCGCGTGAATTACGACCTATTCAAACAGTCCACCATTGGATTCATCTACACCGACCGAGAATTTGCGGGAAGCTGGAACCGCATCGGCGGCATCGACGGCAACTTCAAATGGCACAAGAATTACTTCGCGAACTTCCAGATACTCGCTACGTCAACCAAAGACATCTTCGGCAATTACTTCGCTGGCCCAGCGGGGGAATTCAGCCTCGGATACAGCGGCCGCAAGTTCAACATGAATACCTATTATCAGGACGACAGCAATGGCTATCAGACACTGGTCGGTTTCTACTCGCGACCCGGATACCGGCAATTCAGCAATTTTCTGAACTACCGTTGGCGTCCAGAGAAAAAATGGCTGATCTCATTCGGGCCGAACATCTTCCAGCAACTCGATTGGGACCACACCGGCCTGCGTCTCGATTACATCAACAATGTCAACTTCCAGGCCGAAATGAAGAAGAACACGTTCTTCGGTGTTTTTTACAACGCAGCGCGGTCACGGCTGCGTCCACAGGATTACAGCACACTCACCACGAATATCGACCTCGCCAACGGTGGACGCGGCTTCTTCTTCCAATCCGATATCTTCAAGTTCCTCAGTGTGAACGCGCAGACGGTATGGGGCAACACTCCGAATGTGATCCCTACCACCGGCCCGCCGCGCGGATCGTTCGAGCGCAACTTCAACGGCGGCTTCACGCTCAAGCCCGTCACCCGAATGCAGATCACCACCACTTACCTACTCGATAACTGGGTGGACGAAACCACGCGCAAGAGCGAGTACACCACGCACATCATCCGCTCGAAGTGGTATTACCAGATCAACCGCGAGATGAGCCTGCGCTTCATCGGACAGTACAACGCGAACCTCTCGCATCCCGAACTGGTCGCGCTCGATACCTCGAAGGAATTCAACTATGACTTCCTGTTCACGTATTTCATCCATCCGGGCACGGCGCTCTACGTCGGTTACAACACCGACCTCGATACGCTCAACCCGATGCTGATCCAAGGGCCGAATGGATTGGTGCAACGCAGTAATCAATACATCAATGACGGACGTCAGGTCTTCGTGAAGCTCAGCTATTTGTTCCGGTTCTGAAATACATCCATTGTTGAGTCTTCGCTGATCCTCTCAACCGTTATTTACGCTTGATCGAAGAACTTGAGCGCCATGGCGCCGTGCGTGGCCGCTCCGCCTGCTCGCAAGGCTGCGGCGAGGAAAGAAGCTTCGACCAGCTCTTCGCGCGTGGCTCCGGCTTTCTTCGCGGCCTTGGAATGCACCTCAATGCAATACGGACACTGCGTGGTACACGCCACGGCGACGGCGATCAGCT
>Ga0207022_10269_pt1 | contig 12592 bp, 11 predicted proteins | sample Alteio_BWMinCont_46_FD_153307 | JGI IMG/M metagenome (GOLD analysis project Ga0207022, IMG submission 153307) | Enriched cells from forest soil in Barre Woods Harvard Forest LTER site, Petersham, Massachusetts, United States -... | ecosystem: Environmental > Terrestrial > Soil > Temperate forest >... | reverse complement strand
TCGGCGGCTGCGGCGGCGGTGCTTTTTTGCCTCCACTCAGAAATTCATATAGTGCATCCTGCAATTTATTGTATTTCTGGCTGTGGCTAAGCTGGCTTTCACGCGTCCATGTCGGGCGATGCCCCGTTACGGATTCTTTCATGAAATCCTCAATATCGTCACGCTCAAGCCCTGCAAAATAATCCCATTTTTGATTGTGCTCCCGTATGTGCTCAAGACACAGCCAGCGGTACTCGCCCAGCTGCTCACGCGATATGGGAGCCTTATATAGCCCTGACTCGGTGCACCCCTCTGCCGCACATGGATGCGACTTATCTGACGCCTGTGGTGCGTAGTCTTTTTTAGGGCTAGCCTTTTTAGGGGCGTCTTTTGTTTGTTTGGTCATTTTGCTTCTGGATATATTTTTTTCTGGGCATTTTTTTTATTGTGCCCTACTCTCGCATTTGTTGAGCGTTCATGCAAACGTATGAACAAATGACGAAGAACAAATGGAGGATTTAGGTGGCGACACGCTTTGAACGTATAGTAACAATAATGGCGCAAAATTTTCGCCCGACGCATCTGGCGCTACGCGACACTTCTTCCGACCATGGGGATCACTTTTTCAGCCAATCGGACGAAACGCATTTCCAGCTGATTGTGGAATCCAGAAAATTTGAAGGCATGAGCCAGGTGCAGATGCATCAGGCAATCTACATGCTGCTGGACCGAGAATTTCACAGCGGCCTGCACGCCATCGCCATCCACGCCTCACCGCCAAAACCAAGCGATACACCCGATTGACCCTTAACAATTAGCTTTTGAAGACTAGGCCGGCTCTTTGACTTTACGGCTGCTTTTTGCCTTTGCAACTGGCGCCTCTTCCTCATCCGACTCTTCTTTCGGGAAGGCAGAGAGGATATTTTTCACAAGCGCTTTCACTTCCTGCGCCGCCACGCTGGAAGGATCCACTTCCGTAGCCGTGCGCCCTTCCATCAGCGAGGAAGCAAACAACACGCGGTTGCCAAGCGTAACATTGATCAGTTCAGGGAGTTCCTCCGCAATCTTCTGCGCCAGACGTGAATTTGCAGGAACGCGGTTCATCACCACTTTCACCGGAATTTTTTCAGTTTTTGCCAGGTTCAGCGTAGCCTGCGTCGCCCAAAGATCTGTTGGGCTTGGTTGTACGGGAACTACCACCAGGTCAGCACTGCGAATCGCGGTACGTGCTTCGGTTTCGGTATGTGGCGGGCTATCAATAATAATATACTCACACTGTTTGCGCAGCCGGGAAATTTCACTGGCAACGCGCCAGCCAGAAACGCTCATAAACGTCAGCCCCGTATATCCTTCGCCCAGTTTCTTTTCGCGGAGACCATGCCAATGCCCTGTACTTCCCTGCGGATCAATATCCACGAGGGCAACCCGGTTACCTTTTTGAGCGAGTGCTACGGCTAAATGTGTAGCCACCGTTGTTTTGCCTGCACCACCTTTTTGTTGTGCAATCGTAATAACTTTTGCCATATAATCCTCCGCTGTTATGCTAAATACTTCTCTATGAGCATAGTCCAAAAAAATAGATTAACAACTATATTTAGTAGTCACCGATGAAAAATACCACCAGCGATATTAAACACGCCGCATCACTGTTGAAATCTGGCGAACTTGTCGCCTTTCCTACCGAAACAGTCTATGGACTGGGAGGAAATGCCTTATCCGATGATGCCGTGGCAGAAATTTATGCGGTCAAGGAGCGTCCGCAATTTAATCCACTCATTGTCCATGTTCGCAGCATTGAAGATGCCAATCACCATGCGCACTGTAATACCACTGCACGTATGCTCGCCCACCATTTCTGGCCGGGCCCGTTGACGCTGGTATTATTGCGTCGTCCGGAATGTGAACTGTCTTATCTGGTCAGTGCCGGTATGGATACGGTGGCAGTGCGTGTTCCAGCTCACCCAATGGCGCAGGCATTATTACACGAAGCAGGTATCCCCATTGCTGCACCAAGCGCCAATCGCAGTGGCCGCATTAGCCCGACAGAGGCATCACACGTGCAAGAAGAACTGGGAGGAAGATTAGCAATGATACTCGATGGCGGGCCTTGCCATGTCGGTATTGAGTCAACGGTAGTGGATGTCACCGGTGAAACGCCAATCATTTTACGCCCGGGTTCCATCAGTGCCAAACAGATCGGCGACGTCCTACACTGCAAAATCCCCCTACTCCCTAATCTATCATCTTCGTCCATGCGCTCGCCTGGTCAATTAGCAAGCCATTATGCACCATCCCACCCGGTGCGCCTGAATGCTACTCATGCTGCGGCAGATGAAGCCCTCCTTGCATTTGGTGAACACGTACCCACAGGCGCAGCATATACCCTCAACATCAGTAAACATGGCAACCTGCAGGAAGCTGCCGCTAATTTATTCCGTATGCTGCGCGCACTCGATACGAAGGATGTCAGATGCATCGCCGTCATGCCTATTCCCGAAGATGCGGATACCCATGCACTCGGCATTGCCATCAACGACCGCCTGAAACGTGCGGCCACACCAGACACCATTTGATTCTAAAGAAAAATATAGGTAAGGTCGCATTAACGCTACGCTTTTTTTACTAAGATTTTAAGAGGACCACGATGGACTACAACGCACAAGTATTTTTGGAAGCACTCTGGGCAGCCAGCATCATTCCCTTCTCGAACGATGCCACGTTTTCTGCCATGGCTGCATTTGGTAATTTTGATATGCACATTCCAGCGGTGATCGCCATCATAGGTGCCACGATGGGGCAGATCTTCAACCTCATCATAGGACGGCTATTTCTCGAGCTTCACAAGAAGGGGCTGCTTTACGTCAAAGCCGTATGGTATGATAGAATCGCCGGAATCTTCAATAAATATTGCGTATTCCTGCTGCTCTTCAGCTGGGTATCCATCCTGAAATTGCTTCTGGTGTTTGCAGGATTTCTCGGCACCGGTATCCGTTTTGCCCTGCCACTGATTCTTATCGGGCAGATTTATCATTACAGCAGTTATTTGATGTAATCTAAACAACCAACGACATAAAAAAACACCCACTCGAAAGAGTGGGTGTTTTTTATTGTATCCAGTATTAAAAGCTTAGTGTGCCAGTAACGCCAACAGCAGGATCGCCACGATATTGGCAATCTTGATCATCGGATTTACTGCAGGGCCAGCCGTATCTTTATACGGATCACCTACGGTATCACCCGTCACTGCGGCTTTATGAGCATCGGAGCCCTTGCCGCCATGATGGCCTTCTTCGATGTACTTCTTGGCATTGTCCCATGCCCCACCGCCTGCTGTCATCGAGATAGCGACGAAAAGACCCGTCACGATAATCCCAAGCAACATAGCACCTAGCGCCGAAAACGCTTCGCTTTGGCCGCCGATGGCATTGATGATGAAGTACAGCACGACTGGCGCACCTACCGGAAGCAGGGATGGCAGAATCATTTCACGGATAGCTGCTTTGGTCAGCATGTCTACAGCGCGACCGTAATCCGGCTTTGCTGTACCCGCCATAATTCCAGGAATTTCCTTGAACTGGCGACGTACTTCAACCACGACGCTACCGGCTGCACGCCCTACCGCTTTCATGCCCATGGCACCGAACAGGTAAGGTAGGAGGCCACCAATCAACAACCCAACAACTACATACGGATCTGACAACAGGAACTGTACATCGAGTGATGGGAAATAGTGCTTAAGATCCTGCGTATACGCCGTGAACAGCACCAGCGATGCCAGTGCCGCCGAACCAATGGCATAGCCCTTGGTCACAGCTTTCGTGGTGTTACCCACTGCATCCAGCGCATCGGTAACTGCACGAACGTCTTTCGGCAAACCCGACATTTCGGCAATACCGCCCGCATTGTCCGTCACCGGTCCATAAGCATCCAGTGCGACAATCATACCGGCAAGTGCCAGCATGGTCGTTGCCGAGACCGCGATCCCGAACAGGCCACATTGTGAGAAGGCAAACAGAATACCAAAGCAGATAATGATTGCCGGTATCGCCGTTGCTTCCATTGATACAGCCAAGCCCTGAATCACGTTCGTGCCATGCCCCGTAGTCGAAGCCTGAGCAATCGAACGCACAGGAGCAAACGCTGTCGAGGTATAGTACTCGGTAACCACCACCAGCGCACCGGTAATGAACAAGCCAGAAATCGCACACTTATAGATTTCCATGCTCGAGAAGCTCAGGTTGTCAATCGAAAAGACCGACGACATACCCAGCATACGATCCGTTACGACGTAAATGACCCCGGCTGAAAGCACTGCCGTTACGATCAATCCTTTATACAGCGCGCCCATAATGTTGCGGCTGGCACCAAGGCGAACAAAAAATGTACCGATAATCGAGGTGAGGATACAACCGCCACCAATGACCAACGGATACATCATCATCTGCTTTTGCACAGTGCCGGTGAAGTAAATCGCTGCCAGCAACATGGTTGCAACAATGGTTACTACATAGGTTTCGAACAAGTCAGCCGCCATACCAGCGCAATCACCGACGTTATCACCGACGTTATCCGCAATAACAGCAGGATTGCGCGGGTCATCCTCGGGGATATTCGCTTCCACTTTACCAACCAGATCCGCACCGACATCCGCACCTTTGGTGAAGATACCACCGCCAAGACGTGCAAAGATCGAAATCAATGATGCGCCAAAGGACAGAGCCACCAGCGCTTCGAGAATCTTACGGGTTTCCAGTCCCTGGCTTTGCAGGAACATATAATAGAGAGCAATGCCGAGCAAACCCAGCCCAACCACTAACATCCCGGTTACCGCACCCGACTTGAACGCAATGTTCAATGCCGACTGCATACTCGTTTTTGCCGCTTCCGCCGTGCGCACGTTGGCACGCACCGAAATATTCATACCGATATATCCGGCAACACCTGAGGAGATTGCGCCGATGGCAAAACCAATGCCCGCATAAATCCCTAATTTTGCACTAAGCAATATGCAGATCACAATTCCCACCATACCAATCGTCTGATACTGACGATTCAGGTAAGCGCGTGCGCCTTCCTGAATGGCTGCGGCGATATTGACCATCTTTTCCGATCCTGGGGCAGCAGCCATAATAGAGCGCCCTGCAAACAATCCATACAGTAGCGAGGCAATACCACAGGCAATAATAAACATCATGGCGTCCGACATAAGTTATGCTTTCTCCGTTATTTAGTGTGTGATTTTATAGGCTATAGGCGGAGCATTCATGCCAGAACTGCTAACGCTATGCAAGTAGAAGATATTTTTCAGCGAGTTGCCTTGTTTTTCAGAGCTTTTAAGGCACCGTAATACGCCTACGCTCTGTAATAGGCACCGCCTGTTACCGCCCGTATAGCGCCGGTGGTGGTAGGAAGCGATAATGCCAGCCCCAGCAGCGAACGCACCGCCAGAAACCCAAAGGCCTGCGCCTCTAGCGCATCTCCGACCCAACCTAACGACTCAACCGGATACACCTGGGTAAAACGTCTTTTGAGTGCCTGCATCAGTGCCGGATTATGGCGTCCACCGCCAGCAATAAACCATTGTTTGGCTGGCACAGGGAAATACGTTGAGCCACGTTCTACCGAAGCAGCAACAAACTCGGTGAGGGTTGCTGCGCCATCTTCCTTGGAAAGCCCGGAAAGCAGTTCATAACCAAAATGGTTGCGATCAAGCGACTTGGGAGGGGTTTTGATAAAGAAACTATTCCGGAGCATTTCCTCCAGCAGTGGCGCATTCACCTTACCGGCTAGTGCAAGCTTGCCATCGACGTCGCAATCTAATCCGGTGTTTTTGAGGGCCCATTCATTGACCATGACATTCCCCGGCCCGGTATCAAACGCCATAATATCGAGATCCAGTAAATCATTGCTGGCATTTTCCGATCGTCCGATCCAGGTAACGTTGGCAATCCCACCAATATTGAGGATAGCAACGGGCAATTCCATCTGGCGGGCCAGCGCGGCGTGGAATAGCGGTACCAGTGGTGCCCCCTCGCCTCCCGTCGCCATATCATGCCTGCGAAAATCACAGACAACGTCAATACCTGCTTTTTCCGCTAGTAACGCACCGTTACCGATCTGCCATGTAAGCTTTTCCTGTGGCCGGTGAACCACGGTCTGGCCATGAAAACCAATCACCCGCACATCTTTGCGGCTTATATCCGCTTGTTTTAGAAGGGCTTTAACCACATCCACATGTTTTAAGGTCAATTCCTGTTCCATCGCCAGCAGGTCACCCCGCCCATGCACTGTCTCGCGCAGCCGTGCCCGGAATGCATCGTCATACGGCATCGTGAGCCACGCTCCAAACCCCAGCACATGCTCGCCGTCCGTGCGAATCAGCGCGGCGTCTATCCCATCCAGCGACGTCCCGCTCATCAATCCCAGTGACCAGACCGTTTCACCGCTACGGATAGCATTTGCTTTCGACATCCCATTTTTCCTTATGTTCTGTTTAATAAGAACTTAACTTATAGGTATTAAAAGGGTATTAATACAATATTGTAACCAATGTATACTGGTAAACTGACCTATGGCCGACAAAAAAACATCTGCACCTGCTCCTGCTGCTACCGCCTGCCAATCTGACTTTATGAAGATTATGCATGAGCGTGGTTTTGTGCATCAATGCACCGACACCGCTGCGCTTGATGCACGTCTCTTAAAGGGCCGCGTCACTGCCTATATCGGTTTTGACTGCACAGCCCCCAGCCTGCACGTTGGCAGCCTCATTCAGATTATGGTGCTCCGCTGGTTGCAGAAAACAGGTCATAAGCCACTCATCTTACTGGGCGGCGGTACCACGAAAGTAGGTGATCCTTCAGGCAAAGATGAAGCACGCAAACTCCTCGGTGCCGACGAAATCACCAAAAATATGGAAAGCATCCAGAAGGTATTTGAACACTACCTCTCGATTGGTGAGGGTTTAACCGATGCGGCTATTATCAATAATGCTGAATGGCTGGAACAACTCAACTACGTCGAATTCCTCCGGGATTACGGGCGATATTTCTCCGTCAACCGCATGCTGACACAAGATAGCGTAAAAATGCGGCTGGAACGTGAACAGAACCTCTCCTTCCTCGAATTCAATTATATGATTTTGCAGGCCTATGATTTTGTCGAACTCAATCGCCGACATCATTGTGTCATGCAGATCGGTGGCTCCGACCAGTGGGGCAACATCATCATGGGGATCGACCTACAACACAAGATTGATTCGGAAAAACGCTTTCAGCCTATCAGCCTCGACAAGCTCGGCGGCACACTGAAAGTGGTGGAAGTACAACCGATGATCCAGTCAAAGCGTGAGGACATGGGCGCCTATTCCACCGAAGCCTTCATGAATTATATGAATCAGGAAGAAGGTAAGCATCTGTTTGGCATGACCACGCCACTGCTCACCACCGCTGCCGGGGCAAAAATGGGTAAAACCACCAACGGCGCTGTATGGCTTGATAAGGATATGCTGACACCCTATGACTACTGGCAATTCTGGCGCAATACCGAAGATGCCGATGTTGGTCGCTTCCTGCGGCTCTTCACGGAACTCCCGATCAAAGAAATTGAGAAGTTGGAAGCCCTTAAGGGAGCCGATATTAATGAAGCCAAAAAGATCCTCGCTAATGAAGCGACCAAATTGTGCCATGGTGACCGTGCTGCCAAACAATCAGCGGAAACCGCAAAAAAGACGTTTGAAGAAGGTAGCGTAGGCAGTGATATCATTGTATTTGAACTGGATTCTTCCAGTCTTGGCAAAGGGATGGCAATCTATGAATTGCTGCGCCAAAGCGGTCTGGCTGAATCCGGTAGTGAGGCAAAACGGTTAATTCGTGGCGGTGGGGCGCGGATTAATGATCTCAAAATCGATGATGAAAACGAATTGATTGGTCATCATTATTTTAAGGATAATCAGCCTATTAAGCTCTCTGTTGGTCGCAAGAAACATCGGGTAGTTAAACTCATTGGCCAGTAGCTGTCATACCCCCCTGACACACGTATCTGGAGAGTTGTCATCAAAACGTAACTTGCTGATTTTCTCCAATATGGAATAATGAGGGTAACTCGTAGAAGATTATCTTGAAGACTAAGGATTTACCCTATGGCTGATTGGAAAAAAATACCTCGACGCAGTTACAAAAGCTGCCAGCAATGTTTCTACGGATCTCCAAGGAACAACGGGAGTCAACGTAGATGCTGATACACCAAAGGTAGTAACGCTTGTCCGTAATTATAGTGCTTACCTCAATGGCATGAGCAACGACCGTAAGAATGCGCTCAGCTTTGAGGCATGGGTCAATAAACCGAGCGCTGGCGGGCCTGTCGATGCCAAGGCGGCAGAAAAAGCAAAAGCATATCTTGAAAATCAAGACGTTATTGGTGATGCATGGAAAGATGTATCCGATCAGGGAAAAATCCTTTTTCAGGAAGCAAAAGGGTTTGTAGGCGGATTAGGTGATCATATTCCCGGTATTCTCGCTGCGATAGGTGTCCCGTTAGTGATGTCATTTATGGGCGGCGGGGGTTTTAGTTTAATGGGCGTGTTGCTTGGTGCCGCAGCCGCACTTGGGATCGATGCGCTTATCAGCGGCGATAACAGCTACGTCAGCCAAATTATTGGGATGTTCACCAATGATAAAGACAAGCCCGCAGAAGTCGTAGAGAAAGAACATACCAGACAAAAAGACCTGCGCATCAAAGCCGGAGTTGATGCTGCACCAACAATTGAGCCGTATCAAAAACCGCAGCCGCTGGGACGAGTCAAGTTGGAGGCGGTAGATCGTAATGACCCCATCTGGCCTGCTGGCGCAACCCAGGCAATGGATGTTGTACTAAATAAAGAAAGCACGGTAACCACACGCGTGTATGGTAATATTGATAGCAAGGGCATGTTCCACGCCGTAGGTCAGCGCGGTATTTTTGCAGGAGAGCCAGGCACCCGCTCTGCGCTAAGTAAATTGGATATAGATATTCCTGTCCGAAAGGATGAGGCTACCGGTCAGGCGTTTGCGGTGATGGAGGCTGAAACATCTGCTAAACTGCGCATTGCAAGTGCCCTCGCGACAAATACAAATCCTGAAACATTAGCCACCAAACGGGCAGAAACGGATTTCATTTCCGGAAGATTTAATATAACCAAGGTCGAACAGGCCAAGGGCAGTAAAAACGTTACCATAACGGTTGCTTCTCAGTCCTCTGAAGAGGTTGCACGAACATTCGGCGGCACCATGGACAACCTTGGCAACCTCTACATCAATAATATCATGGAGCAAAATCCAGACGGCACTTCGGTCCCGAAAGCGTTACCTTTAAAGAAAGTTTTTGTACTCGAAAACGTGGGTGTAAGTGCGGTGGCTGCTACCAAGGATTCCCCCTTACAGCCATCACAACCCACCGTGCTCGATCCAAATAAGCTTAATCCCGGTAAATTAGCACCGCTGGTCAAAAAATTTGGGCCAGAAGTCAATGACATGGACATTACACCAGAGATCGCAACTCCGGCGGGGCTGCCTACCATTACGAAGCTTGATGTAGGCGGAAAAAAGAAAGCACGCCCAGGTGCCCAAGCCGGTGTAATGTAATCAGCGTTGTCTTTGACTTTGCACATTCACTGCACTAAACAGTGCGGTGTATTTTTCATAGTTTTTTGCTAAGTGCCCATGGAAGACTCCCCGCGCATTCCAGACCATGATAGTGATAATGTCATTGGTCAGCGCTTAAAATTTGAGATGAAAAAGCGCGGCATCAATGCAACCGAATTGGCCAAACGCGCCGATGTAAAAGCTTCTTTTATCTATGATGTCATTAGCGGTAAGTCAGCGAATCCCTCCACGGTTAAACTCGCCCGCGTGGTGGGAGCTTTAGAGATCAGCTTGGCACACCTCGTTGATAGGGGTGCTCAGCACCTTCCCCCTAATCTCTCTACGGAACATTTTATATCGATACCGCGTCTATCGGTGGATTTATCCAGCACTAACGCACGTATTATCTCCGAAATACACGATAACGAGCCTTTCCTTTTTCGCAAAAGCTGGGTGCTGCAACATCTCATGGTTAACCTGGCCGACATCCGAATTTTCACCATGCGCGGCGACAGTATGGAACCCACCCTTTATCAGGGGAATGTACTGCTATTAGACATCTCGCAAACAACTCCCTCTAACCCCGGATGCTTTGTGATTTATGACGGGATGGGACTGGCTGTGAAGCGCCTCGAATATATGGGAAGCCATTCAGCGTCCCGCATCAGAATTTTATCCGACAATCCTCAGTATTCCGCTTATGAATGTGATGCTGCAGAGACCAATATCATTGGACGGGTTGTCTGGGTTGCCCACGAAATATAGGCACAGGCATCATTTCACTGATCTTCCGGTACAAGGTTGAACGTCCAATGCCAAGATTTCGCGCAGCTCGCGTCATAGATCCACCGGCATGCGCCAAGGCAAAGCGTATCGCTTCTTCTTCGATGGATTTGAGTTTTTTCACATGACCGCGAATATCCAGCAATGTGGGTGCCAACGCTACCTGATTATTCCCCTTAGCCGAATAATTGACCATTTCTAATTGTTGAATTAACCGCAACGTTCCAGCATCAAGCTCGGCATAACTACACAACATCACAGCACGGTGCAGCGTACGCGATAGCTGGGTGATATTTCCAGGCCAATCCAATGATTCCAATAAGCTCAAGGCATCATCGCCTAGATCTGAAACTGCTCTATTTTCGGAAGCCGCAGCAATGGAGATAAAATGTTTAGCGAGTGATGCGATGTCTTCTTTACGTTGCTTTAGTGGCAGCAGAACAATAATATTATCGGGGCATTTCTGATATAATATTTGAGGCGTTTCTTGCTGCGATGCCTTGGCTAGCGGTTGATTGTACCCCATAATGAAGCGGCACTGGAGAGATACCCCCTGCACATCTCGCACCGGAAGATTTTCGAGAATCATAAGCAAGGCACGTTGCAGATTCTCTGACATTAAACTAACATTTTTGAGATAAATCGTCCCCCCCTGCGCATCATACAATGTACGAGAGAAAACGTGTATTTCATCCTCTGGCAGTTTGGCGCAGTCTACCTCAATAAATAAGTTCCCTGATCGCTTACTACTCCCATGGATTGCACGGGCTAACAAGGATTTTCCAGTGCCTGGTTGTCCCTCAATCCAAAGTGGGGCATCGCTATTTGCCGCCTTGGTTGCCTGCAAAATAACATTTTGAGTGTGGGCACTCTTCCCCACAACATCACTCAACAGTACATGTTTTGCTTCCACACGTTCCAGCCGAGCGATTGATGCGTTCATGCTTTGCATCCTCAGTACATTACGGATAGTCGTGATAAGGCGCTCAATGCTCATAGGCCTCGTCATATAATCGCTTGCCCCCGCATTCAGCGCCTGCATAGCCAATGCCTCATACCCATAGTGCGTCAATGCTATAACCGGCCAGTGTGGATGATGGGATTTTATATCTTGTAGAATTTGAATATACGTTGCATCGGTGGCCTCCCAATCGAGCAATACTACGTCCGGTGGAGGTACAGTATCCAGCGCACGACCAAATGGATGCTCACCAATTTTTCCTGGTTCAGAATAATAGTGCATGGCAAAAGGTAACTTGTATTCCGCCAGCCTTAGTTGCGATGGCTTATCTTCGATGACCAATATGTTTTTTTGCACAATGTTCTCTTCCTAGATTGCAATATATATCATAGGTTGCATATCTCTATAATTATATCAACCAGTAACTTTCCTTTCCTCTCTTATATTTCCCCTGCAGCTCTGCTTGGGTTACTGATTTTTATGCCGATAATGCCATAATATCGCGGCTTCTGGCTTGTGATGGTCCGCGTTTATGTTAGGATGATGGCTATGCGACATTTCTCAAAACTCCGCCTCTTCCCTTGGTTTCGCGTATCGCTCCTCATGGTAGCGCTGCTTGCCACCTCCGGGTACCGCTGGCGCTGCTATCTCGCCTGCACAGATATGACGAGCACACAGGAAGATTATATCGAGGTACGCGACTACTGTCGTGAATTCGCTCAACTTAAAGCTCCTATGTTCATGAAGGAAAATGGTGGTGAGGATGCATCCCGGAAATCTGCATTGGTTTCACTCTTCAGTCAGTGCATGTGTAAAAATGGCTGGAATGTACCCGATGGCAAGAGCGGCGAAGGATGTAAAAAAGGCGAAGCGGCAACTGGCGTAGCAACACGTGCTGAGGATATGTACCGTGCAGCAGAATGCGCCTTTGCACGTAGTTCTGTTGAAACTTCAAGTATCGCCAAAATTCGGGCTGAGGCCTGCGACTTTGAATGTACTGAAGCGCTCCGAATTGCTCCGGAAGCACCACGCCCACCTTCCTGTCCGGCCGATATGCCAGAGAAACTTTCGAAGGGCCATGAACAATAATGCCTTCACACCCACTCACCTGTACACGCAGAATTGAATTCGACGCGGCACACCGCGTGATGGGACACGAAGGCAAGTGCAAGCACGTGCATGGGCATCGCTATGCGCTGGAAGCCACCTTCGCTGCAACAAAAGAACTTGATAGCATTGGCCGCATTGT
>Ga0207022_10268_pt1 | contig 12690 bp, 12 predicted proteins | sample Alteio_BWMinCont_46_FD_153307 | JGI IMG/M metagenome (GOLD analysis project Ga0207022, IMG submission 153307) | Enriched cells from forest soil in Barre Woods Harvard Forest LTER site, Petersham, Massachusetts, United States -... | ecosystem: Environmental > Terrestrial > Soil > Temperate forest >... | reverse complement strand
AATGAGTTCACATTTTTGATTTCAGTCTTTGTGCCAAACTGTTTTTGTCCGCGCGGACGCACGCTGACGTTGGCATCGCAACGCAGCGAACCTTCTTCCATATTGCAATCGCTGACGCCCGTGTAGAGGATGATTTCCTTCAACCGGGTAAGGTACTCGTACGCCTCCGCTGACGAAGTAATATCGGGCTCGCTGACAATTTCGATTAGCGGCACTCCACTGCGATTCAGATCGATGGCGGTAGTCTCGCTGCAACCGGCGAAACCTTCGTGCAGGCTCTTGCCAGCGTCCTCTTCGAGGTGCAATCGGGTAATGCCGATGTGCTTAGGTCCGCCTGCATTCGTAATGTCGATGCCACCAAACTCGGCCAACGGCTTGTCATACTGCGAAATCTGATAGCCCTTGGGCAGATCGGGATAAAAATAATTCTTGCGCGCGAAGATCGATGTCTCATTGATGCGGCAGCCCAGCGCCATCGCCGCCAGCACCGCGAAATCCACCGCCTTACGATTCAGTACCGGCAAAGCTCCGGGAAGGCCGAGGCAAACTGGGCAGACGTTGGTGTTGGGAGGATCGCCAAAGCGAGTGGAGCAAGAGCAGAAAATTTTCGTCACAGTCAAAAGCTGGACGTGCACCTCCAAGCCGATCACGGGCTCATACTTGGCGCGGGCGGCTATGGAGGTTTCCGGCGTAGTGGCCATATCAAGGAATTATAAAGGCCTGTAGTTCCGGCGCGGCGCGCGGCACCCAGTTAGTTCGACTTGGCAGGCGCGCTTAGATATTTCTCCAACGGAACTTCGAAATACATCAACTCGTTCCCCTTGGCATCGTGTACGCCAGTCAAATAGAAGTTCGCGCCCGCAAGTGGTGCCGAAATTCCTGACACATCGAAGAACATGAAACCGGATTGCGTACTATGTGGTTCGACAGCCCGGGCCGCGAATTGGGCGTTCTGGACCTCCTCCATCGCCTCTTTGCTGACGCTGCCTTTTGCCTTCTTCGGCCAGGGCAGCGGATTCTGTGAGATGTTCCCCGGCGGCCTGCCAATTCTCCGGTAAATATCATCTTCCGTGGCAGGCGGAATCTTGGTGCGATCGGCGGTGATGAGTTCAGCTTTCATCCCCGACAACGAGACCGGCTGATTGCCGTCATTCGTAATAACCATGAATATTGGCATAAGGCCAATGTCGTTGTAGTGGACCGAAAAAATGCTGGCCTTGTCGGCCATATCGTACGGATCAAGCGCGACGGTGACGCCTTCGCTGGGATGTTCGTCGTGCGCGGGGTAAGTTTTGGCAGGTTGTGCAGAAGGCATCACAAAGTGCTTTCCCGCCAGGCAAACTATAGAAGACAGCAGTAGAACAGAAACTCCGGCAATCTTTCGCGGCAGCGATAGACTTGCAAACGAGCAGGGCATGATTGTTGATTATAGGATGCGAACCTCGGAAACGGCGTACCTTGCGCATCAAGCTAAGCAGGTAGAATGTTTTCTTCCTCATGTATTTGATCTACAGTGCACTGCTGGCCGCAGGGTTGCTCCTAACCCTGCCCTATTGGCTGATGCAGAGATTGCGCCACGGAAAATACCGCGCTGGCTTGAGCGAGCGCTTGGGAAGAATTCCTCAGCGCCTGACAAAACAACCTGGACGACCAACAATATGGATCCACGCCGTATCGGTCGGCGAAGTTCTCGCGGTGAGCGGTTTAGTGGCGGAACTGAAGCGGCGGTTTCCGAACTATCGAATAGTCATTTCTACGACCACAGATACTGGCCAGAAATTGGCACGCACTCGCTTCGGGGCGGAGAACGTTTTCTACTTCCCGCTGGACTTCGCCTTCGCCATTCGCCCGTACTTACGCTGGTTACGGCCTGAGTTAATTGTGATTGCGGAAACTGAGCTTTGGCCAAACTTTCTGCGGTTGGGCAAGGCAGTCGGCGGTCGAATAGCTATCGTGAACGCCCGCATTTCGGACCGCTCCTGGCCCAGATACCGGCGCTTTCAGCACCTGCTTGCCCGCGTTTTGCGGCAGGTGGACCTGTTCTTAACCCAAACGGAAGAGGACGCTCGTCGGCTCGCGCAAATTGGTGCTCCGAAGGAACGGATTCAGGTCACTGGCAACTTAAAGTTTGATGTGCCTGCAGCGGTGGCGCCGCCGATCATTGCCAGTGTGCGCGCCGCGTTCCAGCAAGCAGATGCTGGCCCGGTGATTGTTTGTGGAAGCACGGTTGAGGGCGAAGAACGGCTGTTGCTGCAAGCTTTCGTGAACATTCTGGCCAGCCATCCTCGCGCAGCTTTGATTCTTGCGCCGCGGCATCCGGAGCGCTTCAACGAAGTTGCCGACTTGCTGGGCCAGCTTGGTATCCGTTTCTGGCGACGTTCGTTGTGGAGCGGCGACCCGATTATGGCTGGCGTCCTGTTGATCGATTCGATTGGCGAACTGGCTGCGCTTTACGCCCTCGCCGATGTCGCATTTGTTGGCGGCAGCCTCGTTCCACGTGGCGGACACAATATAATCGAGCCCGCGCTGCACGGAGTTCCCATCGTCGTGGGCAACCATATGGAGAATTTCCGTGACATTGTGAGCTTGTTTCAAAGCCGCGATGCCGTCCGGGTGGTTGGTCCAGCGGAGCTTCCGCTTGCGTTCATGGAACTGATTTCTGACCCGGCGGAGCGGATTGCGCTCGGCCGCCGGGCGGCAGAAACTCTGCGCGCGCAAATGGGGGCAACGCTGCGGACGATGCAGGCACTGGAAAATCTGTTGATTCCGGCGGCAGACGCCTGGTCGGTGCAATGACAAAATCTCGGAAAAACAAGTGAACCTGTTTTCCTCTATATTCGGCGCGGGTGTGCGGGCCCGCAATGCTCTATATGACCGCGGCGTCATTCATGCGCGGGAGTTATGTGGCCCCGTCATCAGCGTAGGCAATTTGTCGGTTGGAGGGTCTGGGAAGACTCCCCTCGTCCTGCTTTTAGGAGAATTGCTCAAGAAGCGCGAGGTTCCATTCGACATTCTTTCTCGCGGTTACGGCCGCACCAAACGCGGCGTAGCTAAAGTGGATCCAGAAGGATCGCCTCGGGACTATGGTGACGAGCCGGTGCTCCTGGCGCAACGTTTAGGAGTGCCAGTGATCGTGGGAGAAGATCGCCATCAAGCTGGACTGTTCGCGGAAAAAGGCTTCGGGCCGCAGCTTCACTTGCTCGATGATGGATTCCAGCATCGCGGCCTGGCGCGAGACTTCGACATCGTTCTGGTCACTCCTGAAGACACGCGTGATCGCCTGCTTCCTGCGGGGCGTCTGCGCGAGCCGCTCACCTCCTTGTCGCGCGCCGATGCAGTTGTACTGACCAGCGGCGCTTCCGCTGATTCATTTCCTTCATACGGCAAGTTAGTATGGCGAGTACGCCGCGGCATTTCACTGACGAGTATCCCGGCGCGCCCTGCCGTTTTCTGCGGAATTGCGCGGCCACAGAATTTCGTGCTTCAACTGCGCACTGCGGGCGTGGAACCTGTGGCGCAAGCTTTTTTTCGTGACCACCATGCCTACACGAAACGGGATATCGAGGACCTGTTGAAACTGCGGCAGCAAAGCGAGGCTGAGAGCTTTGTCACCACCGAAAAGGACGCGATCAACCTGGGCGGATATCTGCAAGCGCTCCAGCCTCTGACGGTCATTCCAGTCAAGATGGAACTGGTGGACGCGGCTAACGCAGTCGATACCATGTTGCGGATGATTTCAGAACGAAGAGCAAGGCGTGAGAAAATCGGTGCCGAGGCTGAGCGGAGTTCCGCGTCCAAATGACGAAACATCCCAAAGAAAAGGAGCGGTTGAAAAAGATTGTTGAGTCCTTTCCCAAGGTCACCATCACCGTGATCGGCGACCTGGTGGCCGACGAATTCGTTTTTGGGGAAATCTCGCGCGTCTCGCGAGAAGCGCCGGTGCTGATCTTGAAGCATCGGGAGCGCAGCCTCATGCCGGGCGGAGGGGCCAACGCGATCAATAATCTTGCGGACTTGGGCGTCAATGTTTTGCCGGTGGGAGTGGTGGGCGACGATGAGGCTGGCCGCTTGCTCTTGAAAAGTTTTCGTCATAAACACATCCCGGTAAGCGGCGTTTTGAAAGATAAAAGTTACACCACCGTGACTAAAACCCGCATTCTGGCGGGCATGACGCATACTGCGCGGCAGCAAGTTGTGCGTATCGATCGTGAGCCCGAACAGGAACCCAACCGTCACTTGAAACGCGAACTCGTGCTGGCGGCGAGACAATATGTGCGCGCTTCGGATGCGTTGCTCATCTCTGATTATGGTTATGGCGCGGCGAGCCCTGCGATTCTTAACGCGATCCGCGAACGAGGGCGTCTGGATGGCGTTCCTGTCATACTCGACTCGCGCTACCGCATGCTGGAGTATTCGGGAGTAATTGCGGCCACGCCCAATGAACCGGAAGTTGAAGCGGCACTCGGTATGCGGATCGGAGACGATTGGCCGCGATTGTGCGTCGCTGGCGAACAAGTAATGTCGCGCATGAAGCTGCAATCGCTTGTAATCACTCGAGGGCGCGATGGCATGACTGCCTTCCCCGGCAAACACAAACCGGTGGACATTCCGATCTTTGGTTCCGACCAGGTCGCGGATGTTACCGGCGCCGGCGATACCGTGATTGCCACTTTCGCGGCCGCGTTTGCTGCCGGCGCAAGCACCGAGGAGGCTGCTCATCTAGCGAATTATGCGGGCGGAATTGTCGTGATGAAACGAGGAACTGCTACGGTATCGCGGCAGGAACTGCTGGCTGCGCTTGAACAATCACCGCCGATAACGAGAGCCCATTGAATGTCGACGGACAAAATCTTAGACCGCGAGCAATTGAACAAGCGCGCTGCCTCGTGGCGCAAAGCTGGCGACTCGATTACCCTGGCGAATGGCTGCTTCGATCTGCTCCACGTGGGCCACATTCGCTACCTGCATGCAGCCAGGCAACTCGGCGGACGCTTGATCGTGGCCATCAACTCCGATGATTCGGTGCGAGCGCTGAAAGGGGAGGGCCGTCCATTGATGCCAGCAGAAGAACGCGCGGAAATTCTGTCGGCACTGGCGGACGTGGACGCTGTCGTCATTTTTCCTGAGCACGACGTGCGAAACTTGATCCGCGAGCTTCGTCCTGATGTTCACGCCAAGGGAACGGACTATGCTGTGGATACCGTCCCGGAGCGGGATGCGGTCATGGAGGTCGGCGGCCGCGTCGAAATCGTGGGCGATCCCAAAGATCATTCCGCCAGCGAAATTATTCGCGCACGAATTGGGCGCCGCTCCTGAGCATGCAATCGCTCCCAGCGCTTCCGCAAAATACTGAGTCATTCGCTCCACGGAAATTGCTGATCGTGCGGCTGGGTTCAATGGGCGATATTATTCACACGCTCCCTGCCGTCACCGCGTTGCGTCGCGTATTTCCTGAGGCAATCCTGGGTTGGGTGGTGGAAGAGTGCTGGGCGGAGTTGCTGTGCACATTGCCCGAGCCGCGCTCGGGCCCCCTTTCGCTGCGCAGACCGCTCGTGGACAGAGTCCATACGGTAAACACGAAAGCGTGGCGCGCTTCCCCGCTTTCCACACAGACATGGGAGCAAATTGCCGCCGGGTTCAGCGAAGTGCGAGCGCAGCGATACGAAGTGGCAGTCGATTTCCAGGGCGCAGTCAGGTCGGCACTGATCGCGCGTTGGTCGGGATCGCCCGTCGTATATGGATTCGCACAGCCACGCGAAAATGTTGCCAGCATGTTCTATACGAGTCAGGTAAGCGCGCACGGGAGCCACATTGTCGAGCAGAATCTTTCGCTCGCTGAGGGAGTCGCAGATCACCCGTTGGACTTGCCGAAGATAGAATTCCCTCGCGATCAGGCGGTCGAAGATAAATGTAACCAACGCTTCGGATCGAACTCTGGAGACTTCGCAGTTCTGAACCCCGGCGCGGGCTGGGGCGCCAAGAGATGGCCGGCAGAACGCTACGGACATGTAGCGAAGCGGCTAGCCGAGACGGGCGTGAAATCGCTGATCAATTTTGGCCCGGGCGAAGAGCATCTGATGCGCGAGGTCGAATCTGCCAGCGGCGGCGCGGCCACCGGTGTTGCATGCTCGCTTACGGAACTGATCGCGCTAACGAGGCGTGCGCGTGTGTTCATTGGGGGCGATACTGGACCAATGCACCTGGCCGCGGCGCTCGGGATACCCGTCGTTGCGATCTTCGGTCCCACGAATCCCGCTCGCAACGGTCCTTTTGCCACTCGCAGCATCATTCTGCGCAGCCCGATCAGCCCTACCTCGCACTCCCGCCGTGCGCAAGCCGACCCCGGATTGCTGGAAATCGGCGCTGATGAGGTCTTTACTGCCGCTCGCACCTTGTTGAGGAGCGCTCGTGATTAAGCTTACCTGGACAAGAATTGCGCGCCGCATTCGCGTGCCTTTGGGATTCGTTTTTACCGCGATCTTTTTGTGGCTTGCCAGGCCGACTCCAAGGTCCTTGCTAATTGGCTTAGCGCTTGTCATTCCCGGACTCGCAATTCGCGCGCTGGCATCTGGACACGTAAAGAAAAATGAAGAGCTCACGATGACGGGCCCGTACGCCTATACACGCAACCCGCTTTATCTTGGCTCTCTGATTCTGACCGTGGGCTTTGCCATCAGTGCCCGGAGCTGGTGGATTGGAGTGGGTCTGGTTTTGATGTTTCTGGCCATCTATTTGCCCGTAATTTATGGAGAAGAAGTTTTTCTGAAAGAACATTTCCCCGAATTCCCAGAATACGCGCAGCGCGTACCTCGGCTGTTGCCTGGGATTCGTTCATTGGGCGGCAACGCGGGAACATTTTCCTGGGCCTTGTTCCTGAAGCATCGAGAATACAATGCGACGTTGGGGGCGGCGGCGCTGATGGCGGCATTGGCAGCAAAATTATTCTGGAGCCGATAAGGGATTCCGATACATCTCTCACGTAGCATTCGGTATCTCAGTAAATATTGGAATCGCTCGTCCATGGGTAATCTCTTAAAGCTGAATCCGTCACGTTTTTTGCTCGCGTTACTTTCTGTCGCCTTGTCGCAGGGCCAGACTCATCCCGCTGCGCCGTCCAACACACCTCCGCTTCCTACGATAAGCGCGGCTCCCTCCACTCGAGTCGTTCCTCCGCCGGCGAACTATGCTTATCCGAACGGACAGACTTACGTCTACGGTGTGGAATGGCATCTTTTCAATGCAGGAACGGCTCGTGTGGCCTTGGGCACCGATGCAGGGCAGCAGCATGTGACTGCGACTGCAAACTCTGCAGGCGTGGCTAACGCGTTGTACAAAGTGCAGGATCATTTCGAGGCTTTCTTTGATCCGCGCACGTTTTGCTCGTTGCGTGTTTCAAAGCATACGGAAGAAGGTTCTCACTCGCGCCAAACCGATCTGCGTTTCGATTATTCCCGCAACAAGAGCGTGCTCGATGAAAAGAACTTGAAGACCGGCGAACAAAAACACGTCGAAAACGATCTACCCGGGTGCGTTTCCGATGTAGTTACTGGGTTCTATTACGTGGCTTCGTTGCCTCTGCAGCCCGGCAATACCTACACTTTTCCCGTCAACGACGGAAACAAAACCACCGAAGTCAGGGCGCGGGTCGAAGCCCGTGATCAAGTGAAAGTTCCCGCCGGTGCATTTCAGACGGTGCGGGTCAAGGCTGAAGCGATTTCCGGCGCTTTGCAGGGCAGAGGCACCGTGTGGGCATGGTTCACCGATGACGCCAACCACACTCCGGTGCAGATGCGATCGAAATTAGGGTGGGGAACGGTCTTATTTCGATTGCAGCGAATAGAAAAACAATGACGAGACTATTTTTGCGCCAAGAGCGCTTTGGCGTGGCTGAGTTCCGGCCGGTCCGAATTCGATCCACTACATATCTTCACTAACCGGGCGTAGTAAGTGTTCGACTTGTCGCTCTTGCCCGCCATCTCCGCTGCTCGCGCGGCGCCGTAGAGGCCATTGAAGCGATTGGGATTAAACTTCAAGTCTGCCTGGTACTCTGCCAATGCCTCCTCGGGCCGGTTCATATCGAGCATCATGTCGGCGAGCATTTCGCGCGCGGGAATTGCCAAGGGTTCGTCGCCCTCAGCCTCTTCCTTTTCCGCAATCGCGCGCAATGTCTTGATAGCTTCGTCGTTGATTCCTTCAGCGTGAGCCAACCATGCGGCGGCTTCCTGATGATCCTGATCGACCGCCTCGGCAAAGTATTTTTTCTTCTGCTTGAGCAAGGTGGCGTGAATCGATTCGATTTCGGCCACATACTTGCGCGCGTCGTCCACATTACCAGTGCGAGCGGCGCCAATTGCCCGGGCCCAGTAAATAATTGCAGTGTCTCCAGTTTCCGCGTCAGGAATTTGCGGCAGAGAAGCAGCATCCACCCAGTGGTGCATCTCAAGCACATATCTTGCGGAAAGAGTTACCAGCGCATCCGTACGAGGGTCGAAATCCATACCATACATATTGCTTTTCATCGAAGGCGTTGCCTTAACTTCTTCGATCACTTTTCCCGCATCCGCTTCCCGTCCCGATTGCAAATATGCGTACACCAGAAAATCCATGGCATGAAATTGATGGCCTCCGCCGCCCATGTGCATAGCGGCAGTTTTGCGCGTGGCGGCAATGGAAGCGAGGTTCGAATCAATATCGTCCTGCCACAAACCGAGCCGAGCAAAAATATGCGAGGGCATGTGCAACGCATGAGGAGCGGCGGGAGCGATCACCGCGTAACGCCGTGCAGCCGTCAATCCCAGCTCCGCCAGTTGTGGTTTGTCATAGCTGTGAATTAAGTAATGGGCAATTCCGGGATGGTCGGGCTCTACGGCAAACAATTTCTCGAGGACCGCGGCTGCCTGCTTTCGATTAGCGAAGGTCGTATCGTTGTCAGGCTCAGAAGCAAGCAGTGACAGCGCGTAGAAGGCGGCTGCCTCGCGGTCATCCGGATAACGCTCGTAAGCCGTGTCCATGGCCTTGGAGTAGGCGTTGGCTCGATCGTGATAATCCCGATTGTTGCCGCGATAGAACGCGTCCATTGCGGCAATGTAGTCACGTTCCCGATTGGTTTTGGGGTGCAGCGATTTTGCTGCCTTGACTTCCGCCTGCCCACGCTTGATCGTGGCTGGGTCCGGGTGGTTCCACAGCTGATGCCAGATGCTCATGGCGATTCCCCAATGCGCCATGGCGCACTGCGGATCATTTTTCGCTATGTCTTGAAATTCTTTTTCCGCCTCTTCGTACCAAAACGAATGCAGCAGAGCGACTCCGCGCTCGAATGGTTTCTGCACCACGGTTGCGCACGATACGGAAAAATGCACCGTTCCTAATTGATCCGTAGTCAGATCTTCGTGGTGATGACCTTCGTCGGCTAGGGCGCTAAATGAACACAGCAGGAAAATGGCAAAAGCCAGCGCAAATCGCTTCATGGAACACCTCGCGTGAAAAGCGAGTCTAGCCCGTTACGCTTCAGAGGGTCAACCGGAGGGCGGGTCAAGCGTAGGAAGCGAAATGGCCTGGTTACGTCAGCTATCTTGGAATGGACCGCTCAGCGGAGTATTGTGCGGTTGTGCGATATCCTAAGTGGATTCTGCCGGTGGTAGCTATTGCCGCAAGCTGCGCAGCATTCGCGCAAACCAACCCTCCAGCAGTGCCTGCAGGCGACGCAGTTATGGTCAGCCTTTTCAACCCCGTTTACCCTTCGATGGCGCGGCAAGCGAGGATAAGTGGTGACGTTGAACTAGAGCTCGGAATCCGACGGGACGGGAGCATTGAATCGGCTGTTGCGGTAAGCGGTCACCCGATGCTCAGGCAGGCTGCATTAAACAGTGCTCAACAGTCTCGGTATGAGTGCCGAAGATGCAGCGACGAAGTGACGCTGTACTCGCTCACTTACTCATTTCAGCTTGGTACAGAGACGAGCCCGGGCTTCCCGTGTCCTGAAGGAAACGGGATTCACGTCACTCAATCTCAGAACAGCGTAAGCATCGTGGCAGAACCTGCGCTGGTTTATCCTTACTTTTCGTACGTCCGGGCTCGTTCCGCAAAATGCGCTTATCTCTGGCAATGCGGCAATAGATGGGGCGGCGAAGATTACTATTACTACCGCGTTCGTTCGGCGAAATGTCTGGATTTGTGGAGCTGTGGCCACCAGCTGCGCGAACCCTTTGCCACTTGCAAGCGGCTCCATCGCAAGATTCTTTATTGATATATCGGCCTTTGCCCTTATTCCACTACCACAGTTCCACTGTTGCAAAGTCGCAATTACACTCATTGAGCAACTCAACCGGAGTGACTTCTTATTGCAGGCGGAAGCGTTCGTTCATCAATCGCTGGAGGCGAGGTTTGTAGAGAATGTCGTAGGCAAGTTCTTTGTCGGGAAACATGGCTAGCGCGGCCCGTTTGGCGCCCGCCACTAACTCGGAGGCTTCTTCAATGGTGAGGTTTGGATCTTGGCCAATCACAGACATTACCATGCTGATCATGATTTGCAGGCGCCGGATGTTTTTCGCTTCCTGTTCTCTTTCGCTTAGGTTTGGTTTATGCCCGTGCCGTTCCAAACTGCTCATTAGACCCCCGACACCACGTCTCCAAAGTTAGATGTTTCCTACGCGAAGCGCGTTGCGCCCCGCTATTTTACCCATTGTCTCGGCAAGGGACGCAGAGTGCAATGGCCTGATGGTGTACGCCTTCGGTTACCTCAAAACGGTAAGCGGCTTTGAAAGCTGACGAGAATCTTGCTCGAATGTGTCCCCAATGTGACTTGATGGAGTTAGAATCGAACGAGCGCGCCGGAAGTCAGGCGCGACTTGAAGCAGGAGATCATCCTGCCGGAGGCAATAATGGCAGACTCGAAGTCCACGCGTGGAGCGGATCGTCCAAATCCGAACGAAAAGCTCGTACGCGTGTTCGACACTGAACAGGAATCGGAAGCGATGGTGGTGCGTGGATTGCTCGACTCCGCAGGCATTGAGTCTGACCTGACTTCGCTCGACGCGCAACAGGACATTCTGCCGGGTGTGGGTGGAACCGTAATATTGGTCCGCGAGGAGGATGCCGACAAAGCTCGCCGCCTGATAGAGGAATACCGGCAAACACCCGACGAACTCGAGACTGCGGAATACGCTCTCAATGAAGAGCCACCAAAGGAGAGCTGACTGTTTTGCCGTCAAGATAGAAAGTGACAGCTCCGTTCATATCCGTCCGGTAAGTACGAACGCGGGCTGCTCCCAACCGGTCTAAGACTTCTTGTCGCGGATGCCCATAGACGTTGCGGGCGCCCACGGATATCACCGCAAACCTCGGATGCACCGCCGCGAGCAGTTCCGGAATTGTCGACGTTGAGCTTCCGTGATGAGCCACTTTGAGCAGATCAGCCTGCGGGTTCTCTTGCGCGACTTGCTTCTCGGTTTTTGTCTCGGCGTCTCCCTCTAGTAGGGCCGCAGTCGCGCCGTAGCTGATTTTTATTACCAGGGACTCGTCGTTCGGCCGCGAAGGATGCGACTCAGCATTTCGTGGTGGGGCCAGAACGGCAATCTTTGTATCATCCATTTCAAGGTTGTCTCCCGCCTTATGAAGAACGATGGGAATTTTCAACGCCCTGGCTTCGCGCAGCAGCGTTTGCAACTCAGGGCTTGGCGAATTCACGCTCAACCATAACTCGCGCGGATGAAAATTCGCCAGCACCGCCGCCATTCCTCCCATGTGATCGGCGTGAGCATGCGTCAGCGCGACCACATCGAGTTGATGAAATCCTCGCGTCCAGAGGTAAGGCGAGACCACATCTTCCCCGATATCTAATTCTGAATGCATCCAGAACGGTATGCCGCCGGCATCCACTAACAGGGTGTGTCCCTGCGGCGAGACCAGAAGTATCGAATCGCCCTGACCGACATCGATGGCGGTGAGTTCGAGCACTCCACTCTTGACTTGCGGTTGCGGAGGAACGGCGCATACCCAGAATGCGCTCAGGACCAATGCGCCCCATCCGGTTACGATCAGCAATCTACGCTGGCGACGGCTCAGCACCATAGCTAAAACGAGCGTGCAGGCACCCAACAAAATGACCGCGAGCTGCGGGGTGGGGACACGGGCGTCGGCGATTCGCAAAGCCCCTAACCAGCGCACAGAACCGTTCATAGCGTGCAGGGCAATTCCAGCGACAACGGCCGGGACCTTCGCAAATACCAGCGTGAGATAACTCATGCTTATAGCTACGATGGCCGCGACCATAATGATTTCGGTAAGAGGCACGGCCAGTACGTTCGCCGGCAATGAAACTAGCGTGGCGCGATGGAAGTAATAAGCCATGGGTATTGCGAATCCCGCCTGCAGCACGGCCGAGATTACGAAAAATTCGCATCCCAACACCAGCATTCGCGTAATGCCTCCGAGCACGATCAAAGGCATTCGCTTCCCGAAAAAGCGTTGCAGTCTGCCGGCAATCATCCGTAGGTCAAGCCGGAATTGCGCGAGCGACGGGGCCAGTGCCGCGTCATAGCTCGTCGCGTCCAAACTCCTCAATGCGCGAGAAAAAGGTTGCGTCGTCCGTTCGAGCAACGGAGTGCCGACTCCGGCGATAACGAGCACGCAGAGGAAGCTGAGTTGGAAGCTGGCTCCCAGCAGCGCCGCGGGATCGACAATCAGCAGGGC
>Ga0207022_10267_pt1 | contig 12716 bp, 12 predicted proteins | sample Alteio_BWMinCont_46_FD_153307 | JGI IMG/M metagenome (GOLD analysis project Ga0207022, IMG submission 153307) | Enriched cells from forest soil in Barre Woods Harvard Forest LTER site, Petersham, Massachusetts, United States -... | ecosystem: Environmental > Terrestrial > Soil > Temperate forest >... | reverse complement strand
CCGGGTTTGGTAATAGCGATTATGCCAACTATCTGAAGCAAGTGTTGCATGAGTACTAAGATACTGGTGTTGGGTAAAAACGGACAGCTTGGCCGGGCACTCATGGCATTGCTTGGTGATCGGGCGATTGGGTTGGGGCATAGTGAGTGCAACCTGCTTGAAGCCGATTTTACAAAGCATTTAACACCGTTTACGGGCAAGGTTGCTGCGATGATAAATGCCAGCGCCTATACGCAGGTGGATAAAGCAGAAGGCGAGGGGCGAGAAGACGCCTTTCGGGTCAATGGTTCGGCCGTGGGGGAACTTGCAGGGCTGTGCAAGCAGCATGGCTTACCCTTCGTACATATTTCCACCGATTATGTGTTTGATGGCAACGGTGACACGCCGTACCGCGAAGAAGATGTAGCAAAACCTCTGAATGCCTATGGTGCCAGTAAGCTCGCAGGCGAAGCGGCAACAGAGGCGGCAGGAGGACAATATCTTATCTTTCGTACTTCGTGGGTGTATGATGCGACAGGTGCAAATTTTTGTACTAAAATGCTCTCCTTGTTCCGCAGTAAAACAGCATTGCAGGTAGTCGACGATCAGGTCGGTGCACCTACCTATGCACCGAATCTGGCCGAAGGGGTGCTTGCAGCACTTAGCTCTGCACAAGCACAAACCACGTTTCCTTCTGGCCAAACTACGTTTCCTTCCGGATTGTATCATCTGTGTAATCAGGGAGAGGTAAGCCGTTATGATAATGCGCGAGTGTTGCTTGCGCTTGCTAAGCCGCGCGATTCTGGCATTGTGTGCGAATCGATTGCACCTGTGCCCACCAGTACTTTCCCGATGCCGGCGGCGCGTCCGCTGAATTCGCGGCTTAATTGCAGCAAAGCCAAATCCGTGTTAGGTGTGACCCTTCCAGACTGGAAAGACGGACTAAACACATGGATGGAAACAGTATATGCAGGTTCATGATACCCCCATTAAAGGACTGAAAGTGATCCAGTTGAAGGTGCTGGGTGATGCCCGTGGTTTTTTTGTTGAGCGATTTCAGGTGCAGCGCTTTGCTGAACATGGTCTGCCGACCGATTTTATACAGGATAACCACTCGCGCTCGGCACCGGGAATTTTGCGGGGGTTACATTACCAGCACACGCCAGCACAAGGAAAGCTTGTTGGCGTAATCCGTGGGTGCGTGTGGGATGTGGCGGTGGATATTCGCCCCGACTCGCCGACCTTTGGCAAATATCATGCGGTGGAATTAACCGGAGAGAATGGCGTCGTATTTTGGATTCCGGCAGGGTTTGCACATGGTTTTTGTGTGCTGGGCGATGAACCAGCTGATATGATGTACAAAGTGAATGTCCCGTGGAATGCGCAAGGGGAGGGTGGCATTCGCTATAATGATCCCGCGCTCAATATCCCCTGGCCAATTAAGAACCCCACGCTTTCTGCCAAAGATGAGCAGCAACCTTCGTGGGAATCGTATGTCGCATCCCCACATTTTTATGATTAACCCACTCCTCAAGATACGATTGCTGCTTGCCCTGCGTCGCGTTAAAAAAAGTGCTACCATCTGTCTTCTGACCTTGCATGCGGATATAGACTCAACCTACGCTGGGGGTACAGAAGGACACGTGCGGCATTTACGCTCCTTATTATTGGAAAAGAATCATGCGGTGCTGGTGTGCTCACCCTCTAAAAAGCGCAAATTTATCCTGCGGGGTATGTTGGGAAGTGAAGTGTTTTTTGAGGGATCTTTCCATCGCAAACAATTAAGAAACATCATCGCATTGCTTGCTACCTATGTCGATCGCCTCCACGTGCATCATACGATTGGGTGGCCAGATAGTGCGGTAGAAGCATTGGCGAAAAGCGCGATCCCGATCAAGACGGTGACAGCGCATGATTTCTGGTTTTTATGCCCCTCCATTAACCTGCTGACGGGTATGGAACGCAGTTTTTTCTGTGGTGTGGAAAGCGATATGAGTAAATGCAATGACTGCTTGGCCAAAAAATGGCACCACGTCGATGAAACTATTCAGGATTACCGTGCAGGATCACTGGCATTTTTACAGTATTTCAGCGCAATTACTATGCCTTCACCTTCGATGCTTCCGTATTTCGAGAAAGCGTATGGGGCGATGTGGAGCCAAATAGCACCGCGGGTCAAAGTGCTACCGCACTATCTTGGCCATCTGCTTAGCATTCAGCCCGTATCTACCCGTGCTGAACCGAAGGGGGATACAAAAGAGCGTCTGTGCTTTATCGGTGCACTGGGTGAGCATAAGGGTGCAAAGATCATTATCGAGGCTATCCCTGATTTGCAGAAGGCGGGATTTGAGGTGGAGATTTTTGGCGTTATTCACCCCAACCAACACCCTAACCTCGACAGCATCAAAATTACTCCATATAAAAATAGTCAGGAATTAATGCAACTCCTGTCTGTTAAGGGAGCGCCGGACTATTTATGTTATGCCCCCATCTGGCCGGAGACCTATCTTTATACCATGTATGAAGGATTCATGATTTGCCCGACAGCCATTCCCATTGTCGGGCCTTATGGTAATCCGGCGCAGGTATGCAAAGAGAGTGGCATAGGGCCGATTATGCGCGAAGGGACATCGGCGGCGCTTATAGAAGCAGCTATGCTTGCCAGACAATCCCGGCACGAATATTACAAGAAACTGGTGCCGTTTGTGAAAGACCTACGTGACAAGATAAGTCGCCGATCGTATCTCGACGAATATTTCGAAGCTACTGCGCCGTAGCTATAGTCCGGGGTTTACGGGCAATATATATTTTCTCTCGTGCATTGATGCCATACTTTATGATCTCTTCGGGCGTTAATTTTGCATCGGTAATTTCCACCTCAAAACCGGTTGAAGCGATCCTCCGGATGTAATCGGCCTCTGCATAGATTCTAACATGGTCAGTCTGGCCAAACTCGGTTGCCCGATCCTCTTCCGTTACTTTAGCAGGATTCTCATACGTTTCTTTTAACTTTGCACTCATCGGGACGAGTAATATTGCAATCCCTTCAGGCTTGAGCACTCGGAAAATTTCTCTGATTGCTGCTTTATCATCGGGAATATGTTCTAAGACGTGATTACAAAGGACGATATCAAAATATCCTTCTGGGTAGGTGATGTTGCAAATATCGATCTTCTGAATGGTTTTTGCATAAATCTTATACCCTTCCGGGTAGAGATCTGCGGTAATATACTCATTGCAGTTTGAATGAGCCAAGAAATTGTAAAGCCCTTGCTCCGGGGCGAAGTGCAAAACTCTTTTGTTGAGGAAAAAACCTTCGCGTTGCTGAAAATAGAAATACAGCTTTCTTTCGCGGTCAGTACAATAACAATAAGGGCATGAATGATGCTCAATCGACTGGCCGGAAACAATATCCGCAGTGATGGATATGGGGTAAGGGTTGGTAAAGGGCATAAATCCACCGAATGTATGCTTGCACAGCGGACAGGATAAATGATTTCCTGGATATAGGCGTCGTATTTTACGGATTCTTTTATTTTGTTTGCGTACGCGCTTTATCGGTGCGTATAAGGTTGCTGGAAGTTCTATACAGCGCTTTATTGAGAATGGCATGAAGACCTCAAAGTGTTATGTTACTACTGACAATATCGTGATGAGTATTTAAGTCTATATGAAAAGCACGGTTCAAATAGGTGCAGAATAATTTTGATTTTATTCGGTTGATGGCTGCGACCATGGTGCTTGTAAGCCACCAGTTTATGTTAAGCGGATATCCTGAACCTCTGGTTTCACCTGAGATTTTGCCTATGGTTACGTATGGAGGGCTGGCGGTTGCCATATTTTTTTCTATTTCCGGGTATTTGGTAACCCAAAGCTGGGTGGCAGATCCAAATCTCTGGCGGTTCATCCTGAAAAGACTGCTGAGAATTATGCCTGCCCTGATCGTTGTAACGCTCGCAAGCATTTTTTTCATTGGCCCGTTGACGACTTCTGAGCCACTGAACGAGTATTTTTCCGAAAAAACCACATGGCAGTATCTCTACAATATTTATCTCAAAACAGCATATGAATTACCGGGCGTATTTTTACTGAATCCATATCCCAAAGCTGTCAATGGGTCATTATGGACGCTTCCGATGGAGTTTCAATGGTATCTTGTGGTTGCCGCATTGGGATTTTCAAAATTAATACGTATAAAACCACTTTTAATAATGTGTTGGCCAGTATTGGCATGGTGGGTGGATACATTTAACCTGCCCGGCCAAAAGGGAATGGATTATTTTTGGTGTTTCGGGTTATTCTTCTTTGGCGGAATGGTGCTAGCCTCCGTTGAATTTTCTAGAAAATATCTACTGGCTGCATGCATACTTGCAGTGCCGTTCTTTTATTGGAACGAGGGAGGACTCGCAATTGCTATCCTGATTCCAATAGGCGTTATTTGTCTTGGTAAAGCATCCATCCCTGTGATTCGCAGTTTTGGAAAATTCGGCGATATTTCTTATGGTGTCTATATCTTTGCCTTTCCGACACAGCAAACGATAGTCCACTTTTTAGGGGCTTCCAGGCCTTTTCCCATGCTGTTATTATGCTCATTCATTATTACCTATGGCTTGGCGTATATATCGTGGCTCTTCATAGAGGCCCCGGCGCTGGCGTTAAAAAAGCGTCTCTACCCCAAAGCTTAAATTCCAAATAATTCGCGGTAAGGTGGACAGTTGTGCAGCAGGTCGTCATGCGTGCCGATGGCTTTAACGCTGCCGCCTTCCATCATAATCATGCGGTCAGCTTTCATTACGGTTGACAGGCGGTGGGCGATGATAATGGTGGTACGATTCTGCGTGAGAGCTTCTAAAGATTCCTGAATTTCAGACTCAGTTTTTGGGTCAAGTGCGGAAGTGGCTTCATCTAATAACAAAATGGGCGCATTGCGTAAGAAGGCACGCGCAATTGCAATGCGTTGTTTCTGTCCACCAGAGAGGTTCTGGCCAAAGAACCCTAGCTTGGTATTATATCCTTCCGGCAAATTCATAATAAAATCGTGGCATTTGGCGGATTTAGCCGCGGCAATAATTTCTTCTTCCGGTGCTCCTTCACGCCCGTAGCCAATATTATTTTTGGCGGTGTCATCAAAAATAAAAATGTCCTGCGAAACCAGCGCAATGCTATTGCGTGTTGTGCGGATGCTGGCTTTGACTAGATCCTGACCGTCTATTGTTATTACGCCGGAAGTGGATTCGTAAAATTTGAGCAGCAGGTTGAAGAGGGTGCTTTTGCCGCTGCCGGAATGACCGACAAGTGCGGTGCGTTTTCCTGCTTCCATAATAAACGATACATCCTGTAGTGCGACGGTGCCGTTAGGATATTGGAAATGCACATGGTCAAATGCAATGCGCCCGCCCGTGACATGAAGTGTCTCGCCCTGATCGCGATTGATGTGCTTTGGCTTTATATCCATGATTTTATAGAAACGTTCGGCATAGACAATGCCGGTGGTGGCAATGCCGCTGCCGCTGGTAAGCGAGCGGATGGGACGAGATACCATCAGCAGTGATGTAATAAAGGCAACGAGCTGTCCTTCTGTCATCTTATTATGCATGAGCTGGTAACCGCCGTACCAGATGACGGCTGCAACGGCGACACCTGCAAGAAATTGCATCAAGGCAGGCGTAAGATTTCCGACACGTCCCATTTTGTAATTGAGTTTTCGGATAATACCGATGTAGTGGTCAATGCGGGCGGCTTCGTGCTCTTCTTTTCCGAAGGCTTTGATGACCCGTATTCCTTGAAAACTTTCCATCAGGCGTGACCAGAATAATCCATTCTGGTCTCCGGAATCACGGGCAATTTTTTTGAGTTTTTTGGTGATCTTACGAATAGGATAAAACGCGATGAGCAATGCCGACAGGGAGATAAACGTCAGCTCAGTACTTTTACTCAGCATGACAGTGATAAGGCCGAACGATGTAATGAATTGCCGCACCCAGGTGTTAAAAAACATCTGTACGGTGGTGACGATGCCAGAGATTTCTCCAATCACGCGTGAGATCAATGTTCCTGAATCGTGCGTCGAATAAAAATCGATCTCATTTTCAATAAGATGCCGATAAAAGGCACTGCGCATATCGGCTGTTAGATCGGTGCTGAACTGATTGACCAGCAGGGAAGTATAGTAGGTTGCTGCTGCCTGAATCGCACAGGTAATGATAATTGCAATAGGAAGCATGGTGAGGTAGTAAACATCTTTTTCTTTAAATATTTTGTCGAATGCCAGTTGTAGCAATTGTGGCTGCGCGCTTGTCGACGCACCGATGATGACGAGCAGCCCCATGATCATCAGTAGCTTCCGTCGGTAGCGGGCGATATATTCCTTATATAGCCGCTTGGCGATGAGGATGGTGGGGCTGCTGATAATTTGCATGATGATTATGGGAGAGGGTTAAGTGATTCGTGCGGTGCCATCATTTCGGAAGGCCTGTATGCCTGCGAAATATGCCAATACGCCTAAGGTTTCATAGGTGGTAGCAAGCAAGATACCCGTTGGGTGGAACAATTCACCGGAAATGCGGAACAGGTTTTTATAAATTTTGGTGAAGGATTTTCGCATTGCTTTCGCGAGGCCATAATGCTTGCGGTAGTAATGTACGCGGGACCAACCGACATGCCATGAACGGATTTTGGTTACTCTTGGGGAAGGTAGAGAAGATGAGCCTTCCACATGCTCCGCTTCTGCTGTCTGGCAGACGGCAAGCCTAAAACCTGCTTTGCGCATACGATCGCAGAGATCGGTTTCTTCAAAGAACAGGAAAATCTTCTCGTCAAAGAGACCTACCTTGTGCAAAATTTCCATGTTAAAAAGCATCAGAGCGCCGACAATCCAAGTGGTATATAGAATGCCTTCGTCATCAAACGTATAGTTTTTCTGGTAGTGCTTGTTGCCATTCTGATAGTCAATCATTCGGGCACCGACGATGCCTACATCCACATGTTTCTGGGCGCATGCCAGCATGGTTTCGATTGCACCTTCGCAAAGGATGGTGTCGGGGTTGAGTAGTACGGCATACGGAGTGGTTGCTTTTGCCAAACCGATATTTGCAGCTCTGCCATAACCGATGTTGTGACCCGCGATAACTTCAACGTCGGGATATTGTGCTAGACGCACGCACGTATCGTCGCGACTACCGTTGTCGACGACAATGGTATGGCATTCCGGTGGTAGGGCATCCAGACACTGACCAATGACATGCGCACTATTGTAAGTCACAATGATAAAGGTAATATGCTGGGTAAGATCAGGGCTGTTCATGGCTGCAATCATATCTGCCAAGCAGGGAAAAGCAATGCGAATTATATCTGATAACATGATGGTTTTTATAAATTTTATATGAAATAAAATATCGGTTAGAGCGGACAATGTCTTTATACGAGCAGTACAAGAATAACTACCAGCAGATTCCCGTGGTGATTAATTGCCGTGATTATGTGAGCTATACCAAGAACCTCACGGAGTATTTTCTTTCCATTGGATTTACCGATATCCGCCTGCTTGATAATGATTCATCTTATCCACCACTCCTTGCGTGGTATGAATCGCTTGCAGGTAGTCCGCATGTGCGGGTAATTAAATTGGGAGAGAATAAAGGGCATCACGCGTTGTGGGATAACCGTGTTCCGCAGTATGTGGAAAAAGATACGCCGTTCTTTTACACCGATCCTGACATTATGCCGATATCCGCTTGCCCGCCGGACTTTGCGCTGGCCATGCTGAAGGCACTCGACGAATACCCACACTTTACGAAGTGCGGTCTGGAGATTGATACAGATAGTTTTTCCAATACGTTTATCCATAAAGCATCGCAGCTTGCTTTTAATCGCCTCATCAAGTCCGAATTGCTGGCGCATGAAGTCTATGCCAGTGCCAACGATACGACGCTGGCGCTATATCGGCCTAACTCTGGCCCGTGCATTTACTGTGTATTGCTTGGTGCGCCGTATAAAATTAAGCATTTACCCTGGTGTATTGACAGTACTGTCATTACGGAAGAGCAACGCTATTACATGGATCATGCCAAGAATGCGGTTACCAGCCTCAAAGATCCTAGGCGAACGGAAAAATTAGTCATAGATCTTATCCGCAGAAGAAATTCGGGAGAATCGCTCGAACAGATTTTTAACGCAAAATCCAAAAACATTTTTGCCAAGCTCCGCCGTAGCGTTTGCAAACACTACTGGCGGTTCATGGATAAACATAATCTCGATAAGACGGATTATTTTTCGGCTTAGAATGCGTGGCTGCCTAGAATGTGTGACTAATATTCAGTTTGAACAGTTCGCCTGCGGTGAGTTGGTTTCCCTTCACCTGCTGATAGACAGGTACTGCAACATCCCCATAAATTCTAAAGCCAGCAGCATCTACTTCTAATCCGGGTGCAAGCAATACACGCTTATAGCCGCTGTTTGCAGGATCAGCGTTGATGCCACGATCATGCAACCGGTCAGAACCCAGTATTTCGGCAACAGGTGAAATCCGTACATCGCCGACATCCCATCCGTCGTAATAAATGCCACTGCTAACGTCGACTTCACCGCCGGGGCGATAGCCCGCGGTGGTGAGGAAGGGCTGGTCCAGCTGGCCATTCACGAACCAGTTGAATTGACTGGTGAGATTACCCACGTGATATGCGCCTAGCAAGGCATCCGTGCTGCCGGTACCAATCTCGGTATCGCGATCAAAATTGGCATAGGTATGGTCGCCCGTAGGGAGTTTGAGCCCAAAGGTAATGCCCGTGGACATATCGGGTGAAAGACCAGAATAAATACCTTTGATGCGCACATCACCCACAGCCGAGTGGTTGAATTGCTGAATGTCGCCGCCGCCTAAGTCCGTGGTGAAATGCCGCGACCAGTAGGGCACCTCAATCTCAGCTCCCCATGTGCGATTGAACATGTATTCAGCACCGGCTGTGAAAAAACTGGTTTTGATATCCTTATCGCTATTATTCGCCGCTGGAGCTTTGCTGTCATCATGCCAGTTCTTGTTCTGGTTCATAAAATCGTATTCAAGCCACGCCATGCCGCCGGGGTGGGTGGGTAACATATCACTCGTACCCACATCGAATATACCGCAACCACAGGCGCAGGCATAAGCATTCGCGGAAAACAGTGGGGTGGTGGCAAGAAGGGTAGTCAAGAAAACAGACGTACGGATAGACATAAATAACCTTTCATTGGAAGGCACTAAAGCGTGCAATGTGAAGAATCAGATTAGCCAATGAAAGAAAGGGGAGGTGCGCGTGCGTTTAACGAAGTTATAGGGAGGAGTTCAACCAGCTGTGCTGTATAGAAGGGAACGACATGGTCGGTTGCACGGTGGGAGGACAGAGGGATGTCTGCCGCGGACAGGATAATGTCCTTCACACCATGGCGTACGGCGGAACATAATGGGCATTGATCGCCTGAATGGGGTTTGGGTTTCTCTTTGCCGCTTCGCAGGTCTGCAAGTTTGACCCACTTCAGTCCCTCGCCGGTGCAAAGCAGTATTTTCCCTCCTAATGCCAAAGAATAAGAGGGCGCTTTGAGATGTTGAGCCGATGGAGAAACGAGTGCAAATGGAAGTAAGGCATTGACTAATAATGCCAAGACCAGAATGAGCGGGGTATAACGCATCTTTTGCATGGCCGGGAACATAGCGAAGTTATGGTGCACCGTCCAGCCTGTACTTCAAGCGATGCAATCAGGAACTTAGTGAAGTTATGGCACGCATAATAGTGCGTAGTTCTTCGATATCGAGGATGATTTTTTCCTCTTCGTCCAACTGGTTGCTATAAACCCCATAATGATGAAACCCCAGTGTTGATGAGATATGCATATACATCGCTCTGGGGGTTCGCGGGCTGATGATTTCAATCACAGATAGTGGCGGACTCAGATAGGTCAGGTTGGTAAGGGTGGCACCATGGGGGGCGAGGATCACGGAAGCATTTTCTAGCATCCTGACCTGTTCTTCGATGGTAAATTCCTGCTCGGAAAAATCGACGGCCTCAAACCCATATTCCCTGAGGAACATCACAAATTCGGTTGTTTCAGCAATACTGCCACCCGGCCTGTACCGTGGTGTTCTGCGTAAATAAATGCGCTTATTTCCCTGATTGTTTACCGGGATATTCATGGTTTCCCTAAGCCAGCGGACGCTGTTCTCGGACATGATTTCATGGCTGAGAATAGGGGCCCTCACTTTGATGGCAGCACGATCCTGAATGAAGGGTGTTTTGTTTACTAACGTGCGGGAAAGCAGGTCCCTTTGGAACATACGTTGCATAACTTCTGGCTGTATAATCAACGGTCTATCTTCATAACCCACAAAAAAGCGATTTCTCGTCACGGCTTCCAGAGACCAGTGGAAATAATTATGGCTATAGCAGTGGCTAAGGACGATCGGTTTCTCAACCAGTATCAACTCATCCCATATGCTGGCTATATCCCTCTGAAAAGTGACAAAGGACTCGGATGCACAAAATTCATCAAAAATCTGATTAGTTCTCCACTCTTCTTCCCATGCCAGATTGGCCTTGATCACGGTTCCATCCTGTGCAATTAACACGGCTCCATTGACCAGCACATAATCTCCGTGCAGAACGCCCATGCGCTCATAGGTTGTGCGATCGAAATACGCCAGTATTTCAGTAAAATGCGGGCGGGATTGGTCACTGAAATGGAGGTATTCGTTACGAGCGTTTCTAGGAACGCTATTATTTATTTCAGGAACATAGGCGTCCATTTCATAAAAACTTGGAATGCGGGGAGGCGGCGTTTCTGTCGACATATGGTGGTAATTGCCCGTGTGATGTCTGCGGGGAAAATAGAACAGTAAAGAGTTTATGCTTCCAGCAATCCGGCAGCAATCATTTTTACGACAAAGGCGTGGACATCGAGTGCTAGCTGTTCGCGGGTAACATCATAGGTTTTTGCCATACTCTCGATGGCAGCATCAACACTCTTACCGGAAGCTAATAGTTTCCATACAATGCTCCCCAGGGAATTTAACTCAAAAAAAGCACCGGTAGCGAGCAATTGTACTGTAACGATGCCATTTTTTTCTGTCCATAGGACGTGTTTGTCGGCGATATGTGGCATGAGTCAAACTTATAATACAACGTTACACATGGTCTGCTGGACGATTATGCGATAGCAGTCATCAGTGACTCACGGAAGGGGTGCATGGGGGGATTACCGTAGCAATATTTCCCACTGTGAGCTGCGGATGGCTATATTTACGCAAGTATTCACTCAAGTCAACGCGCAGTTCTTCTATAGGATGGATTGCATTTTTTACGAACGGTGGTGTTGCAGATCTCCGCCTCCGCATCCGGCGGAACCGCTTACAGAACCAAGCACTATTCCAAAATCCTCCGCGATAGCAATCCGCTCACAAATATACACGCATTCACCAAAACTATCCTTATGGAATAGTTTCAAATTTCTCTTGGTATTAACAGGTTCTTAAATTTTTTTATAGCAAGAATGAAGACAATTTGAAAGATTGGATGGAAAATAAATGAGTGGATTTTTCGAACCAATCGATGGAGGCTTGACCCAAGATATCACGCTATTTAACTAGGCAGCGCCTCTAATCATCTTCAGGAAATCATCCACTTTTTCCTTGAGTGAATTTGACTGCTGATTCAGATCATATGCCGATAGCAATACTAGCGATGCGGTGTCACCCGTTTTTTTCGCACCATCCTGAACCGACTGAATGTTTTCAGATATCTGCTTCGTTCCCGTCGAGGTGCGGGCTACGTTACGGGCGATTTCATTCGTGACTGCAGATTGCTCTTCAACCGCTGAAGCAACGGTCACGGCATTATCCGAAACCAAGGTAATAATGCCGATAATATCAAGAACAGAATCCACCGAATTTTGTGTAGCACCCTGCATTTCCTTGATTTGTTGAGTGATTTCACTGGTAGCTTTTGCTACCTGGCTGGCAAGATTTTTTACTTCACTCGCTACCACAGCAAACCCTTTACCTGCTTCCCCTGCCCTTGCGGATTCAATCGTTGCATTGAGTGCAAGCAAGTTGATCTGTCCGGCAATCTGCGTGATCACTTCGATAATCTGTCCAACCCTCAGTGATTTTTCAGAAAGCATAGTGATGGTGCCTTTTGCAAATTCTGCTTTGGACGTCGCTTCTTTGGCAATCTGGCTGGATTTTTGTGTCTGCATACTTATTTGACTGATAGAAGCCATGAGTTGATCAGCAGCAGCAGCCACTTCAGCAGAAGTTTTTGCCGCTGACTCAGAGGCTTTTGCGACAACCGTTGTACGCACCTTTGTATCCTCTGCAATACCGGAAACCTCTTCTGCGCCTGATTGCATTTTTGATGCTGAACTGGCAACCTGAGCAACAACCCCTTTAACTGTACCCTCAAAACTATCCGCCATTTGGTTAAGTGCCTGGCGCTTCAGACGCTCAGCTTCAGCTTTCTGTCCTACCTGGTCCATCTCCATTTGTTTCATGCGAATACCATATTCGCGGAACACTTTCACTGTTCTGGCGATATCACCTATTTCATTACCGAGCGTTGTATATGGTACTTCCTCACTAAAATCACCTTCTGCTAATTTACTCATTTTACGTGTAAGATTCTTGATTGGTTCAATGATGTTAATATAAATCAGCACTCCTACCACGATATTGATTGCAGTAGCGATGGCGACCTGACTCCATATATCATCCA
>Ga0207022_10217_pt1 | contig 12874 bp, 10 predicted proteins | sample Alteio_BWMinCont_46_FD_153307 | JGI IMG/M metagenome (GOLD analysis project Ga0207022, IMG submission 153307) | Enriched cells from forest soil in Barre Woods Harvard Forest LTER site, Petersham, Massachusetts, United States -... | ecosystem: Environmental > Terrestrial > Soil > Temperate forest >... | reverse complement strand
GAACATGGCCGCGAGGAATTCGGCAAAATCGTCGGCTTTTTCATCCGTCATCCGGCCGCCGCCCTCGCCGCCCATGATCGTGTTGCTCATGTACTGGATGAGAACCTTCCAGCCATCCTTGTCGTGGCTCAGCGGCGCCACACGATGCTGGAGCGAATGGCAGGACGTCATGCAAGTGTTGAAGTATGGTTCCTCATATCTCTTCGAAAGATCGTGATTGTCGGTCTTGGGCAGGAGTTGCGTTATCTGATAGGTAGTCAGGTCGGTCCAGCGCACCGGCGCCGTTTGCAAAGCAAAATCGCAGGAAAGCTTTTGGTCGGCGGCGAGCTGCACGTGATCGTGCGGATCGCTCTTGTAACCTACGGCCGAGATTTGCACCGCGTATGTCGCGGCCGGCAGGTTATTGATGTGATAGTGGCCCTGCGCGTCGGAAAGGACGGTCACCGTCATCTTGTTCTGCGAATTTTCGGCGACCACGAAGATGCCCATTTGCGGTTTGCCGTCAGGTCCTTTCACGTTGCCCGTGATGGAAGCCGCGAAGCCCGGCAGCGCCGCGAGTAACAGCAAAGCGGCGCTCCATCCGAAATACGTCCCGAGTTTCTTCATAACGCCTCCTGGTCGCCTCGCCGTTTTTAATTGCGTGATGATGTCTGAGGCTTGCCCGCCCGGACCCAGCCTTCTTGCGCCTCAATGCATTCCATGCTGATCATCATGTAACGGATATACGTGCCTCGATCGATGAAGGGACTCGGATCGCCCGGCTTACGCGCAGCGTTCTTAGTTATTCTGTCATTCTTGCCATCGACGAAAGTCAGATCGCGGTACGGATGATTGGCAATGTAGCCATCCGCACCGGCATCTTCGCCCAACTTGAGAAAGCGTTCGAACGATTGCTTGTACGCCAGAATACCTGAATCCATGCGGCCCACCTGTCCGCTGGGCCCGAGCGCTCGTGGAATAGCGCTTCCTCCCCAGAAGGAAAGCAGATGCGGTTGTCCGTGGTCCGTCACAGGAACAAGCATCGAGACCGTCCCCGGCGTGTGGCCCGGGGTGATATAGAACGTTAGGGTCGTATTGCCCAAGGTCAGCTTCTGCCCATCGATAATGTCCATGTCACGCGCGGGCGGCGGGCCGAACTTCCCTCCGGGCTCAGTCGGAGGCAGCTTCGCGACCATGTCCCAGTCCACCGCGGACATCAGAATATGCGGGTGATACATATCTTGCAGGTACTTGGCGCCGCCGAAATGGTCGTTATGGCCGTGTGTGAGGACCAGATATTTCATCTGCGCGGGATCGAGGCCCAATTTTTTGTAGCCTCCAATGATAATGCGTTCCGCTTCCTCGGGATTATCCAGGCTGTCGATCTGGATAATGCCCGCGCTGGTCACGATGGCCCAGGAAGCGACGCTGTTCATGCCCAGGTAATAAAGTTGATCGAATACCTTCGTGGGCGGTGCGTCGATAACTTTGCCCACGCTTGCGGCCGCGTTGACCGGCGGTATGCTGCAGTCCACCAGGCTGGGCACAAGGTCATCCGCGGCGAGAAGCTTGGCATTCGTCGTGTGATCGAGGAACGCCATCGGACTCGGCCCGTTGGCAGGCACGGACTCCTGCGCTAGAGCGCGAGGCACGAGCGCCCCCGCTGCCAGGCTGACTGCCAGCGCGACGAGCGCGACTAACATCTTCCGACTCTTAGACACGGATACCCACTTTCTCCGAAATGACTTCGCGAAATCAATGGTTGATTTTACTTTGAGCTTGAGCGGCTCCCGCAGAGTAAACAGAAGTCGATGAAGGCGCTCACTTCTTGTCTGTCTTATCCGTCTTATTTGTCTTGTTGCCGACCGCCTTGTCCTCGTCGGCGGGTTCGCCAATCAGCTTCATATACTCGATTGCTTCGGAGGACACGCAGAGATTCTCGACTGCGAACGGAATTTGCGCGGCGCTGGGGTCGTCCTGCCCACGAACCCAACGGAGTTCGCCCTTCGCGATCAAAAAAGGCGCCGTGTAGTACGCCGGATCCTCCACGGTTTCGGTAAACGCCAAATGGTTGTGGTCGGTTCGCGTGTAGCGCTCGATCACGTGCGCATCGGTGCTGTGTGGATAGCCGCGCCGATCGACCCAGGTCTTCTCGAACATGCCGATGGTATCCACAACGAGCGTGTTGTCTCCCTCCCAGTGGCCCTTCGAATATCCAAAATATGTGGTGGAAGGCCCGCCTTCGTGGCCGATATTCTTGGGAAGCTGGCGCCCGTCCATCCAGACTTCACGCCACGTCCTGAAACCTTCCAGAATGATGATCCGCCCGGGCATCTGCGAGAACCCAATCTGACCGATTTGGTTATTCGCGGAACGTGGCATTCCGAACGGGTCACAGACCTTCCAGGGATCATTCGAACTCGCGCTGAAGGGGTCCGGAATGTTGAGCTTCAATTGCGCCTGCCCGGCGGGCGTCAGAGGAGGAACGCGGTTGCTCAGCAGCGCCTCTCCCGGCCCTCGCCACATGCCATTGAGATCGTGAGCAGGCGCGGGTCCACCGCTGTCGTCTGCGGCTTTGCCGGAAGCATTCCGCCCCGCTCCCGCATTGCGATTCTGATTCGCGGGCTGAGCGTCTTCGTCTTGGGAGAATGCGAAAGACGAAAAGGCCAGCGCAGCTGCCAGGCCAAGCAATGAATATTGGAAACGATTTCGCATCTCGACACCGCTCCTAAGCCCAGAGACTCAACCCCGACGGCGCAATGCGGCCGGGCTACTCTTTGTTGCTCGTCTTTCGCCCGTCGGGACGGCAGGCCGCCGACTCATTTCCGCCGTTGCCGAAATCCTGATCGCACACGGAGGGCCGATCGCCAATGAGTTCCCCATCACCGAATTCCTTGCCGTTGGCGAGGATGACCTTGCCCACGCGCCCGAGAGGCTGGCCGTTCCTGGCTGCGTATAAAACGACGGTGATTGTGTCGCCCGGCTGAATTGCAGTTCTGGTCCAGCCCGACGAACTAATCGCGGATGCCGCGTTCGCTTCCGCAACCCAATGTTTGACGTTGCCTTCGTCGTCTTTCACGTCGAACAGAAGCAAGGTGTGGGGATTGCCCCAATTGACCTTCGTTACCGTGACGTTCTTCAATGTCACTGGCTTGCTGTTGTCGTATGCAGCGCTGCCGTGATGCGCGAAGATCGGGCTGCAAATCGCCAGAAGGCCTGCAATCAGCGCTAAAGACGCTATCAGCTTGATTTTCACCTGACCCTCCCTAAGATGATCAACTAACTCGTATGACCGAGCTAACATACCAAAGTCCCGCGTGGCACAATCCTCTCAAATATCTGGTTAACGGTCTGCTTGTTGTGGCAGCAAAGATATGACGCGTCCCGCCGCTGGATGGTTCCGATAAACGCATCATCACAAAGGCCCTTGAGCGTGCGGCCACGTCCCAATTTATCGGGAGGTACAACGACGACGACTGCGGGCCGCCCCGCGCGGGAATTGTTTGCCGACCCACTTCTGTGCTAATACTGGACCGTTCGGGAGGGAATTAAATGAACCTCAAGCTCCGGCTATTTTTAGCTGCGATTGTCATCCTTTCAGTTTCGTGTTTGCCGCTGCTCGCACATCACGGGACGGGTGTGGCTTACGAAACGGAGAAAACCGTAACGGTGAAGGGAGTCGTCACGGAATGGATTTGGGCGAATCCCCACTGCGGTCTTTTGTTTGACGCAACCGATGATAGTGGCAGCGTAGTTCACTGGGGCGTCGAACTGGGGAACCCGCACCAGGAATCCGGCGCGGGCTTTAGCAAGGATATATTCAAGCCAGGGGACAAGGTCACAGTCACCGGCCATCCGGCCAAATCTGGCGCGCCACGCGTCTCCGGAGCTCACATTGTCCTTGAAGATGGCCGAACGCTACCCGAGAAGCGTACGAAAGGAAACGGCGACGCCGCTCCCGAATATTAAACTCGATAGTCGCCCGGGCCGCAGCGCTTTATAAGCGGGTAACTACATCTCACGATCCAGGACACTCCGGATCGTTCTGTTCTTAGTTGTTCCTGGGGTCGGCTCAGCCCACCGAAATCGTGGTGTGCCTAAACGCGCTCAGCATCGGCCAGCTTCCGATGCGCGTAATCACGATCTTCCCGTTCACCACCTGCACAGCGCGTCGGATCAGGCGACAAGCCCTGGTACCATTCAGACCGCTGCGTACTTTACTCGCCTGTTTGGCCGGGTCGCCTTCGAGCACCAAAACGATGCTCTCGCCCTCCTTGAGCTTTGCCACTCGCTCGCCAAGGCTTCCCCATTTCGAAGTGCCTTTCGCGATTGTTTCCCGGTGCTGGTTTTCCATCGGTGGCCCCCATGGTCCCCAAGTAATCGACTACGCACATCTTTATCGAGAGGAAGCAATCGCTCAGCCAGAGGCCGCGCGAAGAGAGGTTTTTCGAGGCGCGGTGTGCTCTGTTGGTGATTAGGCAGAAGTACTGAAAACTCGGGTCTTGGTTCCAAAGCCGAGTATGAGGCCTCGCTTCCACTGCGACGATCGGAAAAAGCACGGTCGCTTTTGGCCGTGAAGAGTGCAAAAAATAGCGGCAGCTTGAAGGATTTACCGAATTCGATGCTGGGCGTGCGAAGGAAACTTACTTTTCAGCCCTCGCCCTCTGGCTGCTGAACTCTCAGAAAATATACTTCAAGCCGAATTGGATCAGCCGGGGAGCTACCGACGTTTGGGTGATTACACCGAACGTTGCCGTGCCGAAAGTCGTGCCGGGATTGGCGAATTGCGGGTGATTGAGCGCGTTGTAGAACTCGGTGCGGAAAGCCAATTGCGCGTTCTCCCGGAGCCCCCCGACGGTTGTAATTTTGCCGATGGAGACATCCGTGTTGAATTGCCCCGGTCCCCTGACGATCCCTACGCCCGTATTTCCGTATCCTGTGGAGCCATCGTTGCCAATTACCGGAGCAGGGCAGATGGCCGACTTATTAAAGTAAGTGCTCAGGCGCGAGATAGTAGCGCCGGGCGTCAAGAGATTGTTATACGTCGAGCCGGGGCACATTGTGATGGTAGACGTCCCAGCAAAGCCGTAAACCACGCTGCCGTTCTTGTCGGTGAGAGTCATCGGCGTTCCACTTTGCACGATCACGATTCCGGAGATAGACCAGCCACGCGAAGCAGCGCCGACAAAGCCGCGTCTCGTCATGCTTGGTAGGTCGTAGTTGAAATTTGTAATTAGGCGGTGCCTGCGATCGAAACTAGTGGGCCCCCAATCCAAATCAAGATTGCGCTGGTCGTTATAAACCGTGGTGTTCGCTAAGGCCTTGGAAAACGTATAAGCAAATTGAAAGCTGAGGCGGTGAGTGACTTGTTGCCGGAGCGTTGCCTGACCGCTTTGATACCAAGAGCCGCCGAGATATTGGTGCGCGAGCAAACCTGTCGGCGTATCGCCGACGATCGGGACGCGCCATTGGGCATTGACCGAGGTGTTTGTGGTTACGCAGCCGGATGCATCAATGCCGAGATTGGCAAAAATCGCAGGGGTCACGCCCAACCCCGCGGCCGTATTGGGCAACCCGCAGTTCAGAGGCTGGCCCGGCGTCGCCAGGAACGGCTGGTTCGAGCCATGAAGCAAAAAGAAATCATTGCCGTGCGATCCGACATAACCGAGGTCGAGAGTTAAATTGCTCGACAAGGCATATTGCACGTTCAGGTTCCACTGCTGCAGCTTGGGATTATCGAAGTGCGGTCCGATGATCCGATCATCCAGATGCGAGGTGGGGGTTCGCAGGGTGAATCCCAGCGTCGTGGGCGGGAAAGGGTTCTGCAAAGTGGACGCGCCATTGCTCGCTCCCACACTGCCGATCAGTTGACCGAAGGGCTGAATATTTTCCGACGGCGTACCGGTTGCATTTCCTCTGTCGCTAAGAGGCTGGTAGAACCATCCATAGCCGCCGCGCACGGCCACTCGGCTTTGCTTGCTGCCAGGTTGCCAGGCAAAGCTCAAGCGCGGAGCGAAGGCGTCCCACGGAGCGCCATTCTCGTAGTAACCATTGTTAGGACGCACGGGCACGCCCGGAGGAGGCGGCCCGAAGGGCTGGCCGGTGTAAGGGTTAATTCGGTTCGGATCGTAGCCAGGCGGCACGGTGATCCCCGCATACGTGCCGGAAGCAGGCGGAACGGGCACGGCATCGAGGAGCGAGGTCCACGCGTTGCCCAAGTCGTGGTTTCGGCCGAATGAGGGCGGCAGGTATTCCCAGCGCACACCTACATTGACTGTGAGTCGTCCGTTGACTTTGACGTCGTCTTCCACGAAGCCGGCGACGTGATTGTATCGAAGCAAGAGTATGACGTTCCCCGTTGACCCCGGGCCCTCGTCGGCTTCAATGGATTGAATATTGCTGAGTCCCCGAGGACTGCCGTTCTGGGCCGCGCTCATTCCCAGCAAGAAATCAGCGAAATTTTGAAAGGCAAGCCTTCCCCGAGCGAGACTGATGTTGGACGATTCCATGGGCTGGATTAAGGCGAAGACCCCGGTACGAGTCGTATGCCTGCCATGAGTCCAGGAGACCGTGTCCGCCCAGGAATAAGTTTTTTGGTAGTTCAGAAAATCACTAAGGACATTCCCGGCCTGAAAGTCTCCCAGTGGTCCTCGCATAATGATATCCGGCAAAAGCGGAGCCAACGCATTCGCAGGCGTCATGCCGACCAAAGCAGTTGCGGGAATGCCGGGGACGTCTGGGTTCGAGCGATTGGCCGTGAAAGTCATGCGCGCTTCATTGGCAATATCCGGAGTCAACACCGAGCTGAGTTGCGTGCTGGCGATGACATTTGTGTCATCGAGTATCAGCGGAAAGCCCGGAGTGGGCGGAGTCTCCGGGGCACGCAGAAAAGAAGAACCAAAACCTCTGAAGGTGTGAGCTGTGGCGTAATAAAGCCGGCCCGTGAGCGTATGCTTTTTGGAAAGGATGTAGGAAAGGTTCGCCAGAGATTGGTTTTCATCATAAGTGGACTTAAGACTGAAGGCCGAAAGCCCGAGACCCGCGTTCACGCCACCGGACAGAATCGTTTGAGGCGTGGGAATCAAATAGCTCCCGTCGGGCAGCTTCAGCTGCAGAATCTTTAATGCCACGGGATTGATGTTCGAGCCGTCGCAGGCCACCTGCACTCCTCCTGCAAAGGTCAAGTAAGCGGACCGTCGAGTCGCAGGCTTGTTCGCGGGACAAAACTCCGACCCTATGGTGGCCGCCGAGCGATCGTTCGTCAGGGGAGGAAGAATGACCGTATCCAGGGATGCGGTGTTATCCAGGCCGTTCACTTGCCGGGTTCCCTGATACGAGCCAAAGAAGAAAAGTTTATCTTTCTTGATGGGTCCGCCTATCGTGCCGCCGAACTGGTTCTGCTTTAAAGTTGCCTTGGGCCGGCCGTTTGCATTCTGGAAAAACGAATTGGCATTGAAAATGTCGTTACGGATGAACTCCCAGGCATCGCCGTGAAAGTCGTTTTCACCGGAACGAGTGACGAGATTGGTGTTGGGCACTCTCGTCCCGTAGCCGGAGTCGTATTGCGATGTCTGGATCTTAAATTGCGTAATCGTATCGGGATTGGGGACGGTGCTGGCAGAAGCGGCGCCGTCTACGGTGTAGAGGCCGACGGCAATACTCCCATTCACATTTACATCCTGTGAGCCGTTTCCGAGTAACCCGGCATTATTCACATTGGCTGCGGAACCCGACGACATCGAGAGCACTTGCGTAAAGTTGCGCGTGGTCAGCGGCACTGCAGTCAGGGTCTTGCTGTCCACCAGCGTGCCGCTGGAAGCGGTGGCCGCCTGGCTGAGCCGGCACTGGCAGGTAACGCGTTCATCTGCGGCTCCGGCTTCGAGCTGGGCATCCAGCTCGGGCGATTCCGAGACATTTACAACTACGGACATGGCCGCGGCGGTCTTGAATCCGTGTGCCGCAAAAAGGACGTCATAAGTTCCGGGAGGAAGCAACGAAAAGCTGTAGAGGCCATTTTCGTTGGTGACGGCGGTTTGCTCCTTTCCGGTCGTTCCGTTGACGAGAGTTACGACCACGCCCGGAACAGCCTTACCGCTATGGTCCGTAACGGAGCCCCGCAGTGCACCAGTGGTAGAGGATTGCGCCCACAAACAAGAAGACAGGCTTGCGAAGGCGACGATCAAAACGCTCGCATATATATAGAGAAGATAACTGAGCCCCGCTCGCGTCCTTACGGATCGCCAGCCCTGTAATAAGAGATCGCGACTAGGGATACACGACAGGCATTCTGATTCCGGGGCCCTCCGCATCCGCGCCTCTGAAAACAATTTGGGGAACTGAATGCCGCGTACAATACCCCATTCGAGCGACGGATCGCAAATACATGTCCCGCTGCTACGTCGGAAGGGACTGCGAATGTGGGGGTTTTGCGTGGGGAAATGCTATCAAGAATCCGAAGTGCGCCGCAATTCGGCTACGGATTCATTCGCCAGGCTAACTGCGCCTCGTAGCAATTCTCGAGGATGGTGTAATAACGTTCGACCGCGTCCTTGCTGACAAACGGGCTTGGCTCCTTAGCCAGCTTGGCCGTCATTTCCGGAGTCACGCCCGGCGCCTCGTTCATCATCTGCCATGTTTGCAGCCTCTCGTTCATACTGATGTGCCCCAGCGTGGTGGAAAGAATGGTGTCGACGCCGGCCTTCTCGTTGATTTCCTTAAAACGCTTGGTCGACGCGATGTACGTTTTCATCATGGTCTGCCCGTCGGGATAATACTGAACGCCCGCCCGGCCGAGATTGATGTCCACGCCGCCCCAGATGCTGGCGACGTGTCGCTCGTTATCGGGGTGCTTGCTCTGCTTGTTCGTAAGCCCCGCGATGATTAGAGAAATAGTGCCCGGCGTATGGCCCGGCGTGATGTACATCGTGACGGTCACATCGCCGAACTTCAGTTGCTGGCCGTCAGTCGCGATCATGTCTTTGCGCGGCTTCACGTTCTCCGGAGAATTATCCTTCGCCACCAGGTCCCAATCCGCTGCGGACATGATGACGTGAGCCTTCGGGTATGTCTCCTGGAGACTCTTCGCTCCCCAGTAGCGGTCGTCATGTCCATGCGTGACGATGATGTACTTCAGATTCTGCTGCGGATCGAGACCAAAATCCTTTAACTCCAGCACCAGATCTTTGGCGTCCCAGTCGAAGTTGGTGTCGATGATCGCAATGCCGTCGGGAGAATTTATGGCGTACACGCCGGTGCCCTTGGTGCCAATGAAGTACAGTTGGTCGAAAATTCGCACCGGCGGCTGGTACCACTCTTCGCGCGACGTCGGAATGCGGCGATTTTCCTGCCGCACAACGTCCGGCAACTGTTTGGGCGGAGCGCACCATTGTTTGAAAAACGCCTCGAACACTTGAAATGGCTGATCTGGATTGGGGATCGCCGGCGCCACAGCAGCCTGAGCCGCGGCGACATGTGCCTGGGCCGCAGCGTCATCGGCATTCGCAACGGTGGCGAAGCAAATGGTCAAAAACAAAGCCATAGAAAATGTTCGAAGCAGATTGCAGGTCACAACCGCCTCCTATGCCTTCCGTATTCCGACGACGACTTCACTTCATCTCACTTTGCGGCGCTGGTCCTTTCGGCGCTTAAGTTCTTAAGCATTGGTTTCAGCGTTGCAGCGATCCCTTCGGCCATTTTCAGCGAACCTCCGGCTGTTAAGCAAGGGTGAAGGGAAGACGGCTAGAGGGACCGCGTGTGGAGCTTCCCGACGGGTGCGCTAGAGCCGGTGCTACTGCGCAGGACGGTGCTGCTGGGCGGCGACGGGATGCCGACGGAGGCTCGCACGCCAGCAACGATCACAGACTTCGTCCGGGTAGACGAAGTAGTTTGAAGACTTGCCGCATTTGGGACATTCGAGCGGCACAGGCCGCGCCACTCCGCGAACGTTCAAGCCATGTGCACTGGCGCGCATCTCAACCCACTTGCCGAACTCTGCTGCTGCGTTCCGCTCATTCAGCGCGTGAGATTGCTCGCGTGTAAGGAAAAACGGCCATGGACGAAGGAGGACCACCAACCCTGCCGCTACTATGATCGCCACAAGCAATATGACCATAAGACAACCCTGCCCACGTTCGATTCCGCCTAGGGTCTCAAGAGTAGCGTCCCCCACTTGGGAGAGGCAGCCGTTCTTCTAAGTTGGATGCTTATTGATTACTAGGGGGCAGACCAAAAGGGGTCGACTTCACAATATATTGTTCCCAATAAACGGAATCCCGGACACTGAGATCCTGGCCCGCAACCTGGTTCCGACATCCTCGTACGCGGCAACGAACCACCCAAAGCCGTCAATTAAGTATGCAGATGCATTTCCTCATATTGCGGGAAATTATGGCGACGTTATAATCGGTTTATGCGACAGGTTCTGTCGACATCGGCGCATTTGCCGAGAAGGAGGTGATCCAGTGAGGTACGGTTTAAGTTGACGCAGTAGAGGAGGCGCTTGTGAATTTTTACCGAGCGCCTCTCTCCTTTTTATCCGCCCCGAAATATCAAGATTCCTGTGATTTGGCACCTCTCAACCCCTAGCAAGTTGCTGAACAGAACTTCCCGCTTTCACGAGCCCATCGGTCTTTCGCTGATGATCCAGGCGCAGCCAGCAATCTGAATAATCTGGAGGGGATATCGTCAAACCGACAAGGCCACGCTATCCCGAAGCGATTTTCGGTAATATCGGTACGTGACGGTATTTTTCCTTGGTGAATTCAGCCTACCGGAGCAGCGACATGATGAAAGATATTGATGCGCTTATAAGTTCCTACGATCACGGAACGTTGACCAGACGGCAATTGTTGTACGCGCTTGCCATCATGGCGGCACCGGTGGCAGACAAGGCGCAAACGGCATCTGGCGGTCTGGTGAAAGGCCGGAACCTGCATCATGTGAATGTGCGGGTCTCCGATATTGCGCGCTCGGAGGCGTTCTATCGAAACCTGTTTGGCTTCTCCCCAACCCGACGCGTCCAAGGACCGGACAATCATGGATTTGATCTGCCGGGCGGAGGGTTGATCATCCTGCAGAAAAGCGACCAACCCGGCCACATCGATCATTTCTGTGTTGGCGTTGAAGATTTCAACGCCGAACGGCTGAGGACTACGGTCAAGAGCGCGGGCATCGAAGGCGTGCAAGGTAACGCCAGCGACAATTTCTCCGTGAGCGATCCAGACGGTCTGCGAGTGCAGGTCTCGGCGTCTGACTGGCGCGGCTAACGCGTCACGCAGCCGCATTCGATATCGTAAGCAAACCGTCGTACACCTCTGACGGGTCACTCACGAACTTTGGGCGTGATGCTTAGATCAGGCGAGCAGCGGTGAATGGTGGACGCATTACGAACGATGTGTGAATCGCGTTCTTAATCCCAACAGGTTAGCAGTGTTGAACCTAAGGAGGTGCAGCAATGATGTGCACTGGAATCGGCGAAACGTGTGATGGCGGGGCCACGAGAGCTTATCGGCAGCTAGTCTCTATCTTCCAGTGATGGAGCCGCCAGTCCGCATCACTTTCGGTGGGTGATCATCACCACCCCGGATCAGATAAACAGAGTTCCCGGAATTATTCCAGCAACTCTGTCACTCACCGGTGCGCGTCTCGAAGAAAGACTTCTTCTGCTCTCGCCCGCGTATCGCCTTACTGCGGCTGCGGGAAGGGCAGGTAAGTCAAGAGGTCGGATAGACGGCCAGACGTCCCACCGGCATCGAAGCCTTCTCCGCCAAAGATCCAGAAGTAGAGAGATGGGAATGGGTCTTGTTTCCAAGAAGCCGCCCCGAAGCGGCCGCCTGGAGTGTTCTTCACATACGGCACGTCCCACGAGGGAGGGATATCTGTCGGGAAAGATCCGGCCTGATTAACGTCGCTCGATCCTTTCCACCAGATCCACTGGCCGGTGCTTTGAATGTATTGCCAGACGTCATTCAGATAGCCTGTGCTCTTGACAGTCGTGGAACCATAGCCCCAGCCAGAAATCAGCCAGATATTGTTCAAGGGGTCGATAAAGCCTACCGAGCCCCAGCGAGAGCCGGGCGCATTGCCAGCTGAGGGAACCTGTTGCGTTCCGTAGAGCCCGGACTGATCGGCAAGCCCGGTAGCGCCGCCCCCAGAAACCCATGTCCACTGGCCGGTGCCAATGTTGTATTTCCAGAGATCGTTCAGCAGCGCGCCGTCGGGAGTCGCCGTGCCGTTACCCAGACCGTTGAGGGACCCAGGATTTCGTGTACCCGCGGAATCGAGGCCGAGGCCGCCGAAGAGCCACACGTTCGCCGGCACCGAATTGTCGACCCACAGCATGGCTTGCTGGCGCCCGCCAGGGACGTTCGTAGCTGCTGCTGTCCCCTGAGTGCCGTAAACACCATTGTTCTGGCCCACGTTCGAGTTGGTCGGGCCCATCCAGGTCCATGTGCCGCCGACAATATCGTACTTCCATAGATCATTCAGCAGGCCCAGGTTGCCGGCGGAATCGAGGCCTTGTCCGCCGAAAACCCAGACCGTGGTCTTTGACGGATCTGTGGTGAAGGCCGCACCCCAGCGCCGGCCGGGCAGGTTTGAGGCCGCGGCTACGCCTTGGGTACCGTAACTGGCGGCTGCCGAAGCTTTTACCCCCGTCCAGGTTCCGGTCTCCGTGTACGATCCAATGGTGGTAGGTGTAGCGGGCGGCGCCGGAGTCGTTATGTCATAACTGCCCGGAGCAAATTTCCAGAGGTCGTTCAGCAATCCAGTTCCGCCAGCACAACGACTGGATATGGATTGATGCTCCGAATACCGCAAACAATTTTGGAACTGCTTCACTTCCTCCTGCCGCTCCACCATCGCACGATACGAATTTCCCAGGAGGCAGACAATTCGC
>Ga0207022_10265_pt1 | contig 12880 bp, 8 predicted proteins | sample Alteio_BWMinCont_46_FD_153307 | JGI IMG/M metagenome (GOLD analysis project Ga0207022, IMG submission 153307) | Enriched cells from forest soil in Barre Woods Harvard Forest LTER site, Petersham, Massachusetts, United States -... | ecosystem: Environmental > Terrestrial > Soil > Temperate forest >... | reverse complement strand
TCGAGCTTGCTGTCGCTGGGGGCAGCGCACCGATATACAGATACGCTTCGTCTTTGCCGGCTTCGTTTTTCAGCATGGCGCCGGGGGACGGGCGCAGAAAATCGCGGCTCTCCGGATCGCGCGAAACTAGTTTTACCTCATCCTTGAGGTCCGCAACCAGCGCGCGGCTTTTCTTGACCAGTTCTTCACATTTCACTAGCATCAGTTATCCCGTTCCGCTCACGATTGGGCGGCGTGGTTCGGCTCGCGAAGGCCAAAGCTAGACGCTCCAGCAAACCCCCAGGTTGCAATAGCGGAGGCTGCGCCGAATGTGCGAGAAGCCCAACGACGAGAACTCACTCCACGAGCAAGCCCGGAAGTTGCACGAAACTCTCAAGCGACTTCTGAAAGAAATCAGCGAACTACTGGATAGAACGAAAGGTCAGGACCAGGCCGCGGCGCCTGATCCGGAAACACCATAGGCTTGCGCCCTCGCGACGCGGGACCAGCCGTCCCCAGGCGGGAGCCGGCAAGGTTCTCGGGAGTTTCGTCATGGCGTGTCGTGGCGTTCACTTCTCGCTCGATGAGCGGACCGCGAATGCGCTCAGGGCCATCAGCGATGAACAAGAGCGACTGCAATACATTCAGGGGCAGATCGAAGAAGATTATTTCAAGAATCATCCTGAATGGCTTGCCGAAACCGACAAGTCCTGGGACTGGATTCATCGCGTCCTGACGGATGGCGAGTTAGACTGGAACAACGGCACGTATCCGCTGAATCATGTGGTGATGGGCGGTGAATCGCTCTATTCGGAGTCCGATTACATCATCAGCTTGAAAACCTCGAAGCAGGTTGCGGACGCAGCAATCGAGCTACGCAAGATCACAGAGGCAAGCTTCGGGGAGAAGTTCTTTCGATTGGATGAGTTTGAAATTGAGCATTCCTACAAGGAAGATTTTGAATACACCTGGCAGTGGTTTCAGTCGCTGCGAGAGTTCTGGCTGCGAGCCGCGGTGGCGGGACGGTTCGTGCTGTTCAGCGTCGATCAATAACTGGTTGTGGAGCCGGCTAGCAAAGCGTTGCACTTGAGCGGGCCGGCATTACGGTTTTTCGAGACATCACGTTTCGCCGGCAGGACTGGCGAAAGGCGGCGTCTCTGTACACGCAGGCATAACAAATCCGGCCCGACGATGCACCCGCCCAGGTCATGGCGGCACCGTGTAGCAGCTTCCTCAACCAGCCTCCCGCTGACGATTGGGACGGAGTTCATCGATTTGAGGATAAGTGAGAGCGCCGAGCTGAGCAGCTAGCGGGGCAACTGCCAGAGCCGCGGTGCTCGTGATCGCGATGGCATGGTCGCGGGCAATCTGTGGATTCGGCTCGGTAAGGGCGCGCGACGAGGTCCGGGCCATCCCCGCCCACGCGCGAAAACAAAGAGCCGCGCCCCAGAAATCCTAGGCCGCGGCTCCATAAAGTTGCCCCTTTATGAAGGGTCAGCCGCTGTCCGTGCTGCCGGTCGCGTTCGCCTTGGGGGCATTGCTTCCGAATATGTTCCGGTCAAAAAATGCTTCAGCAGCCGCAATTCACGCGCCGCCCGGTTTTGTCTTCCAGATCGGATTAGTGTGCGATTCCCGCCGGCTGTTCGGGGAAGCCTTCATGCCGGAGGGGGCAGCCGTCGCCTCCGCAAGCGGCTCAGCGCGTCGCCCGCCGGCATGGTGTGCGTGCCGTCGCCGTGCTGCACCGGGAGGGGATTCGCCGTGCCCGTGATGGAAGTAGAACGGTTCCGCGCCGCCCTCAAAAGAGATGGTCAAAGGGGCAATGACCGTCCGCTTTTCGTTATCAGGAGAGCATTAGCGCCTTCATCGTAACTTACCCCTGCTTTTTGTTAACGTCTCTCCGTAGTCTGGCATACGGGCAAGTGATCAGTTAGACTGCTCTCAATTCCAGGCAGATCGCACCAAGGTATCGCTCATGAATGAAGTCACGCGCATCCTGAGCGCCATCGACGACGGCGACCCGGCGGCTGCCGAAAAGTTGCTGCCGCTGGTCTATGACGAGCTGCGCAAGCTCGCAGCCCAGAAGCTGGCCCTGGAGAAGCCAGGTCAAACGCTGCAGGCAACCGCGCTGGTCCATGAAGCCTATCTGCGCTTGGTGGATCCGACGGGTGTCCGAAACTGGAATGGCCGCACCCATTTCTTTCGGGCCGCGGCGGAAGTCATGCGCCGCATTCTGGTGGACAGCGCCCGTCAGAAGCAAAGTCAAAAGCGTGGCGGCGCCTGGCGACAGGTGGATCTGGAATCGGCCGCCCTGGTCGCCGCGGATCCAGCGGGGGACGTGGTGGACGTCAATGAAGCCCTGGATCTGCTCGGCAAGCACGATCCGGTGAAAGCCGAGCTGGTGAAGCTGCGCTATTTCGCCGGCCTGTCCGTCGAGGAAGCCGCGGAAGTGATGGGGATTTCTCGTGCAACGGCGGACCGTTATTGGCGTTACGCCAAGACCTGGCTGTACTGCGCCTTGACTCGCGGAAGCAATCCGGAAGCGAAATAAGAAATCTTGCGAAACATTTGAGGCGCGCCGCGCGCTATTTCCGCTTATCTAAGCGAAGCACCTGAAACAGGGTTTACTCCAATGTCAGACCCCAAAACAAGTAGCGAATCCGTTTTCTCCGCTGCCCTGGCCATTGCGTCGCCTGAAGAGCGCGCCAAGTACCTTGACCAGGCTTGCGGGGCCGATCAACAGCTCAGGATACAGGTGGAAGAGTTGTTGGCCGCTTATCCCAAGGTCGAGCGATTTCTCGAGTCTCCGGCGGCCGGCCAGGCCGCGACCGTCGATCAGCCAACTCCGCTCGAGTGTCCAGGAACGGTGATCGGCCCGTACAAGCTCCTGCAGCAGATCGGCGAAGGCGGCATGGGCGTTGTCTACATGGCGGAGCAAGAAGAGCCTGTCCGCCGCAAGGTGGCCCTCAAGATCATCAAGCCAGGTATGGATTCGGCCCAGGTCATCGCGCGCTTCGACGCCGAGCGGCATGCGCTGGCGCTCATGGATCATCAGAACATCGCCCGCGTGCTCGACGCTGGCACGACCGCCGGCGGCCGGCCCTATTTCGTCATGGAACTGGTCAAGGGCGTGCCCATCACCAAGTTTTGCGACGAGCAGCATTTGACGCCGCGCGAGCGGCTGGAGTTGTTCGTGCCGGTCTGCCAGGCGATTCAGCACGCCCACCAGAAAGGCATCATCCACCGCGACATCAAACCGTCCAACATTCTGGTCACGCTCTACGACGGCAAGCCGGTGCCCAAGGTGATCGACTTCGGCGTCGCCAAGGCTATCGAGCAACGGCTGACCGAGCAGACCATGTTCACGCAGTTCGGCCAGGTGGTAGGCACGCTGGAGTACATGAGCCCGGAACAGGCGGAGTTGAGCGCGCTGGACATCGATACGCGCAGCGATATCTATTCACTCGGCGTGCTGCTTTACGAACTGCTGACGGGCAGCACGCCGCTGGAACGCAAGAAGCTCCGCGAGGCGGCATTCACGGAAATGCTGCGCATGATCCGCGAACTTGAGCCGCCTAAGCCGAGCACACGGCTGGGCGAGTCGGAAGAGCGGCTGCCTTCGATCTCGGCTCAGCGCAAGACCGAGCCGGCCCGGCTGACCAAACTCGTGCGTGGCGAACTTGACTGGATCGTCATGAAGGCGCTGGAGAAGGACCGGTCCCGGCGTTATGAGACGGCAAGCGGATTCGCGCGCGACATCCAACGTTACTTAGCGGATGAGCAGGTGGAGGCCTGCCCCCCGTCGGCGAGTTACAAACTACGTAAGTTCGCCCATAAGAACCGCAAAGCCTTGGCGACGATGGGCGCCTTTGTGTTGTTGCTCATTGGTGCTTCGGCTGTCAGCACCTGGCAAGCCGTGCGCGCGACTAAGGCGGAGATCAAGGCCAAAGAAGCCGGGGCGCTTGCGCAGAAACGATTCGACATGGCCAAAGAGGCGGTGGATCGGTACCTGAATCATGTGACCGAAACGCCGGAATTGAAAAACTCAAACTTGCAAGAGCTGCGAAAGAAGCTGCTGCAATCGGCCATTCCATTCTACGAAAAGCTCGCCGAGGAGGTTCCAGGCGATCAAGAGCAAGAAGCGTCGCGGGGCAATGCCTACTACAGTCTGGGCAATATCCACCTCGGAATGGACGAGCATACAGATGCGATCGCCGATTACGAACAGGCACGCGACATTTACGCCTGCTTGGCGGACGCGTATCCCTCTTTTCCGCAGTATCGCTATGGTCTAGCCTGTATCCTCTGCAACCGCGCCATCTGTTTGAGCAAAACCGGCCGGACGGCCGATGGCGAAACCGCCATGCGTACTGCACTGGCGATCCATCGGAAGGCGGCCGACGATTCCCCTTCGGAGCCTACTAGTAATGTCAGATACAATCTCACGCAGAATCACATAGGCCTTGCCCACTTGTTGCGCGAACAAGGCAAGTACGCGGAGGCGGAGACGGAGTTCCGGGCCGTGATCAAAGAATGCCGTCCGTCCGACCACGCCGCGCTGGCCAGGAGCCATGATGGCCTGGGCCACGTGCTGAGGCGTCTTGGAAGACACGGTGAAGCCGAAACTGAACACCGGGCCGCGCTCAACGAACAACAACATATAGCCGATGAACACCCCGGCAACCTCGAATGCCGCTCAGAATTAGCCCTTGGCCACTACAACTTAAGTTTGGCACTGGCCGACCTCGGCAAGGACGCAGAGGCGGAGGCTGAAGCTCTCGCTGCGCTCAAGGGACAAGAGCGTCTGGCCGACGAATTCCCGAGCGTCCCCGCGTGCCGTCAAAATCTGGCTCTCAACCATACTTGGCTGGGCGCGGTATTGTACAGGCGCGGCAAGCACGTGGAGGCCGAGACTGAACACCGGGCCGCGCTCAAGGACCTTCAATGTCTGATCGACAAGCAACCTAACCTTCCCGAGTACCGCCACCTCCTGGCCCTCAGCCACGGCCATCTTGGTGACGCACTGTCAAGTATGGCGAAGTGGCCGGAGGCCGAGACCGAATACCGTGAAGCCCTCAAGGGCTTTGAGGCCTTGGTCGCGGAGCACCCCACCGCGCCGGATTACCGCGACGCCCTCACCTGTACCCACAACTCCCTGGTCATCCTGTTGAAAGGTCGGGGTAGGCTGGCGGATGCCGAAATCGAATGTCGAGCGGGGCTAAAGAACAGTGAGCGCTTGGTGGAAGAGCATCCCACCGCGCCGCACAAGAAACGCTTGGTAGAGAGCCATAACATTCTGGGCGTCTTGCTTCGCGCGCTCGGCAGGCAGGTGGAAGCCGAGACTGAATACCGGGCTGCTTTGAATGAACTGCGGTCCCTGGTTGAACAGCATCCCAACGTGCCGGATTATCAGAACGATCTCGCTGGGGTGCTCGTCAATCTGGCCCAATTCAGGTTGGACGCGAAGAATCCTGCTGAAGCTAAAGTACTTCTTGAGCAAGCTCTTCCGCATCACCAGCTAGCACGCAAGGCCGATCCACGTCGAACACAATTCAAGCAGTATTATGAGAATAATCTGGCAACCTTGTGGAAGGTGGCCAAGGCGTTGATGGACCTGGACGACGAGGAGCGCGCCCTGGTCGCCTACCGAACCGCAGCGGCAATGTATCAAGGATTGGCCAACGAATTCCCCGACAACCACGAATACCGTACGACCTTGACCCGCCTGTATCTTGATCTATTCGAACGTACCAAAGACGCTGCAGGCTGTCGGCAGACGGCCGAGACGTGGGAAAAGCTGAACGGCGCGGACGCCGGCAGCCTGTATGATGCCGCGTGCATACGCGCGGTAACTGCCGCGGTGGCACGTGCGCGCGACAAATCTCCAAAGGGCGCAAAGCAGGCCGACGCCGAGGCAGAGCAGGCTATGACATGGTTGAAAAAAGCCGTCGCCGCCGGATGGACGAACGCCGCACACATAGCGAAGGACCGCGACCTCAACAGCCTGCGCGAACGAGACGATTTCAAAAACTTGATTGCGGAATTAGAGGCCGACATCCAACTGAAGCGAGCCGCCTTCGCTGACATCAAGCAAGGCTTGTGGGCTGAAGCGCTAGAATGCTATGACCGGCCGGTAAAGCTTGATCATCATCCGCCTCAACGAGAACTTTGTATCCCAGAGGACTGGTTTCATCGGGCGATTTTGCGGCTGCGAACCGGCGACGTTGCTGGGTATCGCCTCGCTTGCAGGGCCATGCATAGGATTGCGGAGAATACGGATAATCCAGGGCACGCCTGGCCCTGTTCTTTGGACACTCGGGCTGACATAGAGCCAGCTCAGCTTGTCAAGTGGGCTGAAAAGGGACTGGCTGCCAACCTATCCGAGTGGCCGCGCCACGTTCTGGCGCTCGCCTTTTATCGCGCCGGTCGATTTGAGGATGCCATCTCCCGGGCAAACGAATCAAACAACGCGGCCAACTGGCAGGGACGCAACATGAACTGGCCGCTGCTGGCCATGGCTCATCACCGACTGAATCACGCCAAGGAGGCGCGTGACTGGTTAGACAAAGCGAACCAAGAATGGAGGCGACTTAGTCCGATTGCAAAATCGATCGAGACGCCGACCGCGTTGCCGTTTTCCAACCCGCCCTGGTGGCGGGATGAGCGCTTCTGGCATGATTGGACGGTCTTTGAGATCCTTCTCGCGGAAGCCAACGATTTGATCGTTGGCAATCGCGGCGAGGCAGATCTCCTTGATCTACTGCACCGCGCTTACCTGCACGCGAAAAAGGGCGAGGTAAAGAAAGCCGAACTGGAGTTTCAGGCCGCTGTTGCCGGGCGTGCCACGGAGGCGACGGCTTGGCTGTCGCGCGGTCGCGTGTTCCTGCTGCTTGCTCAGAAGGATCGCGCCAGGGCTGACCTCGTCAAAGCGATGGAGCTAAAGCCCAAAGACCCGGAGATCCGGAAGGAACTCGAGCGAGCGAAATAGGAGGCGACTACCAACGCGCTGGTGAGCGAAGCGGGTCTTCACGACCGCTCCTCGTCCTACAGAAGAGGGATGAGCGGCGTGCAGGAGGTCAGGAATGCAGTCCAAAGCGCAGGTCTCTATGAAAATTCGGCGATGCGAGTGCCTGCACTGCGACCAATTACGAACCATAATCTGGCCAAAAAGCGTGACGCTACATTGGCGCGTAACTTACGATGCCCGGCACACGGTCGAAGTCGGTGTCGCCGCTGGCCAAGTTGGCCAGACCCTGATGTTGCATGATTGCAACGATTAAGGCGTCGTTACTCAACAGATCGTGCTGCTGGCTGAGAGCAGCCGCCAGCGCGATGAGATGGGGAGGGATTGTGAGGACAAGGATGCCGAGTTGCGCCACCTGCTCGATGACTTCCGAAAGTTCGTCAGTTTCTGGATGCTGCCAGGCTGTTGCTTCAAGTGTTGAATGATCTTTGCTTTCCAGCCGAAGAGCGTGGAAGCTTCCAGAGTCATCAGATGATGAGCCGTTTCGCTCAGCACGTGGGTCGAAGTGTAAGCCTGAACGTCGCCGCTGGCGATGCGCGAAAGGAGTTGATGGCAGCTCGCTCCGAAGACTGGATCGGGAGCGAAGTGATATACCAGGGGATTCGCGTCAAGAAAAGACACTGGCCCCAGTTGAGAGAGCGGCAAAGGTCACACCGACTCCCCGGTTCTTCGGCTTCGGCCAGAAGTCGCTGGAGTGTTTCATGGTCTCCCGTCCAGCCCAGGATGCCGTAACTTCGTTCGACGGCATCAAGCGCCGCTTGTACCTCGGCCGCTTTGTGGACCGTGATCTGAACCCTGTCGTGTTCTTTGAGCAGCAGCGGCTTGACTGGCTTAAGGACTCCGTCTTCATACGTTGCCTCGACTGTGATAGGCATGATTCATGCGTCCAGATGTTGAGGCAGAAGATCGCAGCGATCAAAAGATAACAAGCAGATTGCAATTCGCCTAGACACCTGCCAAGCAGGTGCTTGGCGACAAGGGGAACCAGAAAATCAAAACACGGCCGGTGAGTCCTTCGCCGCCAAGCTAGTCCTCACCGGCCTCGGCATGTCCCGGCGCTTGGTCTGCGCGCCGAGGTCATGACGCCTTCATTATAACTGCGGACCGAGCGTGCTCACAGAGCACCGTTTGAAGGAGAACGCGTATGTTCCGTCTGCTGTCTCGGTTTCTGAGCTCGGTCCCCGCCAAAGGTCGACATAACTCAAGCCCGATTCGAAATGCCCGCCGGCATCGCTTTCTCTGCGTCGAAGCTCTGGAAGAGCGTACCCTGTTGAGCGGCAGCGGCATTGGGGGAAGCGCGGCCCTAGAGGCTTATGGCCAGGTGCCGTTGAGCTTCGAGGCGAACCAGGGCCAGGCCGGTCCAGGGATTAATTTCGTTTCGCACGGCAACGGCTACGGCTTGATGCTGTCACCGGGCGAGGCAGCGCTGAGCCTGCGGCAGGGATCGGCAGGCGGCAACTTGCTCCTCATGAGCGTAGTGGGTGCCAACCGGCTCGCGCCAGCTGTCGGCGTGGACGAGCTGCCGGCCAAGAGCAATTACTTCATCGGCAACGACCCGCGCCGCTGGCAGACGAACGTGCCGAACTATGAGAAGGTCGCGTACGCGAACATCTATCCCAGCATCAACCTGGTCTACTACGGCGATCAACGGCAGCTAGAGTATGACTTTCAGGTGAATCCGGGCGCCAACCCGGGTGTCATCCGTCTTGCATTCCAGGGAACGCAGAAGATCTCGCTCGACGCCGGGGGCGACCTAGTTCTGCACGCCACCGGCGGCGACGTAATCGAGCACGCCCCGGTTCTGTATCAGCAGATCGGCGGCGTGCGCCGCGCAGTCTCAGGACATTACGTCCTCCAAGCCGATGGGCAGGTTGGCTTTGCCGTCGGCGCTTACAATGTGCATCGGCCTCTGGTTATCGATCCCGTGTTGAGCTATTCGAGTTACCTGGGCGGCCTCGGCGTCGACAGTGCCGGCGCGATCGCGGTTGATGGCAGCGGCGATCTGTATGTCGTCGGGACGACGTCAGCGACGAATTTTCCCACGCTGAACGCCCTTCAGGGTACGAACGCGGGCGGCAACGACGCGTTTGTGACCGAACTGAGTCCCAACGGCACGGGCTTCGTGTTCTCCACCTACCTGGGCGGCAGCGGGAATGAAAGCGGCAATGGGATCGCTCTGGACGCGAGCGGCAATATCTACCTGGCCGGCACCACGACCTCGGCCAACTTCCCCACGAAGAATCCTCTGCAAGCGGCCCTGGGTGGTGGCAGCGACGCGTTCGTCACCAAGCTCAGCCCGGGCGGTGCATCCCTTGTGTACTCGACTTATCTGGGCGGCAGCGGGAACGAGTCCACCACGGCAGCGGGAATCACCGGCAGCGCGTTCGAGTCCTCCCAGGCAATCGGCGTCGATAGCCAGGGGGACGCCTACGTGACCGGCAGCACCACGTCGACGAATTTCCCCACGGTCAACGCCTTCCAGAGCGTCAATGCCGGAGGCAATGACGGCTTCGTGTCGGAATTGAACGCGGCCGGATCGGCTCTGGTGTATTCCACTTATCTGGGCGGCAGCGGCGACGATTTCCCTGCCGCGATCGCCGTGGACAGCAACGGCAACGCCTATGTGGCCGGCGCCACCAAGTCTACGAACTTCCCGACCGTAAATGCCTTGCAAGCCACACTCGGAGGCACTGAGGACGCCTTCGTGGCCGAATTAAGGGCGGGCGGCGCGGCGCTGGTCTATTCCACCTACCTGGGAGGAAGTAACACCGACTACGCTTATGGCTTGGCGGTGGACGCGGCCGGTGCAGCTTACGTGACGGGCGCTACCAGGTCGGCGGACTTCCCTACCGTCAACGCCTTCCAGGGGACCTACACGGCGCACGCACAGGTCGTATTTGTCAGCAAGCTCAGCCCCGGTGGGACATCTCTTGCTTACTCCACCTATTTGAATTCGGGCATCGGCGACGGCGAGGCTATCGCTGTTGACTCGGCGGGCGATGCGTTTGTAACCGGCCATACCACGAGCGGCTTCCCGCTCATGAACGCGGTGCAAGCGATCAATGCGGGCGGCGCGGACGGATTTATTCCGTACGGAGACGCCTTCGTAGCCGAATTGAATCCAGCCGGCTCCGGTTTGATCTTCTCAACCTATCTTGGCGGCTCAGGGTCGGACATGGGGACGGCCATCGCGGTTGACGCCGTGGGCAACGCCTACGTCGCCGGTTGGACGGAGTCGACGAATTTCCCGGTCCAGAACGCATTCCAACCGTCCAGCGGGGGCGGCCGCGATGCTTTCGTCGCCCGCTTTTCCTTTGGTCCATCTTTTCTTATCACGACGCCAACAACCGCTACTGCAGGTGGCGCGTTCAGTATTACGGTCACCGCCGTGGATGCGTCGAACAACTTGAATCCGAATTACGTCGGCACCGTGCACTTCACAAGCAGCGACCTATTCGCCGTTCTGCCGGCCGACTACACATTTACGAGCGCCGACCAGGGCGTGCATTCCTTCAGCGTCACGCTCGAAAAGGCGGGAGCGCAGACCATTACGGCCACCGACACGACGACGAGCACGATCAGCGGTTCGTCCAGCGTGGCCGTGACGGCTGCAGCCGCAAGCAGCCTGACGGCGACGGGCTTCCCCTCATCGACTACAGCCGGTAACGCCGGCACCATCAGCGTCACGGCATTCGACGCTTACGGCAACACGGCGACCGGCTACACCGGCACCGTCCACTTCGCCAGCAGCGATGGCAAGGCCGTTCTTCCCGCCGACTACACGTTCACGACCGCCGACGCCGGCAGCCACACCTTCTCCGTCACCCTCAAGACCGCCGGCATGCAATCGATTTCCGCCACCGACACCGCCACGTCAAGCATGACCACTACGCAGGCAGGCATCACCGTCAATCCGGCGGCGGCGAGCCTGCTCGTCGTTACCGGCCCGTCGAATGCAACGGTCGGCGTTGCCTTTAGCATCACGGTGACGCTGTATGACGCCTACGGAAACGTGGCCACCGGCTACACCGGTACCGTGCACTTCAAAAGCAGCGACGGCAAAGCCTCGCTGCCGTCGAACTACACCTTCAAGGCCTCGGACAGGGGAACGCATACCTTCAGTGGCATGGTGCTGAAGACGAAAGGCAAGCAATCGATCACCGCGACCGATACCCTGTTTAGCACCATTACCGGAAGCCTTAACTTGAACGTAACGTAGCGTGGGCGTGCCACCGAGGCTTGCCAAACCCGAGCAGCCAACCTGGCACTACGCGCCCATGTTATTATAGGATGCCCCCCGCCACGCCTAGCGAGGACCAACGCACCGCTAGATGAAGCATCTCCACGGCTTCTAACGTCCTGACCAGGCGGGCGACGAGGCGTATGACAGCTACCTCTTCGACCCCGCTCGCCCCGTTCCTTACCGTCCTCGGCCGATTGAGCCGACCTATCCAGGCGCTGGTTGGCCGGTCTGGACGCTGATTAAGCTTAACTCTGAGTCGTGCCAGCCGGTCCCAATGGTTCCGCGAGCCCCTGGCCGCTAGTTTCACTTCTGGCCTGCATAACAGCCAGCTTCACCACTCTATCCAGCAGGCTTCCCTTACCCATTTTAGCGCTCTCTTCCATCAAGAACGGACGCCAATTGGAGGATTGGCTGGCTGCTTTTGCATGCCTGGAGCGTGTAGTTGAGGGGCGAGAGATGCCCGGGTCCTCGCCCGTTTCGAATCTTGCTCGGGGCGCGTATGGACAAGGGCGAGGCTCCTATCCCTTGAGAAGGAAAGCCGTGAACGCCCTGCGCCCTGACCTTGGTGGACCACCTGGCTTCCACGCCCCGGCGGCCGACCCAAGGGTGGCAAACCCACGTTCTTGCGCGGTTGCCCGTGAATTCAAGATGCAAAGGATCTTTAGATACTACTTCGCTGGTCGGAGCCGTGGAAGACCTGGCCAAGGCAACTGCGGGCTTCTCGGCTGCGGAGTTGGCGGCCTTGTGCCGCGAAGCCGGGATGCATGCCATCCGCCGCGGCATCGCCAACGGCACGGCCGTGGCAGAATCGGCCGCGTGCCGCCACTCTTCTGTGGGCGCATCTTCATCATACACTGCTTACCCATCTTCTGGACATCGTCGCGCTTCAGAATGCTCTTGATCGTGCTGCGAATGAAATCCTGCACGGCCGTCCTTAGGTTCATCAGCAGCTCTTTTGCCTTGGCAATTGGGTCTCCGGGAAGCAATTTCGCGATCAGCGACAGCGCGACCTGCACCGCTTTGCCCAGAATCTTTAGCACCTCGGTCTTGACCCACGACGCGCCGTTCTTCAACGCATCCTTGAATAAGCCAAACACTTTCTGGACCACGCACAGGATCTGCTTGCCCTTATCGATAGCCCAACTGACGCCCTTATACACCAGCTTCAGCAAGTTCCAGGCGCCGCCGAGCGGCCCCAGCAGGAACGGCGCCAACCAGTCCCCGATTGCCTTCACGACCGTCGTGGTCACCCATGACGTCAAATAGCTGACTGCCGTCTGATTCAGCTGCGTCCAAATCTGACTGACGTCGATTAACCCGGTCAACTTCTTCACGAACGATTCAATGAAGGTGCTCGCGTCCGGCGCCCCCGAGTTCACCGAAAACTACTGTCTCGATGGCATCGATGAAGCGCTGCGCTCCCGGGAATGTTGATCCGAGCACATCGCTGATCACGCCCTTGATGCTGTCCCAGGTGAGCTGCAGGTACTCCAGAACGAACTGAAGCAGGCTCGACCCAGAAAGGTCCTTTGGCAAGTTGACATTTTGCAGGTTCAATTCATTGAACAGCCAACCGACCAGCTTATCCTTGATGTTGCCGAAGAACGCACTTGCATCCTGGCCAATGGCGAAGAATT
>Ga0207022_10264_pt1 | contig 12928 bp, 10 predicted proteins | sample Alteio_BWMinCont_46_FD_153307 | JGI IMG/M metagenome (GOLD analysis project Ga0207022, IMG submission 153307) | Enriched cells from forest soil in Barre Woods Harvard Forest LTER site, Petersham, Massachusetts, United States -... | ecosystem: Environmental > Terrestrial > Soil > Temperate forest >... | reverse complement strand
TTTGGCTCAGCAGGCTGCAAAAACCAATGCGGACATCATCGTTTTTGCAGGTGTTCATTTTATGGCAGAAACGGCAAAAATCCTATGCCCTCAAAAGAAAGTTTTATTACCCGATTTGAATGCCGGCTGTTCACTGGCCGATTCCTGCCCTCCCGATAAATTTGCCGCCTTTAAAGCAGAACACCCCGATCACATTGTTATCACTTATGTCAACTGCAGTGCAGCTATAAAAGCACTCTCAGATATTATTTGTACATCCTCAAATGCTGTGCAAATTGTAAACAGTATTCCACGAGAAAAAAAGATAATATTTGCCCCTGATAAAAATCTTGGCCGGTATATTAATGAGAAAACAGGGCGGGATATGTTGCTTTGGAATGGCAGTTGCATGGTACATGAAATTTTTTCGTTGGAGAAAATTACCAAACTTAAATTTCTGCATCCGGCAGCGAAATTAATAGCTCATCCTGAATGCGAAAAACACATTCTGGATTTAGCCGATTTTATTGGATCTACAACGGCTCTTTTGAAATACACAGAAAGCAGCACCGATAGCCAATTTATCGTGGCCACTGAAACGGGAATCCTTCATCAAATGCAAAAGGGATCTCCCTCCAAATTATTTATTCCTGCACCTCCAGATAACAATTGTGCCTGCAATGATTGTCCGCATATGAAATTGAATACCTTGGAGAAATTATACATCTGCATGAAATACGAAAAGCCGGAATTGAATATTCCCGATCATTTGATTGCATCCGCAAGAGTGCCGATAGACCGGATGCTTGAGCTTTCTGCAAAATTTGGTTTATAAGAGAAGGAAAATTATCCGGATACTTTTTTACCAAAGCGAGCTTGATGTATCCTCCGGAAAGGTGTTTTGGACTTGCAAATAAGTTATCATAGAAAAGGAAATGATCAGGAAGGTTCTCGTTTTTTGCATTGTTGTTTTGTGTTTTGGGACATCTTCTGCTCAAAAGAATCATCGCGTTTACAAGAATTTAAAGGAAGCTCTTTCTGACCCGAATCAGGTTTACTTCCTCGATCTCTCTTACAAGAAGATGGATAGCCTGCCTGCTGATATCGGGAAGCTGATAAATTTGGAAGATTTGGAATTAAACAACAATAATTTAAGAACCCTTCCTCCTGAAATCGGAAATCTGAAAAGCCTAAAGAAATTAAATTTGTTTGGAAATAAACTAAAAAGTCTGCCGGAAGAAATCGAAAAGCTTGTAATGCTTGAACACCTCTTGTTGAGCAGTAATCGTTTGGAATACTTGACATCGGGTGTATGCAGTTTGAAATCCCTGAAGGAATTATCGCTGAAGGACAATAAACTAAAAGAACTGCCTGATTGTCTTGGGAAGTTGACTGGCCTTGAGCAACTGTTTCTGTCATACAATTATCTCACTCAAATGCCTTCATCAATTGGTAAATGCATTCTGCTCGAGCAGCTTTATCTGAACAACAACATTCTGACCAGCCTTCCGTCGGATATAGGGTACCTGAAACAAATGAAATACTTGTATATCGGGAAAAATGCACTTCAAAGAATCCCTTCTGAGATTTGCAATCTTGAGAAGTTACAGGAGCTTGATCTGGCATACAGCGGGAGTATTGGTACGCTTGCCTCCTGTCTTTCCGATCTTCCGGTGTTGGATTTGCTTTACATAGACTCGTATTCATCGGCTCCTTACTCCGTCATCACTCAAAAGAATTTCCGGCTAAAAGTCATTCTGAAATAGCAATGTATTTCCTGCTTTTTTAAGGAGCTGTTGGTACGAATGCCAAACGAGACCTTTTTTGTTTGAAATTTTCTACCACACAAAATGGAGCATTTAGGCCAATTCCTTTAAGGCAAAACAGCAAAGGCTTCTTTCTTTTTTGTAATTTCGCTTTCCTTTGAATTTAAACAAACAGCCTCATGTTTCAGGAATATGATATTATAGTAGTTGGGGCCGGGCATGCAGGATGTGAGGCCGCAGCCTCAGCTGCCAATATGGGCTCCCGGGTCCTGCTTGTGACAATGAATATGCAAACCATTGCCCAAATGAGCTGCAACCCGGCAATGGGCGGCATTGCTAAAGGTCAGATTGTTCGTGAGATAGATGCTTTGGGTGGTTATTCTGGTATTGTATCTGACAGATCTGCTATTCAATTCCGGATGTTGAATCGTTCGAAGGGAGCAGCCATGTGGAGCCCACGTACCCAAAACGACCGGATGCTCTTCGCCCAGGAATGGAGGCTTATGCTGGAAAGAACCCCGAATGTTGATTTTTTTCAAGACATGGTCAAAGGGCTCTTGATTGAAAACGGGAAGTGCTGCGGGATAATTACCGGTATGGGTATCGAGATTAAATCCAAGGCCGTCGTATTGACTAACGGAACGTTTCTGAACGGGATTATTCACATAGGGGAAAAACAGTTTGGCGGCGGAAGAACAGGAGAAAAGTCCAGCACAGGAATTACAGAGCAACTTGTTCAGCTAGGTCTTGAAAGCGGAAGGATGAAAACAGGAACCCCTCCCAGAATAGATGGCAGGTCTTTGGATTATTCCAAAATGGAGATACAGCCGGGCGATGAAAACCCGGGCAGATTTTCTTATTCGAATGAAACAAAACCGCTGCAAAAGCAAATGCCATGCTATCTGGCATACACGAATGATTCGGTGCACGAGATCCTGAAAACGGGTTTCGAAAAATCTCCAATGTTTGCAGGCCGCATTAAAGGGCTTGGACCCAGATATTGCCCAAGTATAGAAGATAAGATCACCCGTTTTGCAGACAGGTCCAGACATCAGCTCTTTGTGGAACCGGAAGGCTGGGAAACGGTGGAGGTTTATCTCAATGGATTTTCCACGTCCCTTCCAGAACAGACGCAGTATCAGGCACTTACAATGATTCCCGGGTTTGAGAAATGTAAGATGTTCAGACCAGGCTATGCCATTGAGTACGATTATTTTCCCCCAATGCAACTGAATCTTAATTTGGAAACAAAGAAGATTGATAGTTTGTTCTTTGCAGGTCAGATTAATGGCACAACCGGGTATGAAGAGGCCGGTTGCCAGGGCTTAATGGCAGGTATCAATGCACATCTTAAAATAAATGAGCAAAGTCCCTTTATTCTTGGGCGCTCAGAAGCATATATAGGAGTTCTTATCGATGATCTTGTTACGAAGGGTACTGACGAACCATACCGGATGTTTACTTCAAGAGCGGAGTATAGAATCCTTTTAAGGCAGGATAATGCCGATATGAGATTAACTCTCAAATCATATGAAATGGGACTGGCCTCTGAAGAGCGGATTCGAAGAGTAAGTCAAAAGACGAAAGACACCACTGAAATCATTCAATATTTTAAAACGGAAAGTATTGAGCCGGATCAAATAAATGACTCTTTGGCATTGTTGGACACACATCCGATATCTCAAAAAGTAAAAATGTTTGGTGTTCTTTCCAGGCCAGGAGTTACAATTCTGGATTTTGCTTTAAACAATGCAGCGTTTAAGGAATTTATTTTAAGGTTTGAAAACGAGTCCGTAGAGGAAGCCGAGATCCTTATGAAGTACGAAGGATATATTTTAAAGGAACACGAAGTAGCTGAGAAGCTAGTTCGATTGGAAAGTATCAGGCTGACCGACGACTTCAATTACTCTCAACTGACTTCATTATCGAATGAAGCCAGGGAGAAATTTACTAAGGTAAGACCCAGAACAATCGGTCAAGCGGCAAGGATTTCTGGAATATCTCCTTCAGACATTTCAATTTTGATGGTTTATTTGGGACGATAATGTTTCACGTGGAACGCAGCTTCGTTTTTTCCCCTTAGTGCGAAAGTGTCATTTTCAAGTAACGGTTATCTCATTCCGGCATTCATTTTTTTGAAGATCTCTAATACCAATATTTATGGAAGTTATTAAGTCTTGTCCGATATGTAACAATCCGGAATACAGCCATTTCATTTCATGTAAGGACTATACTGTTTCACGTGAAACATTCTCCATTGTTCGTTGCGACAAATGTGGCTTTTTGTTTACCAATCCCCGGCCAGACATCTCGCATATCGGGGAGTATTATAAATCGGAAGACTATGTTTCTCATTCGAACACCAGCAAGGGTCTTATTAATAAATTATATAAAGGGGTCAGGAAATACACCCTTGGCCGCAAATTAAAACTTATTAATTCTCTTTCAGCCAAGGGAATCGTTCTTGATATTGGTTGTGGAACAGGAGAGTTTCTTTATACATGTAAGAGTGCCGGTTGGAGGACTTTGGGTGTTGAGCCAGATGCCGGTGCCCGTAAGTTTGGAGCGGAGAATTATGGTCTGGATGTAAAGGAAGAAAGCAGCCTTTCTACCCTCCCTTCGGGTAATTATGATATTATTACAATGTGGCATGTTCTTGAACACGTCTATAATTTGAAAGACCGTGTAAATGAACTGAAGCGATTACTTAAAGAAAGCGGCAGGATAATCGTTGCTGTTCCAAATAGTTCTTCTTTGGACGCTTCCTACTATAAAGAATCCTGGGCAGCTTATGATGTTCCAAGGCATCTTTATCATTTTAGGCCGCAGGATATCGAAAGGCTATTTGGGGATTCTGGGATGAAAGTTGAAAAGGTAATGCCCATGAAATTTGATTCTTATTACGTTTCAATGCTGAGTGAGAAATACACTTCAGGAAAGCCCAATCTAATAAAAGCGCTGCTAAAAGGGTTTGCCTCCAACCGCTCAGCCTCTTCCGACGAACGAAGCTATTCAAGTCAGATTTACATCATTAAAAAGGTTAATTCTTAATGCCGCATTTCAAAAAGAATAAATGTTTCACGTGAAACCAAGCCCCCCATCTCCCTTTTATAGAAAGAAATAGACATATTGAATATAGCCTAGATTCTGCGCCCCTCAGCAGCATGTTCAATTGAGAAATGAACCTTCGCCATCCCCCAATTGGTCAAACGGAATAAAGGCCTTCCAATGTTCCGCAACTCCCATAATTGAAATCGTTTTATTTTCTCCTGTGCAATCTAGCCAATCGAATAAGAGTGGCTTTAACCCCTATTCCGTATAACCCTTAAAAAATAAGCGGCTGCATAAAAGGAACTGATGGATTTATCATTCCTCCGAGGAGAACATCCGTGTTAAAGATGCATGCTGTTGAGGTACATTAGTGTTGTAATGTAATAGCCTTATAGATAATCTTATAGATGATCCAATTTACCCTTCCTGGTTATTTCGTCTATAACGCAACCTGTTGTTTTTCAGATAATTGTGTTGGTTAAAGGGTGCATCTCAAATGCAATCATCTCATAAAGAATGGATTATGTTGTTTCAGCAGAAAAAAGGAATAAAAACAAAACAAATAAGCATATTTGATGCATCGATAAGAATGGAATGACAACAAGAATAATATTGAAATTATGAAGAAAGAAAAGAAGGACCTTTCATTTATCCTCAATCATTTGGGAGAAGAAAGACAGGAATATTACGGGGCGGTTTCCCCCCCGATTTTTCAGACAAGTAACTTCTGTTCTCCGACAGTTTCTTCTCTTCGGGATAAATTAAAGACAGAGCTGGAGCTTCCCTTTTATACAAGAGGCTTTAATCCAACCACGGGAATTTTATGCAAAAAACTTGCTGCCCTTGAAGGAACAGAAGATGCGCTTGTTTTCTCCAGCGGAAGTGCCGCCGTGGCAGCAGCAGTGATGAGTGTGGTTAAAACGGGAGACCACATTGTTTGTGTGGCCAAGCCCTACAGCTGGACGAATAATTTGTTAAGCAAGTATCTAAGCAAATATGGTGTTACTACAACATTTGTGAATGGGGAAGGATCAGAAGAATTTGAAAACGCTATTGAGAACAATACACGCCTGATTTATCTGGAAAGTCCGAACTCTTTGACTTTTGAGATTCAGGATATCCGGGCTATTGCCGAGATGGCAAGATCCAGGAATATCATTACAATTATTGATAACAGCTACAACTCGCCTTTAAATCAAAGCCCTTTTGATATGGGCATCGACCTGATTATACATTCAGCAACAAAATATCTAAGCGGCCACAGTGATATTGTTGCGGGAGCGGTTTGTGGAAGCAGGGCCCGCATTCAGAAGATGTTTGCCGAAGAATACATGACCCTTGGAGGTGTTATCTCTCCTCACGATTCCTGGCTGATGCTTAGGGGACTCAGAACGCTTGAGTTAAGAGTAAACAGGAGCGCAGAAAGCACCCAAAAAATTGTAGATTTTCTGGAAGGCAACTCTAAAATAGATAAAGTATTCTATCCTTTTGCCAAATCCAATCCCCAGCTAGGTTTAGCGAAGAAACAAATGAAACAAGGGGGAGGTCTTTTCTCTGTGCAGTTAAAAACAAAAAAAGAGTTGCAGGTAGAGCGCTTTTGCGATTCCCTGAAATACTTTCTGATCGCGACCTCCTGGGGAGGTTATGAATCGCTGGCCTTCCCCCTCTGCGCCCTGGCAGCCTCCAAAAGTTTCGAAAACCCTTTACCTATTAATATGGTTCGTTTTTACATTGGCATTGAAGAGGCCGATTTGCTGATTGAAGATCTTGAACAAGCATTGTCAATGATAGATTGATTGAGCAAACAGACCTGTTTTATTTTTTCTGTTGCTATCCGTTTGGGTGACGTTTCAGATACTCATCGGCAGAGAATGTTCCGGATCCGTAAAAGAGAAATACAATCAGGAGGAGAAAAACAAATATTGCCATCGCCTCGTTGGAGTAAAGGGCAGATGGTCCGGCCGAGGGGGTATAGATGACAGCTCCCGCTAAAATTGGGATTTGAAACAGAATGGCTGTCCTTGTGACCAGGCCAATTAAAATCAAAAAGCCGCCCGCCAGATGAACCATGACAATGTATTGGGCAAGACTCAGGCTTATAAAATCAAAAGGGCCATTATCCACAATGACCTGAATGTCGTATTGGTTCCTTCCAAATTCGATTCCTTTCCAGATTAAAATTCCGCCCAATAACATGCGTATTGGATCCAAAACAGACAAGGGGTGTTTTTCTCTCCAGTGATCAATCGTTTCGAAGGGTTTCATGGGCCGCTGTTTAATAAAGAACCTGAGTGTTCAACGGGAATATATATGTGCAAGCAGCACTTTTTCGCTGGAAACAGACAAGGTGGGACTGAAGAGACTCTGGCAATAGCCAAAGCGTTGTGAATTGAAATCCTTTGGGAAATCAGATTTGGCAACTCTGCTAATCTGCGGGTTCTGTTTCCTGTTCTTTGTTTTTATTGCCCCTCACCTTCGGGAAGAGTTCGGATTTTCCAAGCCTGTAGGTGAGACCCAGAAATGCGATCCGGGATTCCCTTTTACGAAAACTATATTGTGTGAAATCTTCGGCCGATGTATTCGTGATCACCTGGCGCGTGTCAAAGATGTCGCTTACATTCAGGCTCAGCGTCATCTTCTGTTTTAAAAGATCTTTTCTCAATCCGATATCCATCGCATACATTTCCTTTTGCGTTCCCTGTGCTATTGCCGATGGGGCCTGATAGGTTCCGGAAATCTGAATGATCATGTTTTTCCAAACGGTCATATTCGAAAGGATTTTTGCCGACCAGCTGTAACCGGCATTGTTCAGCTCGCCCGACAGATTATTGCCAAGAATGACGGTCCTGTAAAAATTCAAATTTGAAGTGAGGTTCCACCACTTCAGCAAATCGTTCCTGGCAATGAACTCAAAGCCATAATTCGTTCCACTTGCCAGGTTCTGAAAGACAATGGTGGAGACTCCTGTAGGCGCTACCGTTCTGATTTGTTGAATCATTCCTGAAATTTCCCTGTAATACCCCGTTGAGGAAAACGACATTTTCTGAAGGAGCTTTGAATAACTCAGCTCATACGAATTTATATATTCGGGGTTAAGCGAAGGGTTTCCGTAACGCAGGTTGAGTGGATCCGTATAGTCGGGAAAGGGGTTCAGGTTTCGGGCATTTGGCCGGTTGACCCTCCGGCTGTAGCTCAATTGTATTTCCTGATCCTTCTTTAATTTTTTCATCAAATGGGCGCTAGGATAGAGATTGAAATAATTGTGTGTGAATTCCTGGCCGGAATTAAGAAGGAGCGATGACGTATAGGCTTGCTCAGCACGACATCCAATCTGATAGCTGGCCTTCATGATATTTCCGGAATAAATTCCATAGAGTGCATGAATCTGCTCCTTGTAAATAAAATGATTGGTTATGGCCGTATCGTTCTCAAAGGAGGAGAACAAATAGTTATAGCTCTCGGATTGATAGTTGTTGTCGTTTACGCGCAATGTCGTTTTATAGCCGGCATCAATTTTTGAAAGATCGCTTATGGGAAAAGAATAATCGGCTTGCAAGGTGGTAACCTTGTAGATATTATGCAGATACGTGTTTTGAAGCAATGGGCTGTCTGCTGTTGGCGTTAGATTCAGATTATAGCTTTGTTGATTGAACAGATAATTGTTTTGATTCATATTTTGTGAATAATTCATGCTTGCAATGAACTCGGACCCGGGATGGGCAAAGGTTCTTTTGTAATTGCCCGTCAGGTCCAGAGAATAGCCATCGTTGGTTTCGGAGTTGTCGCGAAAATATATACCGGTCAGCTCGTCATTCTGGTTGAGGTTGTTGTTTTGGACGCTTTCTGATTCTTTCATGGTGTTCAGATTTCCTGTGGCACCCAGTTCAAATTCGTTTTTTGCGTTGGGAACATAATCGATCCCCAATTTGACCATATGCGTTGTTGTGTAAAGTTGATTGTTGGTGTATTGGTTCAGATAGAAGCTGGTATCTGAAAATATATTTTTTCTAAGCGCAATGTTGTTTCCCTGGCGGGTGTTATACCTGAAGTTATAGGTTGTGAAGAGATTGATTTTACTATCCCGGTAGTTGAGACAGGCAGAAGCGCTTGCCTTGTCTCTTGTTCCGGCAAGCAAGGCAGCGCTGCCGTTAATTCCCTTTTTCTTGTTTTTTTTGAGGATGATATTCAAAATACCCGACATTCCGTCGGGATCATATTTGGCAGAAGGGTTGGTGATGATTTCGATGCTTTCTATAGAGCTGGCTGGGATTTGTTCGAGAACCGCAGATCTGCTTGAGCCAGTCAGTCCGGAAGGCTTTCCGTCGACCAGAACGGTAATGTTGCCACTTCCCCGGAGGCTTATGTTTCCGTCCACATCAACCGAAACGGTCGGGATGCTTCTCATAACATCTGTTGCGGAGCCCCCTTCGCTGACGACACTTTTATCGACACTGAACACCTTTTTATCTATTCCGTTTTGAAAGATCCCGGCCTCGGCAGAAATGGTGACTCCCTGCAAAAGTTTTGAATTCAGCTTCAGCCTTATCGTCCCCGCGTCTTTATCAGGAGATTGCTGCGTAACAACAATGCTGTCGAGCAGGAAGGATTCATATCCAATAAAAGCGATACGTATATCATAGCTGCCGGGCAAAACCTGTTCGATGACAAAATCTCCGGCGCTGTTTGTGATGCATCCGTTTTGTGTTGAATTCGAGTGTCTTTTCAACAGCGTTACTGTTGCAAATTCTATTGGCAAAGCGGTAATTGCATCTTCAACCCTTCCCTTGACTGTTCCAAAGAAAGGCGAATCTGATTGGCTCCGTATTTGGGCGGAGGCAGAAAATGAAAAGAGGAGAAGGTAAGGGAGAAAACGGGAACGTAGCCTCCTTCTTCTGAGTTCTGTAAAGAGGAATAAAGTAAAGGAAGGGCTCAATGGCATGCCTGCAAAATTAAGAATTTACAGCCATTCCGGGGAAGCGGTCTTTGTGACTTTCGGTCAGGGAGGAGGGAAGGAGGAATAAAAAAAAACCTGAAACGATTGGCCACCGGCAAATCACTTCAGGGTTTTGAGTTTTATTCTTCTCAGACTATTTCAGGTGCTTCGAAAGGTGCTTGCCCATTTCGAACATAGATACCTGACCAAGGCCACTGAAGATTGGTTTTAATTTTGCATCGGCATTGATCATGCGTCTGTTCTTTTTGTCTTGCAGATTGTTCGCCTTGATATATACCCAAAGTTTTTTCACAACTTCACTGCGTGGCATCGCTTTGTTTCCAATGATTTCTCCGAGTGCGGCACTAGGTGTGTAGGGTTTCAAAAGACCAGCGCTTGGTTTGCGTGCTGATTTTTTAGCAGGCGCTTTTTTTGCTGCTTTCTTTGCTGGTTTAGCTACAGCCTTTTTCGCTGCTTTCTTTGCTGCTTTGGGAGCCGCTTTTTTAGCAGGCGCTTTTTTCGCTGCTTTTTTTGCTGTCTTTTTTGCCATGGTTTTTATTTTAGATTTAGGATGTGTGATTGCTCGCGCAATTCTTTAGCAAATATAAATGATTTTCATTCGATAATGCGAATGAAACAGAAGTATTATCATCCGTTCCCTTGGAAAAGGGAGGTCAGCAAAACCACGGTTGCTGTAAATTCTGAAGAAAAAGTTTAACTCTCTGTTCTGAAACGGAAATCTTCTTTCTTTCAAAACACCTGTAAAGGCTGGGCTTTCGGAGATCCCGGGAAATAATCAGCCGAAAGAAACAGGTGAAGGTTTCCCCGTTTTCTTTGCCTTGAAAAAAAGACTGGCGGGGAGGAAACAGGCACATCGTCCGTGATTGCAGATTCAAGCTTATCAGGAAGCCTGATCCAGAAGCGGGTTATACATAAGAATAGCATGATTTTCAGTTACCAGCTCATCGGATTGTCTGCCGCTTTTCTTGTTTATACAGCGCTTCCATATTTTATTGTGTCTCGTATAGCCTCCCCACCATTGATGTTTGATGAAATGGTCGGTTTCAAAAACGGTATACTCGTCCTGCGGTTCCTGCTCTCCCCTGATTTCCCCGTTGAGGTGTTCCTCGTCCAGCCACAGGTGAAACTGAAAGGAAGAGGAGGTTTCGTTTTTTATTTGCAGATCCACATAATTGTAAGAAAGGGTGGCGCCACAGGCAAACGGGATCGTCCTGTTGATATCCGGAAAGACATCATAACCGTGTCTCCATCTTTCAGTTATAGTTAAGGGGCTGTGCAGAGCCATCCAGTAAATCAAATTGCCAAGCTGACAAAGACCTCCTCCCACACCCTTGGAGATTTTTCCGTTTTCAAGGGTCAGTCCATCGAGATAGCCCTTTTTTTTCGTCGGTCTTCCAACAAGCAGCCACAGGGAGAATGTCTCGCCGGGCTTTAGAACAACGCCATGAATTTTACTTACAGCAAGCTGCAGGTTTCTGACCTTGTTGTGCTGCAGATACATGTCTACATTTTTCAATGGCCTCAATAGAAAAGAGCGGTGACGGAATAGCACATGATCCAATGACACGCAACGATCAACCTTGGCGAACAACGGCCATTGAAACAGCCATTTGGTCTTTCTTTTCAGAACAAACCATTCCTTACCTAAAAGAGCTCTGAAGGCGCCTCTTTGAATTGGTTTTTCTACATCCGGGGAAATCATTGGGTATGGGTTAGTTGTTGTTCGGGCATTCCTTGCAGGCGGTTTAAGCCAATTTATTCCTCAGGCAAGGCCAGTGTGTCCGAATTCAGAATAAAAGTATGGTGGTTGAGGGCTTTTTGGGGGCTTCTTTATTCAACGCGCTGCCGGATTGAGCAGGTGCCTCCGTTTGCATATTTATCGGAAAAGAAAGAAGATTGTTTAAGGGGCGGGCCCGGGATAAGATGCTCGTTTGGGGACAATAAGGTCATTCAGAAAGGAGAGGAAGAGGGAAAACAAAAAAGCAGACACAAAATGTCTGCTTTAAAAAGGGAGTGCACCGAAATTAGTGCCGTTTTGAGGGGGACCTTATTTCAATTGAAACAGAATTTCTGTGCCGGGCTTTACCATTTCGGAGTCGTGCAGATATGTGGGTCTTTCCACTCCATTCACAAACATTTTCCATTTGTGCTCATCATTGATTTTGATGCCAGCAATTTCGGTAATTGCAATTCCTTCGGTATTTGAGTTTGACAAAAAATCAAACTTGGGTTCCTGATCCAGGCTGTCTTTAAAGCCTCCGTGAAACATGTTTCGAAGCTGATCGGGTTTGCCGTGGTTGAAGTCATCGCATTTGTACTTTGTCGTTTTGTTTCCATTTTGGATGACCATCGTATATCCGGGTGCTGCTGTTTCAACAGGTTTGATTTCCGCTTTTTCGGGTTGGCTTTTCGGGGCAGAACTGCATGATACTATCAAAGCAGAGACGACCAGGCAAATAAACAGATGAATGGATTTTTTGTGCATGTGGTTTGGTTTATGTAATAATCAAATACGGGTTATTCAGAATGAATTTTATTGTTTGGCATTTGCTTTCAGGTAAACCAGAATAAGCGCCTTTTGTTCATCAGTGAACTGATGGCCACCCTTTTTGTTCTGCATTTTATCAACCATTGCCGGCCATTTCTCTGCCGTGAGTTTCTTCGGGTCAGATTTTCTAAGATTATGACATTTGCTGCAGGCGGTGTGCCAGGCAGATTGTTCCGGACTCATTGCTGTATCCGGAGTTGATTTCTTGCTACAGGACACGACTGTAAAAAGTACGAGCAGAAAAAAAAGGAATTTTGTCATGGGATTTAAAATGTAGGATTAAGGAAACAGAATTCCTTTTTGGTTTAAGTGTTTTTGTGCGTTCAAAGAAAAGCAACGCATAAATATATAAAAAAATCAGCGACCCATCTTTCAGTATTGCTTTCGAAAGACGACCAGGCGGAAGTGGTATTCAGCAAAAAACGGCAGAGACATCCATTGTTTAAGCCAATTTGGTTCCCGCAAAAAGCCGGGTTAAATGGACCAAGAACAAGTATATGCCGTATCTTGCAGGGCAATCTTTGCAAGGTTACAATGGCTTCAGGGTTGTAAGCGGGCCCCTGCAAGTCTCCGTGTACCGGATAACCACTTTGTGTGAAAGGATCCCAGAGCGGCACGATTCCGTTCTTG
>Ga0207022_10263_pt1 | contig 12955 bp, 11 predicted proteins | sample Alteio_BWMinCont_46_FD_153307 | JGI IMG/M metagenome (GOLD analysis project Ga0207022, IMG submission 153307) | Enriched cells from forest soil in Barre Woods Harvard Forest LTER site, Petersham, Massachusetts, United States -... | ecosystem: Environmental > Terrestrial > Soil > Temperate forest >... | reverse complement strand
ATTCAACATGTATATGATGGCAAAACACGTTCTACCATTGAAGTGTTTACCCCTACTGAAGACAGCGGGGATAAGACAACGATACTTACCAAATTTCGCGATGGCATAGATACGCCGGAATATATTATTGAAACCCTTGAGAATAAAGATGGAAGAACAATTGTACGGAAAGACGGTAGAAACCTTGATTCGCCATCAAAAGTAACAACCACCGAAGAAAACACACTGGGACAAATTAAAAGCGAGACAACAAAGCATTATGAGTATTCTGAGGGTAAACCGGTCCTGGCTCAGACAACCACAGTGCGCCATAGCACTAGCCTTAGCGGTAATCCCCGGACTCTCGCCATTGAGGAAACGCAAAGAACCAATGGGGAGAGCAGGATAAAAGAATCGCATTATCGAACGGACGGTACCGTGGCTTCGGATAAGATATCTGTTACAAAACTGGATGGACATGCGGAAATAGAAGAATTCCATTATAAGCAGGATCCATGGATTAATCAGGCAGGTACTCGTGGTCGTGTAAGTTGGAAGATCAAAACAACGTCCTCTAAAGAAGGAGGCACAATTCAGGAGGATATCCAATATCAGGCTGACAGCTCTAAGCCGCAAAGCGTGGTTGTTACCTTAAAAGACGTGAAAGGACGGTCTATTAGTGTTTCAGGTAAATATTATGATGATGATGGTAAAGCAACGGTTCGGACAATTGAAACCCAATACACCTATAAAGACGATAGCGAAAAACCTTTAAATGAAACGACGACGCGAAAAAATGCATTGGGAATTGTTACGGGTACGACAACAAGCTCTTATAATCCGGATACCGGAGTGCTGGAGTCAATAGAACGAACAATTCCCCATAAAGATGGTACAACGAGTATAGAATATGAAGGTTTCAGGCCGGACGGTAAAACTTTAACACGTACCGTAACCACGATTGAAGATCAGGCTGGAAATGTTTTAAGTATGTCTATAAAAAATAACGAAAATTCCGTTCCTTTCGCCGATAAATACCGTGCGGGACAATCACCTTCCGTAGCCGATGGACTGGGCCAGGATGGGCAAACCGGCGTTGCCGACCCAAACACAATGTGGGCGGGGCGTTCAAAAAAACCAAACGAGATTGTTCCATTAAAAATTATTCCATTAAGATAGTTATTATCTAATCGGCGCATGGTGTAGTCTCACCGATCAACAGGGCCTATGCGCTGCATCAAATGTGGCGGAACGGACTACCGGAAGAACGGAGTCAACAAAGGCAAGCAGCGGTATTTATGCAAAGGTTGCTGCTATAACTTCACCAACATGTACGGTCGCGGGAAACCTCCGGCCAGGAGACTCCAAGCGCTACGGCTCTGCACGGAGAATGCGGGGTTACGCTCGCTTGGCCGATTGCTGGAGGTATCGCCAACAACCGCCATGCGCTGGATAGCCACAGCCGGACGACAGGTCACCTACGCATTCCAATGCAACATGACTCCGACGAGTGAGAATCACGGGGTCCTCAAGGGAATCGACTGCTACGACAGGAAATCCTTCGGCGCACTGGTCGAAGCGTTTGCCATCCCTCAAATTCGTGCTACGTTTCGCTTTCGAGTTACACCTTTCGTAAGGAGCGCTATGACCTTCCGTCGCCTTCGATCGCTGGTGATGCTGGGGGCAAGCGATTCTAATCTGCTCTGGCATCTTTTATGGCCTGTGCGTTTGCTTTTGCCTCTGCGAGCCGACCTACGTTGGACGGGGTATGATAAAAATCATTGGGAAGCTGAATTTGCGGGTGGTCGTTGGGCCTGTCTGTACAGCCTTGAAGAAGCGGGGCATTATTATATCATTGCCCTATATGTGAAGATGTTTGGAGGCAATGGTGCGATACTGGACGTTGGGTGTGGAGAGGGCATTCTGCAATCAATCGTGAAGCCTTTCGGGGATGCCAAGTATCTCGGCATTGATCTATCGGAGAACGCCATACAGGTCGCATCTAAGAAAAGTAACCTACATACATCTTTTCTCGCTGTGAAGGCCCAAGAGTTCATGACGGAAGAGCGATTCAACACCATCATTTTTAATGAGACGCTTTACTATTTCCCCCAGCCGGCGAAGATATTGGAATATTATGCACAGTTTCTTTCTCGTAATGGCGTCTTTATCATCTCCATGACATTATACGGAATTGGTAGCGGATTGTTGACATTGGGAATCTGGCGCGACATCGAGCGTTACCATGTCGTTCTTAAAGAAATGGTTGTGCATACAAAGTCTGGAGCGACTTGGATTGTCAAAGTCCTAAAGCCAAATTCTTACCGTGCACCGACTCCACTAAATCCCATTGCGGCCATGTAGAGCGTACCTGTGTCTTGCCTTACCACGCTGTTGTCTCGAATCCGACCGTGGCACCATCGGCCGTACTCAGGTCGCCAAAGACGGCAAGTTCGCCGGACGCTACTATGTAACCATTGCTATCTACGCCGACAACGATGAGAAGACCGGCTATTGCCTCAACGAAGCGGCTACTGCCGCGAAGAGCCCGCCATCCCATACGGATACGTCAAACGACAGTACCGGGGCCCTCAAGTATAACCACTTATGGCTTGCTCCGAATAAGTCAGAAGAATTTTAGTAAAATTTAAATTAAAGTTTACTCATGTTTTATCTATAATATACTGATAATTATAGTAAACATTGTTGTTAAAACTTGACAAATGTGTATAATTGGCCATGTGGCTTGAGGCGTTCAGGGTACTCGTAAGGCCGATAAATATGTCAAACCGGTGTTGGATATAGTGGGCTAGTTTGGCTGCTGAATTTGCCAACACACAAGTTGTATAGAACTATGATTTTTACAGCTACAATACGCCTTTTTCTGTCCAACAGAGCAGGTATATAAATGGAAATCGTTTCCCGTCAAAACTATCATGATCTGCTGGATTATATTCCATGCATCAAATCCACGATTAAAGAATGGAAGCTGGTAGATATACGACTGACTGATGATTCGGAAAAATACTTCACAATTTCCAGGATGGCGGATCTCGTACATTCCCTGTTCCGAGACAAGGAAGGGAAAATTTATCTTTGTAATGAACGTGAGATATTCATGCTCATACGATGGGGGAAAGCTAATGACTCGCTATTGATTTCCAGAAGAATAGAAGAACGCATTTCAGCAACACTTTACGAACTTGTTGTGCATGAGCCTACCTTGCAAGGATTACAGTGGCTGGAAATGCTGATCCGGTATGAGAAATCTGGAGCTCATCCATATACTGATGTGCGCTGTACGCGCAGAGAGAATATCGTCCTTGTGGCTGCGGACGAAAAGTATTTGCGTGCTCTTTTGAAAATGTGTGTGCCTAAACAATTCACAATAAAGCAAGCAACAGATGGCAACACAGCCTTGGCTGCCTATAAAAAATATGTGCCGGATGTTGTTTTCTTGGATTCTGAGATGAATAGGGAGGATAATGTGAGGGTACTAGAGGATATTTTATTTTTAGATCAGGATGCTTATGTAATTATGCTGACTCCTGACTGCCCAAGGGATACGAAGCCAATCCTTGGTGCAAAAGGAATTATTCCTATACCCTTTAGTCCAGATCAGGTGATGGAATCCTTAAAAAAATGCAATACGCTTTCATGATAAGTGTCAATAGCTTACAAAAAAAATAGTTTAATAACGAGAATGTTCTTGGGGTATGGGGCGTGGACAACGCGCCCAACAACGCTGGCTGGACACCCGCAACGCCAGCAGGCCGTCCAATCCCATAGGAGGCAGCATAATTATTGGGGTTCGTCATCAAATTGTAATATTTCTCTGCTACAATTGCAATATCACGTAATAACATCAAGGCATTAGCAATATGGGGGATCCGAGCGAATCAGGTGGAGCGAGAACTCCTCCCCCTACTGGAGGAAGAACAGCCTCCCCAGACACCGGCGGACTAAGCGATCTAAATGGCCTATCAGGCAAGCCAGAAGACAAAACAAAACTTTCAGAAAAGGATGTTGCTGCTCTCACATATGGAGGCGATTTAGGTTTGAGAGAGAAGCCGATAGGGCCAGGAGGCTACGACCCAGGCGGGATAGGAGCAATACTAGCAGCAGCAGGGCAAGGAGGGGGTGGTGGGCCAGGAATGCCTTATCAGCAAGGTAATGGGCAAGGTAATGGAAATAATCAAAATAATAATAATAATCAAGGTAATGGGAATAATTATGTAGTGGGTCAACACCAGTTCCACCATGGTTCACGGTATATTGTCTCGCAGCCGGCTAGTGGCGCGGTACCCTCTTCGGAAACGGCTTTGGCCTCTTCAGGATCCCATGGCCCTACCACCATTATTAATAATACAACTATAATTCAAAATGGTAACGGTAATACGGCAACTGTTACCAATACAAATACAACAACTGTTAGCAATACAGGATCGAGTGCTGCCTCCAGCCCGACTTCTGCGAGCCAAACTGCATCGGCTCAGGCTCAATCGGGCCACACTCAACTGGCCCAAACTCATCAACCGAACCAACCTCCATCGACTCAGACTCAACCGTCGCCACCAACACTTGCGTCGAATGGAAGCAATACCCCAGATAATGATGATGAGCGGAAAAAGTTAACGCGTGCGACACATGTGGCACAGCAAGGTCTAAAAGGTATCCCGCAAAACAAGACTGTGCTAGCTGCGCAAGGGGGGGGCACCACATCTTCCTAAGCTTGGGCGGCATGTCGTTTTGGCAAATAGTCCCGAAGGTACTAGGATGTTGACCGCGTCCGTTTCCGGTGGTGTGCCTGCTGGTTTGGCTGGCCATACCGGTGGCCATGGCTTAGCGCATGGCGGTGGTGGTCATGTCGGTGCCCACCGCGTCTGATAGAATTAAGGAATAATCTATGGTGTACCAGTTTGAACCTTCAGGAAAACTGAAAATCCTGACAGAGCAGGAACTGGCGGTATCAGAGGGTGACTCCGCAATCATTGTGTATCATGAGGGGATACTCGAAGACGGCTCACCTTATTGGGTCTATGTTGCCGTGAAACCTAGTAAATATAAAGCGTTCACAGATAAGGCGTCACGAAAGGAAGTGATTGAATATAATCAGTATGGTGAGATTATTCAGTATGGGTTTGATACGGTTGTACCGGAGTCAATTAAAGAACTAATGAAGCGAGAATATGGCTGCGACGACAAATTCATGGATGTGTTAGTGGCAGACTTCAAAGCAGCACAGGCCTCTTTCCTAAAAGAACAGGAAAACAAACGTATCAGCGAATTCATCGCCATGATGAAGAACAAGAAAACAGGTGCCTGAAACCAAGGCTTTATCCTGCCATGCTTACTCGAAACACAAACACTGAGTTCTTAAATACCTAACTGCTGAAATCGGAATTGCCGTTCTAAAGGATGGAACGCTTAAATGGTAAACACCTGCTCTATTCAATGATCCTTTTGGCAATCAAATAGACGTGCCAACGTCTGAGAATCAGGGCAATCAGGACAATGAACTTGCTTTGCCAGTAAACTTATGAAACAGTCGCTTACGGTGTGTATTTCTCCTCTAAATCAATCACATTAATTACGTAATGCTGTTTAATTCTCCTGTATTTATAGCGTTGTTTCTACCGCTTGCTTGGTGTGGCTATCGGCTCTGCGCGCTTTTGGGAACACAAATAGCAAAAATATGGCTGATAATTGCTTCTCTATGTTTTTACGCTTGGTGGAACACGTCTTTCACTACTCTTCTGTGCGGGTCCATACTCTTTAATTACTTTATTGGGTTATTAATAATACGCCTTCAGAGTTATAGATTCTGGCAAAGCTTCGTTCTTATAAGCGGAGTGACCCTTAATCTTCTGGTTTTGTGTTTTTATAAATACCTATTTTCTATTTTGCAGGCATTACGAGGTGCAGGATTAGACGTTCCATTCATTATTCCTGATGTTGCTTTCTTCTTGGGAATTCCATTTGTTACATTATTGCATTTTCCATTACGCATTGCTGATATTACCTTACCCTTAGGAATTTCATTTTTTACATTCACGCAAATTGGCTACCTTGTCGATTGCAAAGGCAATGCGGTAAAAGATAAGCAATTTCCTGATTATGCCTTATTTGTTACGTTCTTCCCGCATCTCATTGCCGGGCCGATCCTTTATCACCGTGAGATGATCCCTCAATTTACTAATCCTGCCACCTATCGTTTTAATTTTGATAATGTGGTCCTTGGGCTCGCAATTTTTTTACTGGGCCTAGCTAAGAAAGTGGTTATTGCTGATTATTTTGCCGTTATTGCCAACACTACGTTTTCACATGTTGATCACTTATCGTTGTTACAAGCATGGAGTGGGACGCTTTCGTTTACCTTGCAAATTTATTTTGATTTCTCTGGTTATTCAGAGATGGCAATGGGGCTTGCATTGCTTTTTAATTTACGTTTTCCAGCCAATTTTGATTCGCCCTTTAAGAGCACAAGCATAATTGAATTTTGGCAACGCTGGCATATGACGCTAACGCGCTATCTAACGAATTACCTTTATAACCCTATGGCGTTATGGATCAGGAGACGTAGGGTGGCACGTGGCAAAAACATATCCCATCATGCATTAACTACAGTAGAAGGTTTTGGAGCTCTCGTTGCGTTTCCAACAATTATCACTATGATGCTCGCGGGTATATGGCATGGTGCAGGCTTGCAATATTTGGTTTTTGGAACGCTCCATGGCCTATATTTAACCATTAACCATGCCTGGCGTATTTTTCGTTCGAAAACAGCTCGAAAAGCGCCACACGCCATTGTGCAGCGCTTCAAAACTGCCGGAAATATAATTTTAACAATTACTGCCGTTATCGTTGCAAACGTTTTTTTTCGCGCCGTATCAGTAAATGACAGTTTGTTGATTTTACACAGTATGCTGGGCATGAACGAACTGTATGGCTACAATGCTTTTGATGCTCCTCCAGGGCTCATTGAACAATGGCTGGTGCAGGATAATCGTATACATTATATCCATAACCCGTATCTTTCTCCTGCCGAAATTGCTAACATTTTCAGCATCGTTCTCACGTTTCTATTCATATGGACGATGCCAAATATTTTACAAATTTTCTCGCCGTATACGCCTTCACTATCGATAGCACAGACGCCTCCCTCTGCTTTTTTACGAAAATGTCCCAGCTTTATCCTAGGGATCATTATTGGATTGATTGCTATATTGGGAATACTGAATCTTACTAATAATTTCATACCATTCATATATTTTAAGTTTTGACCCAGAGCTACGAAACGGTCCCTAAGATGCAGCGTTTTTCCATAGGATTTTTAGGAACATTTATCATCGGCTTTGGTGCGGTGTGGATTTGGGTGGCATCAAATTTTATCGTATTTATGGATCGTGGATATGCTATGTGGGCGGCCAAAATGCAAATAGCCCATAATTGTACGATGGGTAGGCTGGCAATATTGGGGGATTCAAGACCAATGGCCGATATTATTCCGCCGTTGGTCGGCGCTGGTGTGGTAAATCTCGCGTTTGGCGGAGTAACGGCGGTTGAGAATTATATTTTTGCAAAGCAAATACTCAACTGTTCTAATCTCCCAAAAGCAGTCATTCTTTCTCTCACGCCTGTGAGTTTTAAAAAAATAGGTAAGCTTGTCGACCAAGCGGCATATAACGGTTTGTTAACATTCTCTGACCTTGAAGATATCCGTAATCACACACGTGAAATGAATTATGGACCCTATGATTTGGATTTTAAGCAGGATATTGAATTGAGAGTAAAAGAGGTTGGTTATGCAACGAGATTTCCACCCTATTATTTTTCTCAGGTGAAGGACGCATTTATTAGTCCGCATGCATGGGAAAACAAGGAAGTGTTTGATTATACATCAAAGATGTACGGATGGTTTTGGGATTTTATGCCTGGCAACCCTTTCGGGCATTCCCACGCAGAAGAAACAGGCTGGGATGATTTTACCCCGTTTCCTTTTTCTGATTATTACTTGCACCAATTGCTTGCTCTTTTTGAGTCCAAGCACATACCTGTGTATTTTGTAGCGATGCCATATAACGAAGACTCGTTTCAAATCATGAAGCCCGAATTTATAGAGGCCTACACTGCCTACATTAACAGTGTTGTGAAACAATATCCCGGTACCCATATACTCGGACCGCTTTTTTCCAGTATACCATGGGACAAGTGCTATGACAGCTACCACCTGAATCCACAGGGAGCCAGAATGTATTCTGAGCGACTACGACAGTTGCTTAATTCATCCCATGTCGAGGGCGGGCCTTATATTGCCGATCCCGAAGCAATTGGAAATGTGAATTGGTAATATGTGTTGTATGCATAGGGCGCGTTATCAGGGAAATATTGCATGACTGAAGCCACTGTAGATTGGCAATCGTTGGTATTAATGGCGCAGTCCTGTTCCGGTTTTACCGATATGCTGAAGCTGGATCGTGTATTACGAAAATATTACGGCACTGAACCACCTGAAGGCCTGAGTAGTAAACCCATTACCCTGGCAATGCTGGGATCGGCAAGCGTCGAACATCTTCTGGCTGGGTTGCGAGTTGGTGCACTTAAGCGTGGCTTGTGGTTATCCACCTATACTCCTGCCTATGGACAATATTTACAGGAACTATTCTCGCCAGATTCCAGCTTACATACTTTCAAACCCAATACCACATTATTTGCATTTGACGTATTTCATCTGTTTGGAATTGCGATGGGAATATCACCCGAGGCACAATTAGAAGCAGCTTGCGATAAAATACGAAACGCCTGGCATTTAGCGCATAAAAATTTTGGTGGGCACATCATCCAGCAAACCGTTGTCCCTCAGTTCCCTCCCTTGATCGGTAATAACGAACATCGATTACCCGGTTCGTTGTATTGGTTAACACATAGAGTGAATGAGCGTTTACGCAGCATGGCGGACGAAGAGGGCGTCGATCTGTTAGCCATTGATGGTCGAATAATGATAGACGGCCTGTCCAACTGGTTTAATCCGATACTATGGCACATGGCAAAGCAAGACATTAGCCCCGCCGTTTCCCCTATATACGGTGATCTAGCCGCACATCTTATCGCGGCAAGACAGGGGCGTTCCTATAAATGTCTGGTGCTTGATCTGGACAATACGCTGTGGGGGGGAGTAATCGGTGATGATGGTCTGGAAGGGATCGTGCTTGGTCAGGGCAATGCGCAGGGAGAAGCATATCTTGCTATGCAACGTTATGTGAAAGCACTTTCTGAGCGCGGAGTCATACTTGCTGTGTGTTCAAAGAATGATGAAGCCAATGCTTTATTACCCTTCGAACAGCATCCTGAGATGATACTTAAGCGCTCCGACATTGCCTGTTTTATTGCTAATTGGCAGGATAAGGCTACCAACCTGCGTGAAATTGCACACCAGCTTAACATCGGTCTTGATTCGCTGGTCTTCGTCGATGATAGCCTATATGAGCGCAATTTAGTGAGGCGTGAATTATCCATGGTTGCTGTGCCTGAGTTGCCGGAGTCACCCTCCCAATACCCATATTTTATCGCTGAACAAGGATATTTTGAAGCGTTGAATATTACGCCCGAAGACCGTGAGCGCAGCAAGCAGTATCAGGCCAATTTGAAGCGTGAAGCGTTAAAATTGTCGATTACGAATATGGACGATTATCTTCGTAGTCTCGAGATGGAATTGCGCTGGCAAGTATTTCATCGCACCGATCTTCAGCGCGTTGTTCAACTCATCAACAAAACCAATCAGTTTAATCTTACAACCCGTCGTTATGGTGAAGATGAAGTGTTAGCGTTGATGACTGATCCTCAATCCCTTACTTTGCAGCTTCGGCTCATCGATAGGTTTGGCGATAACGGTATTATCGGTATTGTCATTGGCCGCAGTATTGGCAACGGAGATATGATGATTGATACGTGGCTGATGAGTTGCCGGGTACTGGGTCGAACGGTCGAACAGGCTACATTGAATCTCGTTGTTTCTGAGGCCCGCTGTCTTGGTATACAGCGGCTTATCGGTGAATACCGACCAACAGATAAAAACAGTATGGTGCGAGAGCATTACAGCAATCTTGGATTCATTCCCATGGAAACTGCTCGCGAAGATGGGCGTACACAATGGACATTATTGCTTGGAGACTTCCAAGCCTATAACACTTTTATCGCTGTGAAGGACACCACCGATGAACGATGATGAAGTACTAAAGGAACTGACGGAAATTTTTCACCAGATATTTGATGATGACACCATCGTGCTTTCACGTCAAACGACCGCTCATGACATTGCCGAATGGGACTCCTTCAATCATATCAACATTATTATCGCTATTGAAATTAGATTTAAAATCAAATTTCAGATTGCTGAGATTGAAAGCCTTAGAAATATAGGCGATGCGATTGATCTTATCCAGAAAAAGTATAAAGCTTCCTAAGCTGTTCTGCCCTCTATAAAATTGGTCCAGAAATAATCTCGAAAATTAGGCCAAAATGCTGCTCTAATGAACTTCCTCCGGTTCCATCGGTGAACAAAACCCTGCCAACCGTGCTCTTCAGAGGGCATACTCAGGATATTCTCTCTTATGTAGGAATAATGGTGGGCAATAATCTACTTGAAACCGCAACCAAGCTTTGATGCGACCAATTTTTTACTGATATGAGTTTATAGAATTATCCAGCTTGACTTCCATACGTTGCAGCCTATAATTAACCTATAGGTTAATTAACTATTAGGTATAATATAATGCAGGACCATCTTAGTCAGACTTTTGCCGCGCTTGCTGATCCTACGCGGCGGGCAATGCTAGCAAGGCTCTCTCAGGGGGAAGCCAATGTTTCTGATCTGGCAAAACCTTTTTTGACAGACATGAGCCTGCCCGCAATAACCAAACATCTTAAAGTGCTGGAGAAAGCCAAGCTCATTACCAAAACGCGAGAAGCCCAGTGGCGCCCCTGTAAGCTCAATGGCGATGCCTTTAAGGATGTGGCTGACTGGGTAGATGAATACCGGATATTCTGGGAGCAGAGCTTTGATCGTCTGGATGCCTATCTGAAAACTGTTACTTCCAAAGAAAAGAAGAAAGGGAAAAAACATGTCCGCAAAAAATAAATCCAATGAAATCCGGATTACCCGAATTTACGATGCTCCTGTCAAGATAGTATGGGATGCCTGGACTGATCCTGAGCAGACCGCGCAATGGTGGGGTCCACGTGGTTTTACCCTGACTACCCATAGCAAGGAATTAAAGCCTGGGGGGCATTGGGTCTATACCATGCATGGTCCTGATGGCACTGATTATCCCAGCAAGACGCTCTATCATGAAGTTGAGAAGCACAAGAAATTAATGTACGATCATGGTGGCAACGATGATCGTCCGCCATTATTCCGGGTGACAGTTTTATTTTCGGAAATTAGAGGCAAGACAAAGATGGATATGAGCATGATGCTGCCCACCCCTGAAGCGGCTGATGAAACCCGCAAATTTATTAAAAAGGCGGGAGGTAATGCGACATGGGACCGACTGGCGGAATATCTCGAAAAAGAATCTTCAGGTAAAGAAAAATTTGTCATCAATCGGACGTTCGATGCTCCTCTTGATGTGGTATTTGAGATGTGGACAAACCCACATCATTTATCGCAGTGGTTGCCACCGGCAGGGGCCACCATGCAGTTCATTCGGGCAGACATTAAACCGGGTGGAAGCAGTTTTTATGTAATGCCGCATGGTGATAAAAAAATGTACGGCCGGACTGAATATCTCAGAATCGAAAAACCTGAGTATATTATCTACACTCAACAGTTCTGCGATGAGAATGAAAAACTATCCCGTCATCCCATGTCCCCCACCTGGCCTGCAACGATGTTAACTATGGTTCAGTTTGCAGAAGAGGGATCAGACATGACCCGTGTTACCATCACATGGGAACCGTATGGAGATACCATGCCTGAAGAGCTGGAAACCTTTATCAAGGCCAGAGGCGGTATGACTATGGGCTGGACTGGATCCCTTGATAAGCTGGAGGCGCACTTAGATTCTGCAGATTATGGTCGCACCAAAAAAGCCAGTGTGTCGTAATTAATTCGCACTAAAACGCGACAATCACTCTGCATCATTCCACTTTCACGCAATCCTTTGCAGACAAAGGTTGGCCGCGTGCGTCGCGAACAGAGATAATTCGAGGAAATCCGAAGAAATTGGACCTTTTATCTTATCTCTGGTCAACATTTGAAAATAAGGCCCGCGGTGTGCGGGCCTCACGGCAAATTTATATAATATATTGATATATAATAAGAAAAATGGTGGGGGGTGAGGGACTTGAACCCACGACCAAGGCGTTATGAGCGCCCTGCTCTAACCGCTGAGCTAACCCCCCGTATGTAAAAAACCGCATACCAATGCGGTGGCAGCATAAAGAGTACGCGGCTAGTGATTAGTACCTAACCAACAGGTTTTCAATCTCTTTTGCATATACAAGGCAGAAAAACGACTATTTTGCTTGCATACCCACAGTTTTTGCGATACGTAACCGTCCCTCAAACATTATTGGCCCTAAACACTATTGGCTATAAGGAACAGGATTATGAAGCAAGGCATTCACCCCGACTACCACACCATTACCATTGTTATGTCCGATGGAACCAAATATGAAACCCGTTCCACCTGGGGCAAGGAGGGCGATGTGTTGACGCTGGATGTAGATCCTAAGACGCACCCAGCTTGGGTTGGCGGCATCAATCTGCGTAAAACCGGCCAGTTGGAAAAATTTGAAAACAAATTCAAACACTTCGCTACGGCTGCGACCACCAAAAAAACAGGCGATACAGCGGCGGCTGAGCCTAAGGCTGAACCTAAAAAGAAAAAAGCTGGCGAAGCATAATTTATTGCTTCGAACGTTCTGGCTGGGAGGGCTAAGCGCTCGCCTCTGCAGTTTTTTATGAAAATTATTC
>Ga0207022_10262_pt1 | contig 13007 bp, 8 predicted proteins | sample Alteio_BWMinCont_46_FD_153307 | JGI IMG/M metagenome (GOLD analysis project Ga0207022, IMG submission 153307) | Enriched cells from forest soil in Barre Woods Harvard Forest LTER site, Petersham, Massachusetts, United States -... | ecosystem: Environmental > Terrestrial > Soil > Temperate forest >... | reverse complement strand
AGTGCTTTCCAGTTATTGGTCAGATACGTGTGGTAATCTGTTTTGTTGCCGCTCCAGGACAGGATGCTTTCCTGAGCCTGACGTGAACCGTGAAAACGTGGTGCCGTGTAAAGCGGACTGATAGTCGGCTGCTGTAAACTGTAATGTCCCTTGCTTGGGTTATAATCGTTCCAGGATTCAAGGTAGTTGTGATCCGGACAAATCACATCGCAAAGTGCAGAGGTTTCGTCTGAACGGGATGCGAGTGAAATTTTGGTGGCAACCTTTGCGAATGCTTCGTTAAATTTCAATGCAGCAGGAGCTGTGCAGGCTGGATTGCAATTGTAAACAATCACAGCGCCTACATTTCCGGCATTCATGTTTTCAATGAGCTTCACGAAGTCCTGATCATTGCCTTTCTTGGTATAGTTGGGGGTATCGGTATCGATCGTATTGCCGTAATTGCCGAGACTCTGGTTGATGGCATTGATTACAAACTGGATGTTCACATCATTCGATCCGCAAACAACAAGCGATTTGCCTTTGTTGTCCAGAAGCCATTTGGCAGTATCTGCGATGGCGTGTTCATCCACTTTTCCGGAAACTGCAAGTGAAGCTCCTGCTATCTTATTATAGAGTGCAACAACATAAGCACCTGTTTCTGACGGTTTGATCGGATGGCGTTCGTCTGCATTGGAACCGGTCAGTGAAAGGATAGATTCGAACTGAATGTGTTTAGACATCTCTTTCTTATCTTTCCCAAGCTTTCTTGTTTTGCCGTATTGTTTTGAAAACTGAATCGGGTCGAGCCAGTTGGTCAGGAAATCTGCGCCGAAACTTACAATGACTTTTGCCTTGTCGAAATGATAAGAAGGAATTTCGGCATGTCCGAACGTGTTTTTATTGGCATCGAGCATTCCGGAATAAGAAATGGCATCGAATGTAACATGTTTTGCACCGTGTTTTTCTTTGAACTCTGCAATTGCTGCATGTGTGGTCGGACTGATAATCGTCGAAGAAAGAATGACCACTTCCTTTTTATCGGATACTGCTTTTTCGATACCAGATTTCACGAATTCATCCGCTTTGGCCCAGTCCATTTCAGTTCCTTTGCCTGTCTGCGGGCCGTGGAAACGGTCAGCATCATACAGGGAAAGAACGGAAGCCTGAACGCGGGCGCTTACGCCACCATTAGAAACTTTGGACAATGCGTTGCCTTCAATTTTGATCGGGCGGCCTTCGCGTGTTTTAACAATGATGCTGCAATAATCGTGACCATCAAAATAAGAAGAGGCATACCAGTTCGGCATTCCGGGAGTAATCTCCGCAGGTTTGGAAACATATGGAACAACCTTCATGACCGGTGTTTCACAGGCAGCCAGTGTGGCGGCAGTGACGCTGAATCCGAGGAATTTCAAGAAGTCGCGGCGGCTGGTTGATGACTCTTCCATGGCTGTGGTATTCGCCAGGAATTGGTCTACAGGTACATACTCGTTGAATTCGTTATCGCGCTGTTTCAGAAATGCGGGATTGTCGTTCAGTTCGTCTAAACCTTTCCAGTATTTTTTAGAGTTACCCATATTGGTTATTGCTTATTTATATGTTGATTCCGGAAAACCGGGAACGATATACTTGCTGATTAATAATGGCACTTCGCACAATCCAGTCCGCCCATGTTGGCTACTGTGATAGGCTGTCCCTTGTATTTTTCTTTGAGTTTGGCATGAAGGTCATCGTAGTATTTGTTGCCTTCCATTTTCACTTCTGTTGTCCGGTGACAATTGATACACCAGCCCATAGTGAGCGGAGAGAATTGTTCGACAGTGGTCATTTTCTTTACGTCACCGTGACAGGTTTCACATTCTACCTTACCAACCATGACGTGCTGGCTGTGGGGGAAGTAAACGAAATCGGGAAGCACATGCACTTTGTTCCAGAGGATCGGTTTCTCGATGCCTGAATACGTTCCTGTTTTTGGGTCAAATCCGGCAGCCGCATAAATCTTGGCGATTTCTTCCTTGCTGCCGGCATTGGCGGTTTCCTTAATTCCTTTGTGACAGTTCATGCAAATGTTTACCGAAGGAACACCGGCAGTCTTTGATTTTTCAGCGCCGCTGTGGCAGTATACACACTGGATACCGTTGTCGCCTGCGTGAATTTTGTGGGAGAACTTAATAGGCTGGTCAGGATGATAGCCCTGATAAACACCGATGTCTTTTACGGTGTACCAGCAGGTTTTGACACCCACGCAAACAAAGAACAGGATGATAACAGCCACCATGCGTTTGTTGTTCTCGCACCAGTATTTGAATGACTCCCATATGGAGCGGTCTGGTTCAGGAGCGTGGCCCTGTTTTTCGTTGAGTACATTTTTCAGGCTGCGTTTGGTTGAACGAAGCACCATGGTGAGAACGATGAGTACGGCTACAACGGCAAGCAATACCCAGAATGGATCGAGGCCGGTTTCAACAGGAGCTTTGTCTAAAGTATCATCCACCTTTTTTACCTGTCCGACTGGTACGTCACCAGCATCCGCATATTTCAGAATCGCATCGATATCTTCATTGGTAAGCTGAGGCTGGGCAGTCATCTGCACATCGCCGTTCTCTTTGAAAACCTTCAACGCATAGGCGTCTCCGGATTTGATCATGGCCGCAGAGTTGTGAACCCATTTGTACTTCCAGTCTCCACCGGGAATGCGTCCAAGAACGCCTTTCAGACCCGGTCCTGTCAGTTTTTCATCACTGGGTTTGTGACAGGTTGCGCAGTTCTGTTTGAAAAGCGTTTTGCCGTCGGCGGCGCGAGCATTCTGAAGATTCAGGAAGAAGAGGGAAAAGATCAGAAAATGCAGAATCACAAAGGCTTTCCTTTGCGGATTGAGGTACGATTTGCGCATATAATGGATATTAAAGAAGTCGAATCTTGGTGCTATTCTTTCTTTTAATGCGCGACAAATTTATGAGAATCAGGACAACCTGACCCAAAAATCACTATAAAAATATGAGCAAAAATCAATTTATACTCATTCTAAATAAGAGCCGGAGACTTGCTTTTCATTTAGCATACCGGGAGCGCCCTTTATCTTTAAAAACAGGGCAGTCATCTAAGCCATGCTTAGCTGTTTTTAGGATTCTTCATTCTACAAAACGGCTTAGCATCGCATATGCCAAGCCTAACCAACATTTTCTCATCGGCACAAGCGCAGAATTAATGTTTACCTTTGCATATGCGAAATTGTGTATGGTTTTTGTTCGTGTTTGCAGGCGTTTTATTTTCTGTTGCAGGCTATTCACAAACGGCTGCTGATTCAAGCAGGACCGACATTCATGCCGATCCGGCGATGTATGTGATGCTCGAAAAACGCAAGGCTGTTGGAGTCAAAAATCTGAAAGGTTACAGGGTTAAGATTCATTTTGGAGCCGAAAAAGCAAAAGCAAACGAAGCAAAGACCAAATTTTGCCAGAAATATCCGGATGTTCCCGCTTCCATGGATTATGAAATCCCCAATTTTTCAATTACCGTAGGCAATTACCGGAGCCGTCTCGAAGCTTATAAATTCTACAAAGAAGTTCAGGTTGATTTTCCGAATGCCTTTATTGTGGAGATGAAGATCGATTTCCCGGATCTTACCGTCAAGAAAGAAGATACGGCTACACAAGATCCAAAGCCGGCGGAGAAGAAAGAAAATAAATAATTGATTTTTTCCCGAAACAATTGCCTCCCCCCCCAAATATTCCCTGCCTGCATATTTTAATCCATAGATTAGTTTGATCCTGCATGGCAAAAACAGTTGCCCCGGCATTCATGCCGGGGGCAGGATATGCAGGACAAATTTCTGGCAGGGCTTCAGCCCTTTAATGGATTTTTAGTTCAAAAATCAAAGTGAGCACGGAAAACAAAAAGCCCGTCCCGATGATTCGGAACGGGCTTTTTAAATATAAATAAAGCTTAGAGTTTCGCCTTGATTTCAACCATATCATAACCCTCGATGATATCACCGACGGCAATGTTGTTGAAGCCCTGGATATTCAGTCCGCATTCGAAACCTGTTGCCACTTCCTTCACATCGTCTTTGAAACGTTTGAGAGAACCCAGTGAACCCGTGTGGATAACAATTCCATCGCGGATCACGCGCACTTTCGTATTGCGGGTGACTTTTCCATCGAGTACCATACAACCCGCAATCGTTCCCACCTTGGTGATGTTGAACACTTCACGGATTTCGATGTTGCAAACGATCTTTTCTTCAAATTCAGGAGCCAGCATGCCTTCCATGGCCGCCTTGATCTCGTTGATCGCATCGTAAATGATGGAGTAGAGGCGGATGTCGATTTGCTCTGTTTCTGCAAGTTTCCGGGCTGTTGTCGATGGTCTTACCTGGAAGCCAACGATAATGGCATTGGAAGCCGAAGCAAGCAATACATCCGATTCTGTGATGGCACCCACTGATTTGTGAATAATATTGACCACAATCTTTTCGCTGGAAAGTTTCTGAAGAGAGTCTGTCAGTGCTTCGATAGAACCATCCACGTCACCTTTCACAATGATGTTCAGTTCTTTGAAGTCGCCGATTGCAAGTCTTCTTCCGATCTCATCCAGAGTGATGTGTTTTTGCGTACGGATACCCTGTTCGCGCTGCAGCTGCAGGCGCTTGGTGGCAATTTCCCTGGCTTCACGTTCATCATCCATCACGTGAAACTTGTCGCCAGCCTGCGGAGCTCCGTTCAGACCAAGGATCTGTACAGGCATGGCCGGACCGGCTTCTTTCACCGCAATTCCGCGTTCGTTCTGCATGGCTTTTACCCTTCCGCTGTAACAACCGGCAAGAAGGACATCACCCACTTTAAGAGTTCCCTTTTCAACCAGAATAGTAGAAGTGTAACCGCGTCCCTTATCAAGTGTTGATTCGATAATGGTTCCTGCGGCATTCCGTTCAGGGTTTGCTTTCAGGTCCAGAATTTCGGCTTCGAGCAATACTTTATCAAGCAATTCCTTGATGCCTGTTCCTTTCTTGGCAGAAATTTCCTGGCACTGGAACTTGCCGCCCCATTCTTCCACAAGAATATTCATTTGTGCAAGAGCCTGACGGATATTGTCGGGATTTGCTCCGGGCTTATCTATTTTATTGATTGCAAAGACCATGGGTACGTTGGCGGCCTGTGCGTGGTTAATCGCTTCTTTGGTCTGCGGCATCACGCTGTCGTCAGCTGCAATGACAATGATGGCAACGTCTGTTACTTTTGCGCCACGTGCACGCATAGCAGTAAAGGCTTCGTGACCGGGAGTATCCAGGAAGGTGATGTCTTTTCCGTTTTCGAGAGTTACGCGATAGGCCCCGATGTGCTGGGTGATACCACCGGCTTCACCGGCGATCACATTCTCTTTCCGGATATAATCCAGAAGGGAGGTTTTACCATGATCGACGTGACCCATGACGGTGACAATCGGCGGGCGGGTGATGAGTTCTTCGGGAGTATCTTCTTCATCACGAATAGCTTCCTGCACTTCCACGCTTACAAATTCCACTTTGAAACCAAACTCTTCGGCTACGATGCTGATTGTTTCTGCATCCAGACGCTGGTTGATCGAAACGAACATACCCAAACTCATACAGGTAGAAATGATCTGCGTCACAGGCAGATTCATCATGCTCGAAAGCTGACTGGCTGAAACGAACTCGGTGACTTTCAAGACACCTTTTTCAGCTTCCGCTCTTTCCACTTCTTCAGCCATTCTCTGGCTGACCATGGATCTTTTTTCTTTCCGGTATTTGGCCGCCTTGGATTTGCCGGTATTGCCGCTCAAACGCGCAAGTGTTTCCTTGATCTGAGCCTGTATTTCTACTTCAGTAAGCTCATGCCGTGGTGCGTTTCTGGCTGGTGCTTTCCGGGGTCCGCTTCCGAAACCTGGGCTGCTGCCTGGTGTTCCTGGTTTTCCGAATTTGTTGAATTCAGTTGCAGGAGCTGTTCCTTCATTGCCTTTGTTGATCCGTTTGCGTTTCTTTTTTCCTTTTCCGCCTTCGAATCCGGAAGAAGAAGAAGCAATCGGTTTTTTCTTGTCGGGCTCCACAGGCAGTTCAATCTTGCCCATGATTTTGGGGCCAGCCGGTTTTTCAACCGGACGGCGATACAGTTCTTCTTCTTTTGGAGCTTTGTTTTCAGGAATTACTTCTGCAGGAGGTTCAGCTGCAGGAACTTCTTCGACAGGAGCGGCAGCAACGGGTTCTTCTGCGGGAGCTTCTGTTTTTTTACCTGCCGTTTTTTTCGTTTTTTCTTCTTTCCCTTTTTCTTCTTCCTTCTGTTTTTCCTTCTCCTTGACTTCCTCTTCCTGCTTTTTCTCTTCTTTCTTTGCCTTGGATTTTTTATCAGGCTTCACGGGCAGGTCGATCTTGCCCATGATTTTCGGTCCGGTTTCTGTCTTGGCTTTGACGGGTTCCGGCTCAGGCGGAACTTCCTTGACGATTTCTTTTTCGACCGGGGCCGGCTTTTCTTCCGGTTTTACTTCACGGGCATGTCCCATGGAGGCACCTTTGTTCAGGTCCTTGATGACAACTTCTTCTTCTTCCCGCTCTTTTCGCGCTTCGTTTCCACTGTAACCATCTTCCAGGGAGATGGTTTCTTTCTTGGTTTTTGAATCCAGATTCCGCGTTTTTGCTTCATCCTTCATCCCCTTTTCGGTCGCAAATTCCTTCATCAGGAGCGCACGCATATCCTCCGATATCTTCTGGTTCGGGTTGCTGTCCATCTGGAAGCCCTTGGCCTGAAGAAATGAGATCAACCTGTCGGGAGGTACATTTAAATCAGCTTTTACCTTACTTAAGCGGATCGTTTTTTCAGTTTCTGACATATATTGTTGTTCGTGTTTTTGCTTTTATTGATTCTCAGCCCGCACCGGATTATGACTCCCGATAAAATCGGCGGCCCATCGGCCTTCAATCCTGTACCTGAACTTTCAAATCCACAAAATCATACTTTTAAGATACGAAAATTTCTGATTGAAATTCCGGTATTTGTTCCGGCAGCTGCCTGTTTTTCTTTTAAGCACAGGTATCTGCCGGTAAATATTTTATTCAAATTCAGAACGTAAAATCTTTCTTACTTCATCAATGGTTTCAACTTCCAGGTCTGTACGTTTCACCAGTTCGGTGTTCGTGAGTTCAAGTACACTCTTGGCCGTATCGCAACCTATGTTTTTCAGCGCATCGATGATCCAGCTTTCGATTTCATCTGCAAATTCTTCCAGATCCACATCTTCGTTGTCTTCCTGAGTGTCGCGGTAAACATCAATTTCGTAACCGGTCAGTTTGCCTGCCAGCTTGATGTTGTGTCCGCCCTTGCCGATAGCCAGAGAAACCTGGTCGGGCTTCAGATACACATCCGCGCGTTTGGTCTCATCATCGATTTTGATGGATGTGATTTTTGCAGGGCTCAGTGCACGTGAAATGAAAAGCTGTGAATTGTTTGTGAAATTGATCACATCAATGTTCTCATTGCGCAGTTCGCGAACGATACCGTGAATACGCGATCCTTTCATACCTACGCAAGCTCCAACCGGATCGATCCGGTCGTCGTATGACTCCACGGCCACTTTGGCGCGTTCGCCCGGCTCGCGGACAATCTTTTTGATGGTGATCAGGCCATCGAATACTTCCGGAACTTCCTGTTCGAATAATTTCTCGAGGAATACAGGAGATGTACGCGAAAGGATAATGACGGGTGAGTTGTTTTTCATTTCCACACGGGCAACAACGGCGCGCACAGAATCTCCTTTTTTGAAGAAATCGGAAGGAATCTGTTCCGATTTAGGAAGAATGAGTTCATTGCCTTCATCATCCAGAATAAGTGTTTCTTTCTTCCAGGTCTGGTAGACCTCGCCAGTGATGATATCGCCGACACGGTCTTTGTATTTCTTGTACAGGCTGTCTTTCTCCAGATCAAGAATCCGGGAAACCAGGTTCTGACGGATGGCCAGAACCGATCTTCTTCCGAAATCCTCCAGACTCAGCTGATCGGTAACTTCTTCACCGATTTCAAAATCGGGCTCGATTTTGCGGGCGTCCGAAAGACTGATATGTATATTCTCGTTGTAATCGAAACTGTCTTCAGCAAATTCATCGTCAACAATGGTCCGGTTGCGCCATATTTCCAGGTCGCCACGGTCAGGATTCACGATGATATCGAAATTCTCATCGCTGATGAACTTCTTCTTGATGAGGCTTCGGAATACATCCTCAATGATGCTCATGAGCGTGGCCCTGTCAATGTTCTTTACTTCTTTGAATTCCGAAAAGGATTCAACAAGATTGATCTTTTCCATTTTTGACGTATGGTTTTATTGGTTATTAATTAATTAAACGATACTATTTTCCTGGTTTCTTTGATCTCCTGAAAACGGAGCTGTAGATGTTCGGTAATCAATTCTTTTTTCTTTTTGGATGCTTCCGTGCGTTCTGTTCTTGTTTTTTCGAGTGTCACACCGGTTTCATCTGCCGCGATGAGTTTGCCCACATGCTTTGTATTGTCTTTCAGAATAACCGAAACCTGCCTGCCGATGCCCTTGATGTATTGTTCAAACACACGGAAGGGCTGGTCCATACCCGGTGAAGAAACTTCCAGTTCAAAATCTTCTGTTTCCCGATCGAGTTTGCTTTCAATATAACGGCTCATTTCCACACAGGCGCTGATAGCCAACCCTTCCGACTCATTATCCATAAAGATGTGAATCTTGTTGGAGGCCTTTACTTTGACTTCAACCAGAAACATGGCAGTGCCCTGTAGTTTTTCGCGGACATGCTGCACAATTAATTCTTCACTGATCATCCTTTTTTCTTCAATATGGGAAATAAAAGAGGGGACCCCGTCCCCTCGTATTATCTGTTTCTTTATTTCGGATGCAAATATAGACTGAAATTAATTCATATGCAAATAATCACCGGGATGAATAATATGCCCAAACCCATACATTGTACGACAAAATTGGTTATTTTTGTGATGAATGTCCTTAATTAAGGAATGAAGCTGATTTTATTGAATCAGATTTGATTTCGGTTTCTCTGTTAAAATGAAGACAGCCAATCAATTTCACCAGTGCCGCGCGTATTCCTGCTGCACAGATTGCTGAATTAGAAGAGGGATTAAAGAGTTTCCAGAATGCGGCTTATGCCGATCGAATCATTTTACTGCACACGCTCAAACTTTGCTTTTCGGCAGAGAATGATTGATACAATTGGCTTTTTGTCGGGTTTTGCCTGATAATAATGGCATGTGTTGACGTTGAGCAATTGTGAAGAATCAGTGCGGATCAAACAAGCAATTCAAAAATTTATATCTAAAAACAAATATAGATGAATAGATCTCAAAAGGTTGCCGGAAACGTGCTGCTGAATTCTTCTGCCAGAAAGACGGTATTGGTTTCACTGTTATTTTTGTTTCAGACCTTGTTTTTTGCGGAAGCAAAGGCAGGGGTTACTCAGACTGGCACTGCTGCAGAGCAGGCAAAATCCCTGACAACGCAGGGAACTTCAACGGTGGCTTCCGGAAAAGCAGCCACTAAATTTGCAAAAACAGATTCTGTCGCTTCCGATTCCACCTCGCTTGCAAATTCCGGAGCCGGAGATGTGAAGCCCGAAGGTGAGAATGTGGTTCTTGAAGTAGGAATCAGTGTAGGTGTTATTCTGGTGATCGTACTGCTTACGTGGAAAATGAGTTCCGGCCCGCGCAAACCAGCACCATCCAATAAAGGGGAAACAGCGAAGAACGGATAGTTGTACGAAAGGCAGAACTCAGGAATGCCGTCTTGGTTTATATTTTCGGAAGAATGTATTTTAATTTTCCTGCACTCAGCCGCAAATGCATGCATTGTTATCGCCGGAAATCAGCGCTTTGACACCTTTACGCCTTTATTGTAGATAATCTCCAACATCAGCTCTCCGTTGGTTCCATAATATCTCCAGGCTCCGTGTGGGACACTTACCTTCCGCTTTTTGTAAACGGCCTTTCCGTTTGTTTTGGTGGCAATCTTTTCTTTCTCAACAATGATTTTGTAATTGCTTTCGCTCATTTTCATGCCTTCTTTATAATAAGACATGCTCCTGCCGCATAATTTTCCGAGTTTGTATTGTTCGGTTTTAGACAGCATTCCTTCGGGATAGTAATAGGTCCATTTTCCTTCCGGCTTGTCGAATTTGTAATTGCCCTCGCGGTCCTTCATCCCTGTTTCATTCCAGTATACCCAGTGTCCGTTTTTTCTGCCGTCGGCAAAGGTTCCTGTCTGGCTGGGCTGACCGGTATTGTACCACCAGCTCCAGTTTCCGTCTTGCATGCTGTTTTTGTAACGGCCCGAGTAATTGGCTTTCGCATTGTCATACCATCCGTTCCAGGCTCCGTCCATAAACCCGTTTTTGAAAGTGCCTTCGTCTTTTTTGCTGCCGTTTTCATACCACGATGCCCAGAGTCCTTCTTCCCGGTTATTCAGATAGTTTCCTTCCTGAAGTTTTTGCGCGTTTTCGAACCAGAAAGTCCAGTGTCCATTTTTCAAACCATCCTTGTACTTCCCCTCTTTCCATTTCTGCTGATTGGTATACCAGTATGTCCAAAGGCTGTCCTGTTTTTCTTTGTGATAAAAACCTTCTGATTCCTTGTTGCCGTCATCGAACCAATTCGTCCATTTCCCTTCCCGTACATCATTGACATAAGACCCTTCAATCTTTTTCTTTCCACCTTTGTTGAGCCAGGTCCAGATTCCTGATTTGCGGTCGTTCTGATAAAATCCGGTCAGGCTTTGTTCTCCATTTTCATACCAGTAAACGGTTGGTCCTTCTTTTTTTCCTTTCGCGTAATTCAGCTCATATTTTTTCTGCCCGGCAGTGGTGTAAAACCTCCAGACGCTGTCCTGCAATCCGCCTTTGTAATTTCCTTCGCTTTCTTTTGTGCCGTTGTCGTGCGTGGTGATCAGTTTTCCGTTCCCTTCCCGGATTATTTTTTCTCCGTGCGAACCGTTCATGGTCCAGATATAAAGAATGCTGTCGCGGTATTCCAGTTCTTCTTTCAGTACACCACCGGGGTACCATTTCGTCCAGCGTCCTGATTCTTTTCCGTGTGTATAGCTTCCTTCTTTTTCCTTGTTCCCGTTTTTATACCAGCCGGTATATGGGCCGTTGAGTGTATCGTTGTGGAAATTGCCTGCGCTTTCGGGTTTGCCGTCTTCATACCAGTAGTTCCATTTGCCGTTCTTCAGGGCAATCCATTTGTAATCTGCAAAAACAGATTTGTAACTTTCTTCGCTTCGCTTCTGGCCATTTTTGTGGAAGGTGATCCAGAGGCTGTCTGGCATATTCTGTTTGTACCAGGCCAGTGTTGCCTTTTGCCCGTTGTTGTAGTAATAGACGGCGGCTCCCCGTTTATTGCCATAAACATAATTTTCTTCGGCCTTCAGCTTTCCGTCATCGTAATTGAATATCCATTTTCCGTCTTCTTTTCCATCCCGAAAAGAACCTTCGCGGGCCACCTTGCCGTTCTGATAATAGTATGTTGCTTTGCCGTCGAGCAGACCGTTCTTGTAATTTTCTTCGCTTTTCTTTTGCTTCTGGTCCTCGTCAAAGAATTCCAGCTTTTTCTGGGAAAAAGATTGAAGGGAGGTGAAGATCAGGAAAGCGCACAGCAGGGATGTTCTCATCTTGCAAATAAACGAAGGATCGGGGGTTTTATTCGGTGGGGAGACAGAAATTAATGAACAGGGTTATGAAGATTCAGACACAAAGCGGCTCTTTCTGAACACTTGGGCAATGCAGCCGGTTTGATCTCCTGTTTTTTTATTTTTCGGAAATCTGTTCCTCCAGCCATATCTGGGCAAGTTCTCTGGTTTTGAAAACTTTGACAGGTATTCTTGGACTGAACATATTGAGATAAACACCCACAAGAAGTGAATTGGCGAGATTGTGACCGGTGACGATGCCGATAGCTTTCTGAGCCGGGGTAAGCTTGGAGAGAATACATTCCATGCACTCCAGGTTTATGGCAGCGTTGTTTGTTGCATTGATAAGCAAGGCCTGATTATCGGCACTGAGCGGGAAAGCTGAAAACAGATCCGAAATCAAATCAGGGTTATACCAAAGGCCTTCTTTGAGATGCCAATGCAGGATTTGATCGAAAGTTTCGAAGTGTGAAGACGACGTATGATCAGAACCAGTGTCTGACTTTGTTTTTTTTTCTGAAGGGCTCATTTTGCTAGGATAGATCAGGTTTCTGATGCGGCATATCAAAAATGCCGGTTGTTTGAATTCTTTATCTTATCTGTTGATTTGCAAGACAAAGTACGTGCTTCGGAAGGGGGCAGGAAATAGACGAAAAAATGATTTTTTTGTAATCGAAACGGCCGCCCTTGTCATTGTTTGAGTGATAGGGCAGGGGTGGAAGAGAAGACCGTTAAATTCAGAAGAGCTTGAGGGAGATAATGTAACGCATGAGCTCGGCGTTGTTCTTGAAATTCATTTTATCCAGAACCCGGCGACGGTAGCTGCTGACAGTAGGTATTGCAATGGAAAGCTGCAGGGCTATTTCGGAAACGGTTTTCCCGGATGCCAGCAGTTTCATGATCTCAAACTCCCGGGGCGATAATGTTTCATGCGGTGCCTGGGCCGGATTAGCCGACAAGCCCTCTGCCATTTGTTCGGACAGGGATTCTGTGATGTATTTCCTTCCTGAAATTATTTTCCGGATCGCGGCGATGAGTTCCTCTCCGGCTTTTTCTTTTCCGATAAATCCGGAAGCGCCTGCTTTCATCACCCTTAAAGCATACTGCTCTTCCGGAAGCGAGGTGAGTACAAGCATAGGTGAGGAAAGTGCTTCTGAGGCAGCTTGTTTGACTACATCCAGGCCATTTATTCCCGGCATTGTAATGTCAAGAATGGCAATGCTGTAGGATTGCAACCGCAGTCTGTCAAGAGCTTCCAGACCAGAGCTCACTTCTTCAATAAGAGCCTGTGGGAATTCTTCTTTTATGATCTGAATCAAGCCCTTTCTCACAACCCC
>Ga0207022_10261_pt1 | contig 13045 bp, 10 predicted proteins | sample Alteio_BWMinCont_46_FD_153307 | JGI IMG/M metagenome (GOLD analysis project Ga0207022, IMG submission 153307) | Enriched cells from forest soil in Barre Woods Harvard Forest LTER site, Petersham, Massachusetts, United States -... | ecosystem: Environmental > Terrestrial > Soil > Temperate forest >... | reverse complement strand
CAACGCCATCCCGAATCACATCGTGGAAACGTTTGGTGTGGGGGCAGCCGCACTCTATTTGGATTTCAAGGACAAGTTTTATCATTCAGGCGCCGCAGACCACTTCAGCCAGGAAGAGATGCGGCGCGCCACTCTGGGAGAAGAGCCGCTGCTGGACCAAACGCGTAGCCTTAGTTTTGTTCCGGTACACATGGGTAGACGCCCTCTTGGCAGCCTAGCGATTTCCGGGCCCTTACTTTCACGTGAAACGCTGGAGGCCCTGGGAACCCTGATCGCCATAGCCTTTGAACGAGCGCGAGCAGTGGAAGAACTCGGCAAGACGGAAGCGGCGCGAGAGGGGGAGCGGCTCAAATCCGCTCTTCTTGATTCGGTGACGCATGATTTCCGTACACCGCTGACCTCCATCAAAGCCTCAGTAACCAGCCTGCTTTCCACTCAGAATCAAATGAAGGCGGAACAGCACGAGTTGCTCACTGTCATCGATGAAGAGTGCGACCGGTTGAATCAACTAGTCGGGGATGCGGCCGAGATGGCGCAACTCGATGCCGGCGAGTTCGAGCTGGATCTGCAAGCGACTTCCATAGGCGCGATCGTCAGCGCTGCGCTCGAGTACCTTAAAGCAGCACTAGGCTCGAGACCTGTTCGCGTCAGTCTTGCGGACGATTTGCCACCTGTGCGAGCCGATTCCGGACGCGTCCGCGACGTTTTGGTGCGGCTGATTGAAAACGCCAACGCGTATACGCCCGCCGGCCGTCCGATCACGATTTCTGCCGAGGTGAAGGGCGCGTTCCTGACCATCTACGTGGCCGATCAGGGCCCGGGGATCGACGAGATGGAACTGGGCTTGATTTTTGATAAGTTCTATCGAGGACGCAACCAGCGTTATCTTGTCCAAGGAACGGGAATGGGTTTGCCGATTGCAAAGGCAATTGTGGACGCTCACGGCGGCACGATCGGCGTCACCAGCCAACTCGGCCAAGGGTCCGTGTTCTCATTTAGCTTGCCGATTGCAGCATCGCCGCGCGGCGATCCACGATGAGTTCCGCGACGATCCTCGTCGTTGATGATGACTCGCAAATTCGGCGCGTCATGCGCAACGCTCTTTCTTCCCATGGTTATACGATTATCGAGGCGCGCAATGGAGAGGAAGCGCTCAAAAAAGTTCGCGCGGAGCGCCTCGACCTGATCATTCTGGACTTGAATATGCCCGACATGGATGGCATCGAAGTCTGCCGCGAAATCCGTGTGGTTTCGAATTTGCCGATCATTATGCTGACTGTGCGCAGCGCCGAAAAGGACAAAGTACGCGCGCTCGATGCAGGCGCCGACGATTACGTCGTAAAGCCTTTCGGCATCGACGAATTGCTGGCTCGCATTCGAGCGGCCCTGAGGCGCGCGCCTGGCGAGGCCGTTGAGACCAGCGTGGTTACCAAAGAGATGCACCTCGACTTCGATAACAGAACTATCGTCGTTCAGGGTAAATCCGTACATCTGACGCCCAAAGAATTCGAATTGCTTCGGGAATTGGTCACGAACGCAGGGAAGCCAGTCTCACACCGGCGCCTGCTGCAGGCTGTTTGGGGACCGGACTACGGAGAAGAAACCGAATCGCTGCGCGTGATGGTGAACCAGTTGCGAAAAAAGATCGAACCGGACCCAGCGAATCCCCGCTTCATTCGCACCGAGCCTTGGATCGGCTATCGTTTTGTGCTGCCGCAGGAATCTGTGGTCAAGCAGCCTCGATGATTTTGTAAATCTACGCGTCGTCTTGCCTAACACCCGCTCGGCCGAGCCCCGAAAATACGCTCGGACTCCTAGGGAAGCGTGTAGCGAAAATCAAGATAAACCATACTCAGGTGCGCGTTTTTTGGGCTCGCGGGAGCCAAAAACCACGGGTTCCGCGATAAATAAGAGTACTGCATAATGATCTGAACTTTGCCGTAGTTCTCGTTCGACCAGAGAGTTGGGATTACATCAGCGGAAGCCTCCTGAACCGTGCGGTTATTGGTGTTCTCGGAACCAGGAAAACCAAAACCTACGCACGTGAAACCGGCGATGCCCGCGCAGGAGGCGCCCGGAGTGGTCGAAGGCAGTAACCCAAAGTTACGTCCGAAGTAGACGCCGCCGTAATAGCCGGAGACCGAGAGATTGGGTCTGGTTTGCCATTCCAGCCCGCCGAGGCCGGCGCCGGAATGAACTCCGGAGAGCTGCCCATCCGGCTTCACGATGACGTCCGGACCGAGCCCGATCGTGTAGCGTCCGCCGCCATCACCCCAGAAAGAATCGCCGATCACACGGAGGTTCTTGACGACTTCGAGATTCACGTTGACCGATCCGGCGCCGCCCACGATTGAGTCTGTGACGGCAGGCTTAGCCAACGTATTGAACACTCTAAACGTGCGTATCAACCCGGCAGCCTCAACGTGAAACAAGCGTCCGCCGGGATGGAAGTCATATGCCGTTTTTACAACGAAATCGGGGAGCAGATTGGGAACGGCCGTATTCGTTGCGCTGCTCGCCGCGCTTGTACTGCTGCTGCCGTTATCGAACTGAGCGGCGAACGATGCGGCAGGGAAAATCACCGAAGCAGGCACGAATTGCTGTGGGTTCTCAACTGACACGCCGATGGCCCAATCTTTGGTTGCGTGGTAGGTGAGCCGGAACTGTGGCTGCCGCGCCCAGATCAGGCCCACCTGAAAGTTCGGATCCTCGTTCAGCGTGTAGAAGATGTCTGCAGTATTAGGCGAGAGACCCACTCGGTTGGGTTGCAGGAGTGACCATTCCTGACCGCCGAGAAATTCCCACTTGGCGTGCTTCACATCGGCCCAATAGACGCGGAGTCGCAAACTATCGCTGTTCGCCGTTATGTTTGCGTTGGGAGGCTGGAAGCCGAGAAAATCAGCTTCGACGTATCCCGTGATTGCTGTGGAGGGAGTCATATTCGCATCGACTCTTAAAGACAGGCGCGAATACTGAGCGGAAATGTGCGTCTCGCTCAAGTGCCCTTGCGGCACCACATTGTTAAACGGAACAGTTCCAAAAGAGGTCGCGAGCCCACTCCCGAGGTTCTTTGTGCGGTAGAACACGGCCGCATCGAGAAAGCCGCCAGGCGTGAATTGCGCCGCGCCGATCTTGAATGAAAGGGGCGACTGCCCTGCCTGCACAGCGGCTTGCTGGGGCGCTGTGCCTGGAGTTGGATCGGGTGTAGGGGCCGACGGCCCGGTGCTGGCGTCGTCGGGTTCGAGTGGCGTTGTGGATGAATTTGTTGGGGTGCTCGGATTCAAACGTTTATCGTCATCGTTTGCGGCTAATGCACAATTTCCGATCAACAGGATGGAAACGATCACCGAAATAACGAATGCGCACATGACCCCTCACTTTCTATTTTTTGGAATTTGACGCGGTGCGGACTAACACTCTTTTACCCCGCGGGACTTGACAAAAAAGCCCGCGTAAAGGAGTGTGATGGCGGAGAAGGACCGACCGAAATATCGTGTGCGAAAAATACAGCAATTTCCTTGTCGACGAGAACGGACCAACCGCATCTAAAATTCATTCTCAGCTGGAATTTTGAGCGCTGACAAAAGCGCCATAGGAGGCTGCCCTATGGAAACAAGCCGGCGAGATTTTTTGAAGGTGGCAACGCTTGGGGGCGGAGCGGTTACCGTCTTCGGCTTCGACCTCAGACCTGCGTACGCTCAGCTTCGTGAACTAAAAATAGCGCGTGCCACAGAGACGCGCTCCACTTGTCCGTATTGCGCAGTAGGTTGCGGTGTCCTGATCTACACGATCGGCGACCAGGCCAAGAATGTCACGCCGCAGGTCATCCACGTCGAGGGCGATCCCGATCATCCGACCAATCGCGGGACATTATGTCCGAAGGGATCGTCGCTCGAGCAGGACATGCTGAATCCACGCCGTCTGACCAAACCGCAAGTCCGGCGCCCTGGCGGAACCGAGTGGGAAGACATTTCGTGGGACAAGGCGCTCGATGAGATTGCCCGCTGGACGAAGAAAACGCGCGACGCCACGTTCGTAGAGAAAGATGCGAGCGGCCGTATTGCGAACCGCTGCGAAGGTATTTCCTTTATCGGTGGGTGTACCGATACGAATGAATTCAATTACCTGGTCGTGAAGACAATGAGGGGCCTGGGCTTGGTCTATTTAGAAAACCAAGCCCGTGTTTGACACGGCCCCACGGTCTCAAGTTTGGGACCTACATTCGGACGCGGGGCGATGACCAACGGCTGGATCGACATCAAGAATACCGACATGATGTTGATCATGGGCGGGAATCCCGCTGAGAACCATCCCTGCGGATTCAAGTGGGCGATGGAGGCCAAGCGAAACCGCAACGCGAAACTGATCTCCGTCGATCCCCGATTCACGCGAACCTCGTCTACCGCCGATCTCTTCCTGCAAATTCGCGCCGGTTCAGACATTGCTTTCCTGGGCGCGCTGATCAATTACGCCATCGAAAACAACCGGATCGCAAGGGAGTATCTGGTCCACTACACGAATGCCGCCTTCATTGTGAAAGAGGGTTTCAAGCTGCCCGAGGATGGCCTCTACTCCGGATTTGATACGGCGACCGGACAGTACGACAAATCGACATGGAATTATGAGCAAGGCGGAGACGTAAGCGGCAGAACCGACCCAACAGCAGATGGCGAGCACGCGCCCGCGGCGCATCCGGCGGCCGCAGCAACACCCCTGCTGCCGCCCAATGTCGCCTATGACCTGACGCTGCAGCATCCAAGATGCGTATTCCAACTGCTGAAGCGCCAGTATTCGCGCTACACGCCGGAAATGGTCGAGCGCATCACGGGCATTCCGAAGGCCTCTTTCCTGAAGGGCGCGGACCTCTTCACTTCCATCCGCAAGGATGGCGACACGAAGAAAGTTGCGACGATTATTTATGCTGTCGGTTGGACGCAACACACTTTCGGCACGCAAATCATACGTACGGCAGCGATGTTGCAGCTTCTGATGGGCAACATCGGGCGGGCCGGCGGGGGCGTCAACGCGCTGCGCGGGCACTCGAATATTCAAGGTGCAACGGACATGGCCGGGCTATACGATAGTCTGCCCGGCTACCTGAAGGCGCCTATTCCAACCGACACCGATCTAGCGACGTATCTAAAGCGCACCACGCCGACTTCATCGAAGCCCACGCCGTGGGATTCGATGAACTACTACTCAAATACTCCGAAATTCATGGTCTCGTTCTTGAAATCGATGTATGGCGACGCGGCGAAAAAAGAGAACGAGTTTTCCTTCCACTATCTGCCCAAAGTCGACCGGGATTATTCCTGGACCCACATCTGGGATGACATGTACAACGACAAGATCAAGGGCATGATGGCGTTCGGAATGAACGGTGTGATGATCGGGCCGGATACTAATAAAAACATCAATGCGCTGAAGAAGGCCGACTGGTTAGTCGTGGGCGAGATTTATCCAGACGAAACCAGCGAGTTCTGGAAGGCTCCCGGAATCAGCACGGACGAGCAGAAAAAAATCAATACGACGGTTTACCGACTGCCCTGCGCGGGTTTTGCCGAAAAAGACGGCAGCATGACGAACTCCGCGCGCTGGGCGACCTGGAAATATGCCGCTGTTCCACCGCCGGGTGATGCACGCCTCGATCAGGACATCCTCGCCCAAATCTTCGTGCGTGTTCGAGACCTTTACAAGAAAGAGGGTGGAAAATTCCCGGATCCGGTTTTGAATTTGAACTGGGCGTACGCGGATGCGGAGCACCCGCCGCTCTCGCAAGCGGCTATGGAAATCAACGGGAAAGCGCTGGCGGACCTGAAAGACGAACAGACGGGGCAAGTGATCCGGGCTGGGCAGCAATTGCCGGGTTTTGCGTGGCTGAAGGACGACGGGACGACTTCGTGCGGGAACTGGATTTACTCCGGGTCTTGGACCGAGGCAGGGCCGCAGATCCAGCGCCGCGGCACAGACGATCCATCCGGCCTGGGGGTATACCCGAACTGGGCATGGTCGTGGCCTGCGAACCGCCGAGTCCTTTACAACCGCGCGTCTTGTGACCCCGCTGGTAAACCCTGGGACCCGGAGCGACTGCAGGTCTGGTGGAACGAGGCTTCGCAAAGATGGGTCGGCAATGACGTCCCTGACTTCAAGCCCGATTCGCACCCGAGAGATCACATGGGTCCTTTCATCATGAACCCGGAGGGTGTAGGCCGGCTATTCGCGCCGATCGGAGTACTCGCAGACGGCCCATTTCCGGAACACTACGAGCCGATCGAAAGCCCTACAAAGAATCTGTTCCACCCGGAGCAGTCGAACAATCCGCTCGTCAAGAAGTTCCAGACTCCCTACGACAAATTTGGCGATCCTGAACAGTACAGCATCGTTTGCACCACGTACCGGCTGACCGAGCAATATCACTACTGGACGAAAAACAACCCGATGAACGTGCAACTGATCCCGGAGCCCTTTGTGGAGATTCCCGTTGAATTGGCGGAGGAGAAAGGGATTCGCGCGACGGAAACGATCAAGGTGATCAGCGCGCGGGGAACGTACATCGCCAAAGCGTTCGTGACCCGCCGCCTGAAACCCCTGATGATCGACGGCAAAAAGGTCTATCAGATTGGCTTGCCGATTCACCAGGGCTTCCGCGGCATTCAGGAAGATGCGGATCGAAACGCACGCACTCCCGCCAATCTTCTGACGCCCGCCGTGGTCGACCCGAACGCGCATACTCCAGAATCCAAGGGCTTCCTCGTGAGGATCGAGAAGGCTTAGGAGCGAGCTATGAGCCAGGCGGCAACAGAAATCGTCAGGATCTCAGGGCACGCCGGCAGCGTTCCCGGCGCGGGACTTAATCGCGAGTTCCGGGTCTGCAAGCTCGTAGACACAACCACGTGTATCGGCTGCAAGGCTTGCGAAGTAGCCTGTCTGGAATGGAACGGATATACGTTCAGCGAAACTACATTCGACAACAGCTACCAGACGATGCCGGAAACGCAGTGGAACTATTGGAACCTGATCAAGTTCAACGAGCACGAGCGCGAGGACGGCACTGTGCAGTTGCTGATGCGCAAGGATCAGTGCATGCACTGCGAGGAGCCGGGATGCCTGATCGCTTGCCCGGCCGACGGCGCTATCGTGCAGTACGCGAACGGCATTGTCGATTTTCAGGAAGCCAATTGCATCGGTTGCGGCTATTGCATGACGGGCTGTCCCTTCAATATTCCAAAATTCAGCCCGACGGCGAGGAAGGTCTTCAAATGCACGTTGTGCAATGACCGCGTTTCCCAGGGGCTCGAGCCCGCGTGCATCAAGGCATGTCCCACAGGATGCCTGCATTTCGGGACGAAAATAGAGATGAAGCAGCTAGCCGACACTCGCGCGCAACAGCTTCGTGAGCATTCAGGATTTCCCGATGCAGGAGTTTACGATCCGCCCGGCGTCGGCGGTACACATGTCATTTACGTGCTTCATGACGCCAAGAATCCCGAACTTTACGGGGGCCTGCCAAAGAATCCCCATGTTCCTCTTTCTGTGCGTTTGTGGAAGGGACCGCTGAAATGGATTGGGAATCTGGCCATGCTTGGGGGCGTGGTCGGTCTCGCATGGCACTACATGCGGTTTGGCCCCAAGAAAGAAGAAGAGATCAAACCGGAGAGTGGGGGCCGTCCATGAGCCTCAGCACGAGCGGTGCAGTACCCTACAGGGCCGGCAACGAGATGGTTGCGCGCTACACCCTTGCTGAGCGTGTCAATCATTGGATCGGAGCGGGCGCTTACCTTTATGCGCTCATCACGGGGTTAGCGTTCTGGTCTCCTTATTTCTACTGGCTGGCTGCCATTGTCGGCGGTGGCTCAGTGGCGCGATTCTGGCACCCTTGGCTGGGCGCCGTTTTCGCGGTATCCCTCCTCTGGACGTTCAAGGAGTGGCATGGCGACATGCGAATCGACGAACGAGACCGCGCCTGGGCCAGGGCGATTCCGCATTACATCCGGAACGAGGACGAAAAACTGCCTTCAACCGGGCGCTTCAATTACGGACAGAAGCTTTTCTTCTGGGGAATCTTTTACAGCGTAATCCTGTTGCTGCTCACCGGAGTCGTTCTCTGGTACACGGAAGCGCTGCCTTGGAGCCTCAGGTACGTACGCTATGCGGCTATCCTGATCCACGCGAGCGTCGCGCTGATCAGCATCGGGCTCTTTCTCATTCACGTGTACATGAGCGCGATTTTAGAAGAGGGTAGCCTGGCTTCCATGATTCATGGAAAGGTAACCCGCGCCTGGGCCTGGACGTTCCATCGCACGTGGTATGACAAAGTCGGTGCCGGCGTAAAGTCACCATGAGTCAGTGCGAGTGGGACCGGCATATCCACCGCGCGAATGAATTAGCTTCGGCGTACCCGTTTGCCTCCGAAGGCCTGCGCTTCTATGAGGGCCTCGCTCGATTTCAGAAATCCCTTTACGCGGAAATCAAATCGGAATGCGGAAACGATAAGAGGAAACGCCGCGCCGGCACGCTGCGGGACGAATTCGATGCTTTCATTCTTTTGCCGCGTTTTGCGGGCTTCGTCTCCACGCTCGAAGAAATCGCGCCGCCTCCGCTGGCACGCGCGGCGCATGAATTGCGCTCGCGTGGCTCCGGCCGTTGGCAGGGGATTCTTCAGCAGTTTTGGGAGGGCGACTCGGCTGCCGCCGATTTAGAACCGGCGGATGAACTCGTCTCGTGGCTTTTCCTGCAACCCTACGCCGAATATCTCGCGGACCACAGCGAGTGGAGCCCACGCGAGGGCACAGCATCAACGTGCGCTTTTTGCGGCAGCAAACCGGTCGTGGGCGCGTTGCGTCCCGAGGGCGACGGCGGAAAGCGCTCGCTGATCTGTTCGCTATGCGCGGCGGAATGGGATTACGGCCGAATTGCCTGCGCCGCCTGTGGCGAAAGCGATCCGCACAAGCTGGCGATATACTCCGCAAAAGAATTCGACTACATGCGCGTGGAAGCCTGCGAGACCTGCCGCCGCTACGTCAAGACCGTGGATTTAACTAAAGATGGGCACGCCGTGCCTGTCGTGGATGAATTGGCGTTCATTCCCCTCGACCTGTGGGCCACCGAGCACGGCTATCAGAAGATTCACCCGAATCTGCTCGGAATCTAGCTTGCCCCCAGCCACCATATTGCGACTATTGCTCGCAGGCATTCGGGAACTCGCGAACACCTATTAGAGAGTAACCTCAAAACCTGTATCGCGCTGAAAAGTTGCCGCCGAAGCCAGTATTCCAGTAAGGACCCACGCGAAATTGGATATTTCTCGGAACATCAATTTGAATTCCGCCTTCTCCGCCGAAAATAGGGACGATCGTTGTTACTCCGTCCGCCGCCGGTTCGACTATGGGAAAGGAGCATCCTACGTCTTGTGTTGAGCAGCCGTTAAATTTTCCGCGGAAATTGACGTCGAGTTTCCCAACTCCGAATTCAGCTCGCCAGAATGGATGGACTCTGCCCCGAAGAAGAAAAGTTTGGCCCAAATTAAGCGTGACGCCCACGAGCTTCCAATTAGTTCTTCCGGTAGTAGAACCGGAAACGCCGTCCGCTGCGAGTTGTGCATCACCATCTTTGCGAGCCCATGAGCCATTTCCCGCAGCCGTTGCATTAAAGGCCTGAACCCCCAGGAACCAGCGCCTGCTTGGATCAAAGCCAACGCGAAAGTTGCAGTTGAATCCGTTGAGACTCGTTGGGTGTTGCGTGATGGAGCGGTCCAGGCCGAGTAAGAATCCAGGAACTCGGTAAGAGCCGCATCCGGTTTCAAGAGAGACTCTGTGGGGCCAAGTCATTTTTTGTTCCTGGCCAAAAGCCGCCATACTCGCGAAGAGAAGGAACACCGCGCATATCGTAAGTCTTAATTTCATCCGACCTCTCGCGATCAAGGTGTAGTTTCAAAATGAACTGATTCGATACAGCTATCGAGATCGAATAGCGCGGAAGGCGCCTTGAACTTGCTCGCTTCGATCTTGGAAAAGTCTGGAAAGTGGCTGATGAACGCAAGGAGCGACCTTCCATTCATCTATACGATACGCTGGCAGGCTCGGAAGGTCAGCTCGTGGTCTCTGTCACTGACGAACAACCACCCTTCGGCGGAAGGCTGGCCACCCTCAAATGATGAATAGGCATTCCAGTCACCAATATTGTGTTTGTCGAGCAATGGAATCGCAATGGCGTGCAAGGTCAAGCACGGTGTCCTGGGTTGGAACGGGGCAGTCGTAACAGAAGCGATCAGGAACTTATTTAATCCCTCCCTACAACACAGTCGCACACAGGCTATCGCCCCACGCACCACGTTCGTAGGGGCTCTGGTGGAATTAGCGGAACCAAGCCTAGGCTAAAACCGCCTACTCAAGCCTAAAACGAAGGTTGAGCAGAGCTTACGCGTCAAGAAGTATCAACTGCATCGAGAAGAAAATGGCGTTTTTATTGGGTTTTGGTGGACGTGGGGAGACTCGAACTCCCGACCCCCTGCTTGCAAAGCAGGTGCTCTGCCAACTGAGCTACACGCCCACGAAAGCGCGGGATTGATTTTAGAACATTCTGCCGCAGTTCCGAAAACTGCGTGCTGCGCCCAGTGCATTGGATACTGCGGCTGCGCCCGGAGGTCACTGCGATGCGAGCCTATTTCTCTTCGCCGGAGAATGGACGCAATCGCACGAAAATAGCAACGCCTACCGGGTGTTGGCCGTAGATAGATTGCAGCTGATTGGGAACGCCATATGTTGTCACTTGCGCCCCAATGGCTGACGCCAGATGCGGCACGAGCTTGACGTCATGATCGTAGCCAAGCGTATAGCCCTGGACCCGGCCGATCGGCCGTTCGTGAAATCCGGGCGGCAAGGGATTTTCGCCGAGGATGAGTTCGTTTGATCGCTCGGCATTCTCGATCCGCGTCCATACGTAATTGCTGTCGCGGAAACGCACCGTCGATTCGAAAAGATAGCTGTCGAAAATAGAGTTGTCACTCAGCGACCGCGTGTGGCCCCACAGAACCGTGCTGGCCCAATTCCCTTTGTCGAACGGGCGGTTGTACATGACGGAAGCGGTCATGCGCTCCTGGCCTTCGGTTGGAAAAAGCGCTTCCAGGCTCTTGATCCGCGCGTAGGAATACTGCCCGCTCCAATTCTTTCCCGGCTCGATCGTCAAGCGCGTCGACCATGAATCGATTTTTCCCTGATCGATATCCCAACGAAACTCGTCCGGCTCGCGGCCGTGAAATCCCGAGGCCTCGATTCTCGCTATCCGGTAGTTGAGGCCAACCGTCACCACGTCGTCCGAAATGTGCGTCGAATCTTCCTGGTGGTGGCCTAAAGCCGCCAGCGGATCCTCGAGCGCCGAGGCGCGGTGCGGATACGCCGTGGGGCCAATGGCAGGATCGCCCACGGGAGCGAAATAGAAAGAGAGCAGGCTTTTCTCGCTGAGCTTCAAATCGTAGAGAGCGGCCACTTCCATAACGAAGTTATGCGGGTGCTGGCCGTCGGCAATCGGATCTCCGAAGGCCGTTTCGCCCTCCTGAAAAAGCTGCGGATAACGTTGCTGCGTCACCGTCGCCGGTTCGAGGCTCAGCATCGCCCGGGCGGTAAAAACGCCGGGACCAAGTTTGCGTTGGGCCATTCCCATGAACCAGTTCGTCGAGAAAAATCTGTCCGCGCCTCGCGCGGTCGATTGCTGCTCGTCCAGAATGAATACGTTTGCGTGGAACATAAGCATCCAATTGCCTTTTCTCGTCATGAGCATGGGTGCGGGAGTGGAAACCGGCTCCGCGCTGGTACCCGAGGCCGCGTGACTGACAATCTTCTGCAAGAAATTCTGCGGCTGCATGGCCATCACGTCGCCGCCCGGGCATCCCGGCATGTTCATTCCCGGCATGCAGGGCTGGCCCTGCGGGCCAGCTTGCTGCGCGAAAGCTACGGCGGGAAAAACGAAAATCAGCAGTAGTAACCTACGAAATCGCCTCATGAAGATCTCCCCTATCAGGTTCGGTTAGCCGTTGAGTACGGGGGCGAGCGAGCAGCCGTTCACAACGCAGCGAGCGCGCCGCGGTTCGAACCGTTGACTGCGCGGGAACGTTCTAGATTCTGAGAGTGGGGAGAAGATCCGCCAGGAGGCTTAGAGGTGGGGCCGGTTCAGGAGCCAGACGGATGGTCGTCGAAAGCGTAGCGGGATTCGGCGCGCCGGCGGCCACAAACTGAAGATGAGCAGGCTGAGCATGGCCGGCACGCGGAGGCGAAGAAGACGTCGCGGCTTGAGCACATGTCCCATGAGCACATGGGGAGAGCGTGTTCGAATGATCGAGCCCGGCGCTCGAGCTGGCGTCCGATTTCTGAATGATCTGGAGCGAGCCGCGGCGCATATCCATTTGCGCAGACATCGAGCGATGCGAAGCGGCGCTCACGACGTGATCTTCACCCGCGCTCGTTTGCGCATGAGTAGCCCCGGTTTCCGCCGCGGAGCTCATATCCATGTCTGAGGCTCCAGACATCGTCCCTTGCATTTTCTCGGCGGCCGAGCCAAGCCAGTGGCAGTCGGGGGCGTTTCGTTGTAACCAGCAGGATAAATCGCAAGCGGAAGCGGAGAGCGGCGCGAACGCCAGCACGAGCGAAAACAGGATCGGCAGTAATCTTGCGACCGTCCGCATAAGACTATATTACCTCAGCCTTCCTTCGAACTGCACATTCTGGACTACCGCGCGAACGAGTGGAGCAAGTCAATCCGCAGCTAAGCGGACTGCGTGTACCATGTCTCCAGTGCAAGCCCGCTTGACTGCGCCTAAAGCTGTCTTTAGAATCGCCCCAGAAGATCGGCCCGGGATCCAACCTAAACGCAAATCTTGTCCTCGCAAAGAGGAGGTGGCCCTTGAAGCGCAATTTCCTGATGTTTTTGGGTTTCGCGATCGGCATTTTGATCCTTTCTCTTCCGCTGTCCGCTCATCATGGCAACGCAGCCTACGACACCGAGAAGACGATTACCCTCAAAGGGACCGTTACACAGTGGTTCTGGGCCAATC
>Ga0207022_10260_pt1 | contig 13052 bp, 9 predicted proteins | sample Alteio_BWMinCont_46_FD_153307 | JGI IMG/M metagenome (GOLD analysis project Ga0207022, IMG submission 153307) | Enriched cells from forest soil in Barre Woods Harvard Forest LTER site, Petersham, Massachusetts, United States -... | ecosystem: Environmental > Terrestrial > Soil > Temperate forest >... | reverse complement strand
GGTCGGGAACAGAGCGGCAAAACCGCCGATCAAGCTTTAAGGGCGGAAACTTTTGGGACCTTGGGCGTCGTGATAACTGAAGCGGGCCCTCTGGTGATCCTGGCTTTGAGATTTCGCTGATTCGACAATGAGAAGGTGTAAGTCCCCGAGGGAAGGGTTGCGCCCGGCACTTGTACCGGGTGGCTGAAAGTCAAGTGACTTATCTTGTTCGCTAAAGCACTCTGTGGCCAGCCCACGCCAGTAAGGGTTAGAATCGAAGCAAATAGAACGATGGTGCCGATCGCACCGTAGACGATTAGTCCTTTCACGGCCGCCCCTCCTCTTTTGGCTGATACGCGACTCCGCGCCAGCAACACACTATAAAGACAATAAGGACAATGAGCGATGCGATGAACTGTCACAACTGACAGGCCCACGCAGGTTCGCGCCGCGAAACAGGACTCCGGCCTTCGCATGTAAGTCAAACTTCCATTCGTTATTGTCCCAACTCCGGGTCTATACCGGCTCTCCACCGACCGGGTTGCTCGGCGTCGGTTTGGGCGCAGATAGCCCGCCACGCATGATCGCGCTTCACGCACGCCTGGAGTTTTGAGCCAGCCGGGCGCCTCTCTTTGACCGGACCGAAGGGTAAGAAGTGCATTGCGAATCTAAGTTGGGAAAAGTTGTTCGCCACGCTGTGGAACCATGTGAGGGAAACGCAGGCCCGCTGACTTGTATTAAAGGTCGTGCTGGAGTTCGCCAAATCGTTGCGCCCTTCGGTTGTTTTATTGCCGGCTGATTCTTAGACAGGCGAAAGATGCTCGCTGAAAACGTGAACCATGCCTCGGCCGGGTTACAAACAAATAGTTTGGTCTTCAGTCAGACGAATCGCTCTTGAGTTTACGCTGCCACCGCATAACGAAGGTGCAGCCCGCCGAGTCTCGGTAGGGATTGAATATCGCTTCCAGGCTCAGAGCGAATCTCAGTAACCCGACCTGCTGGCGTATCCTTCGCGAGTCCCAGATGTGTTCGGTCTTCGTAGTGTAGAGCAGGTAGGAAGCCATCAGCCGTTTGAGAAGCCACTCATTCAAGATGATCACGTGGTCCAGCAAGTCGCGACGGCAACTTCCCACCCAACGCTCAGCAACACCGTTCTGCCACGGACAGCGGAAGGCCGTGCGAGTTGGCTCGCTTCCCATGTCCCTCAAAGCCGAAACCACCTCCACTCCGAACTTTGCGTCTCGGTCGAACAGCAAGAATCGGTGCGGCTGTATGTAGGCCCATGCTTCTCGCAACTGCTGAACAACCCAAAGAGCATGGGGATTTCGCGTCACATGGAAGTGTAGGATTTTACGCCGGTCGTGGCCGATGAAACGCCAAAGGTGAGCGTTGGGACGGTGAAGAAGTCCATCGTCGCAATGGCCTCGCGATGGTTCCTGAGAAACGTCAGCTATCGCTTCACAGGATCTGGATCTTTCGCAGCTCGGCGGATGCAGCTCGGCGGATCCATCGCGAGACACTCCTTTCCGAGACATCGAAACCCAGCTTGTGCAGTTCACCATGAATGAGCAGTGCTCCCCAGGTCGGATTCTCGGCAACCATACGGAAGATCAAGGCGCGAAGCTCTTTGCTGACACACTTCCGTCCGCCCACTTGTCTGAATCCGTCGCGGCCATAGTGGGTTGGCGAAGGTGGCCGCATCGGCACAAGCTGGTTGGCTTTCGAACTGGAAGCTGCGAGAAGGCAGCCCGGCCAGCGCCGCTGGTCGCATGCAGGGCAGCCCGGCAAGTCCTGTGGTAGGCGAAAGCCTATCGTCTTATTGATTGAGCGCTCTGCCTCCCCTGGCAGAAGAAAGGGGAGTTCGGAGGAAGAATCACGGTTTGCTGTTGAGATCGAATACATGGTTGGTGGAGTTCGTTCAATTCACCGTAGGATTCTAAGGAGCGAGCCTTGGTCGAGAACCGCAAAGGAATCCTGAGTAAGACGAAGCTCTGCTTCGTCCGATCACAATTCTGACGAGCCGTCCGCAGCGTCAAGGGCCTTCGATTAACGAAGTGGCTGTGCTACGAAGAAAAAAGAAAAGGGCCGGAGTTGAGATTAACTCCGGCCCTTTTTGTTGTTGCTGCCGCTGAGCGGCAGGTTGAGGTTCGGTTAGAAGAGCAGCTTCAGACCGAGTTGGATGGCGCGGGGACCGCCCGAGCCGAGCACCGGATTGGAACCGCCCACGTCCGCAGTGACGCAGCCGCAAGCAAATCCAGCGCCAATCGAAGGATCGTTCGTCGCGGCCCCGCCACCCTGGCCGCCGTACGGATTGGCGAAGGTGACACCGTTGAGCAGGTTAAAGAATTCGGCCCGGAACTGCGCCGTGAGCCGTTCCTTAAATTTGAAACTCTTGGTTACAGACATGTCCCAATTCTTGAAGCCACCGTCGCGGAAGATATTGCGGCCAGTAGTGCCGTAGCTTCCGATTGCCGGAGGAATCAGGACGGAATTGCCAAGCGCGTAGCAGCCGAGTGAATTAAGCGCATTGACAACACCGGGGCCAAGTTTTGCCGCCGCGGTGACGCATTGCGCGGGAAGAGTCGGAGAGCATTGCGGCGTGATCGCGTTTAGACCCGCGCCGAAACAAGGAATGCCACCGGTTCCGCCAGCCTGGATGTCGCCGTTGAATGTGGTGAACCCGTGAACTTCTTTGAAGTCATTGGGGTTGCCGGAGAAAATCCATTGCTCACCCTGACCGTCTGTTGCGGTGGAAGGGGCAAACTGAACGAACTCGCCGGTGCCGCTGAAGTCGTTAGAAGAATCCTGGACCCACCAGGGCAGACCGCCCTGGAGGGTGACGATGGAGTTCAGTTGCCAACCTTCCAAGAGCTGACCCATACCCTTGCGGCCCGGCAGATCGTAAGTGATCGAGATAGTGCCGCGATGCCGGATGTCGGTATCGGCGCTGCCGTACAGGAGATTGTTATTGGGATAGATAGGAACGTGCTGAGTGCCCCAGTTATCGGAAGCCACGTCCAAGGCGTGCGAATAAGTATAGCCAACCGTGAAAGAGAGACCGTGGGACGTTCTCTGGGTGGCGGTTACCTGGAGGGCGTTGTAGTTGGAGAAGTCGTTATTCGAAAGAATGTCGATATAGGAAAGATACGGGAACTTCGCGTTGAAGGGGCGAGCGGCCTGTTCCAAGGCCCCGCTGGCATCAGCGGGAGAGCAGGTCATGGCGGTCGTTGTGCCGGCGAAGGTCGGCACCGAAGCGGCCGTAGCGAGCACGTTGGAATTACACCAAGCGACCTCGCTTAATGGAGTCCCACCGAGCGCTCCGGCAGGGGCATAGCCTGCGCCAAGCGGCGCCTGGTTGATGTCCTGATTGGAAATGAGCTTCGTGCCGTGATCACCGACGTAGGCAATGTCCAGGGAGAGGTTAGGGGTGAGCGCCCGCTGAATGCCAAGCGTCCAAGTGGTGACGTAGGGAATGCGCAGGTTGGGGTCAACGCCCACGATAATGCAAGGTTGCGGAGTGATCCCAGAACCGGCAGGGAACACTGTGTTGCCGTCCCCGCAGGCAGGAGCTGCGTTGTAAAGGGTCCTCGCGGACGAATTGGCGGCCCAATTAGCCGCAAGACTGTTCAGGCCATTGCCCGAGTAGTCCACGGTGGAGACATTAATGGTCCCCGTACCTTGGGTGATTACCGGGGTACCGCCCGCAGGCGTGGACACAAGCGCCACGCCCGTAGGTATGGAGCGCAGTCCGAGCACGTTGGCAATGTTATTCAGCACATCATTGCTCAACTGCTCGTAAATGAGGCTGGCTCCGGCACGGAGCACGGTCTTCCCGTTACCGTTTATGTCCCAAGCCACACCCAGACGTGGGGAGAAGTTCGTGTGGTCGCCTTTATAAGCACCTTTTCCGGGGTTCACTTGAGCGAGGCCGGTGGGGGAGTTGGGATCGAAGTTGCCGAGCAAATTGTTAGTTTCGGTCGGGACTGTGTCGATCTCATAGCGGAGTCCGAGGTTCAGCATCACTCTTGGCTTGATGCGCCAGTCGTCCTGCACGAAAGCGGCGTAGCCCTGACTGTGCATGCTCCGCTGCAGGTTTCCGGTGAGGAATGCGGCGGTGTCGGGAAAGCCCGTGAAGAAGGTCGTCATACTATCGAAGCGGAGCGGGCCTTTGGCGTTGGCAGTGACGTTGGAGTTGTTCTGCATGACCAAGATTTCCCCGCCGAACTTGAAGGCGTGCTTGCCGTGCAAGTAGGAGACGTGTTCCACGATATCCAAATTCCCATCTGGGCCCACGACCTTAGGCCAGCTTGCGCCCAGCGAGAAGTTGCTCAGATTCTTGATCCGCATTTCGAAAAGACCGAAATACAGAGGATTGGTCTGGCCCGTGAAGATGTGATAAGTGCTGCCGTTAAAAGCATAGTTAGCGGGGTCTTCTGTATGGTCGTTGCTGAAGAAAGTCTGGAAATAGTGAGAGTAGCCAACCCGCAGCTCGTTCACCCAAGTGGAATTCGGAGTCAAGGTCCAAGTCACACCACCTACTTGTGCGCGTGCAAATTGGATCGACAGCTGGTTTGGCAGGATCTGGCGAGTTGGAGCGTCGGCCAGCAATCCGTTGCCTGGGCTAATAAAATAACTGCCGTGAAGTTCGTTTTTATCGTTGATGTGATAGTCGAGCTTGCCCAGACCGGAGTCAATCTGGTTCGTGCTATTGACCACCGTACTCACTGTCTGGCTGCCGGAGTTGTTTACGGGAAACAGGCCGGGGAAATTTGACAGAGGAACGCAACCCGGGCCGAGTCCAGCCATTTGCATGCTGAGCGCCGTTGCCCCGGTCGTCTTATTCGCAGCCAGGCAAGCCCCGACTAGACTGCTTGTCGTCGTGTTTGTTGGATCGGTGATCGGCACCTGGTGAGTAGACGGATTGCCGACTGTGTAGCGTTGATCTTCGTAATTCACGAAGTAGAAGAGCTTGTCCTTTTTGATGGGACCACCAAGGGAAGCGCCGAATTGCTCCAGATTCAAGTTGGGAACGACAGCTCCCGGAGCAGTTGTAAAGTAGTTGAGAGCATCCCAACTACCGTCGCGACCATAAGCGTATGCAGTTCCGTGGATCGAGTTGGTTCCGGACTTGATTCCGATATTGACCACGGCGCCGGGTTTCCAGCCATATTCGGCCGATGGATTTTCCTGGGTTTTGAATTCGTCGATAGCGTCGATGGGCAGAATCGTTCCGGCATCGCCGGCGGCCATGCCGGCGTTCATGATGCTCTGAGCCATCCAGGGATCGTCGCTATTGATTCCGTCGACCAAGTAGACGTTGTCGTGAGCACGGATGCCGTTGGTGCTTTGAGTCCACCCGCCGCCGCCGGGATAGATGGTTACCCCGGGGCGCAAGCTGAGGAGATTTTCGAAGTTGCGGCCGTTGAGCGGCAGGTCATTAATGATGACGTTTTGAATGGTGCCGCCGAGTTCCGCGTTGGTGGTTTCAACCAGGGGGAGTTCACCGGTTACGGTGACCTTTTCGCTCTGCTCACCGGGCTGCATGGTGAGATCGACGCGAAGGTCCTGATAGACCTCGAGCGTGATGCCAGAACGCTCGGCAGTCTTAAAACCCTGAAATGACGCCGTAACGTTATACGTTCCGGGCAGAAGGTTGGGCGCGCTATATTCGCCTGCGCTATCCGCAGTGAGGGTGCGGGTTACATTTCTGGTCGTATCGACGATTGTTACGGTGGCGCCAACGACGGCGCCGCCGGTTTGGTCAGTGATGGAGCCGAGGATGCGGCCGGCATTGCCCTGCGCGAATAACTGTGAACACCACACGAGTACTGCAATGCTCAGAGATATCACCTCAATCGCATTACGCAACGAGGGGGGAGAAGATCTGCGAACTGAAAAAACAGAAAACTTCATAACGCACACCTCCGGTTAAGTAAACTCAAATGTAAAAAGAGGAAAATGTCCCCGAAAATCCACCCAAATCTAGAACTTATTGCTCCTGAACCTGAAGAGGTCCCTTTATCGGCTCCCTGGACAGATACCCACTTGTAGGTCTTATACCTAGAAAATCTTTGTCCTTGTCGAAGTCATACCGAACACCTGGGCGATAGCAGAGGTCCCTCCTAATGTGCATAAGGCCACAATCGCTAGCATCCATCGTTTCATTTTGCTTCCCCTCTCCTAAGAATAAATGCGCCCTGCCGTTAATTATCACGACTGGCAAAACTTACAGCGAAAGAACCAAGCGATGATAAGGAAGCAAAACCGGTGTTTTAGCGTACTTCTCTGTCATCGAGAAAATGAACCAACTGTCAAAACGACTAGCCGGTTCATAACCTGCTTCGGACCATCGAAGGGCCATCTCCCATAAACCGTAAACGCCGGGAGGTGGCACGGTTCTTAGGTTACTTGCTCTGCGTCAGTTCCAGCGGAACATCGGGTAGGGGAACGCAACGCCCTCGCACGTCGGCTGTAAGAATTGCGAGTTTCGCCTGCCTAGTGCTTTGCTATTTTCGCGTAATCAAATAACTAAGCACACCCCAAGCTAGGAGCGGGGTCCCTAAACCCGCTCCTAGCCCTCTAAGAATTAGATAGGTCCTGATAAACGGGGGGTTCTCGGAATGTGGAACCTCTTATAAGAAGGAAGATGCCAAGAATCCGAATGAACGGTCCAGTCTATTCAAACGCAGAATGATCGGCCGTGAACTGACGAGTGAGTTTCTTGCGAAAGGCTGAATCCCCGATGAGTTTTTGAAGTTTACGGTTGTAGACTGTCTGTACTTTCTTTACATCGTTCCCAGCCTTGACGGACCGGGAGCGTTCCCACGCTGTTTCCAAAAGCATCTCTGCAAGAACGTGTTCGGCGTGATGAGCTGAGGTGCCGGTGGCAAACATCTTCTCAAAGGCGGCCCTTACGGCCTGTCCACATCCTTGCAACCAGGGAATCTTGTACAACTCCGAGAGGTTGAATTCTCCGAATTGTGGCAGGGCAGCATTAACCGCCCTCGCTGTCACCAAATGGTTCCAAACCAATCTTGTCATTGACTGCGTCCCGCAGCCGTTGCTTGCAGCCCAAATAGCGCTCTGTCGTTTGCACGCCGACATGTCCGAGCAGGAACTGGATCTGTTCAAGCTCGCCTCCGGATTCGTGGCATAGACGCGCACAAGTGCGCCGAAGATCGTGAGGAGTCACTTTCTCAAGATTTGCCTTTGCACCGAACTCTCTCTGACGATTGACCAGACGACTTTCTCGCTGATGCCTTTGCCCCAGACTGAACCGGTCTTGTTCACGCACCGAAACAATCTTCCGCTCTGAATCTTCGCGACTGTCGTCCACATGTCGAGCGCCGCCTTCACCCATTCAGGGACTGGAACCGTTCGCACGTGACCGCCCTTGCCAATCATCCCAGCAGCAACGCGAGGATCGCGTGGTCTCGTTTGCCGCGTACTGAACTTGTGTCTGGTCTGCCCAACAGCGCTTTACCTTGGCTGGCAATGAGCCAGTTTCCAAGACGAACACCGAAGTTCTTGGCACTCTTCACGCGCCGAATACTGGCCGCAAGATCAGGGCTAAGTAATCCACTATCAGCGACTTCATACGCCAGCCGACGTACGGCGGCGAGACGAACATTTATAGTAGACGACGCCAGATGGCGGGCTTCGAGCTGGAGCCGATAGCGCAGCACCACAGTCTTATTGAAAGCAAGCCGTGGTTCTGAGCAATACCACGCGATGAAATCATCGACAGCAAATTGATAGGAACGCTGCGAATCTGGACCGCAGAGTGCTCAAAACGGTTGTTTTTGTATGATCGAGGTAGGGAAGACGGAGAATTCGCTTGGTTTCCGTCGCGACGACTTGATTTTCATTGGTCAGCGGCCTCCAGACCGCTGCCAATGATGGGAACTTATAGCCAGTATCCGAGAACACCGTTCTATAAAAGGGGATGTCAAGACAAACAGCTCTCCTGCGACTGGAAGGGATCTCGTCATCCAGCCCTGCGTTGTAATGAGGCGCTGTGATTTCGCTTTTCCCCAGGTTCATTGTCATGTCGTAGCGACGCCCTTCGGTTTCTGACGCAGACAAGCAGAGTGGTTGTGCAGTGCCAACCATGGTTCTATCTGAGACTCGCGGCCTATGACTTTTTCTGGTTGTCCGAGGGGGCATAGAGTTTCTCGAGAGACTCGGTGCCTCAGCACCATTCCGCCTAACGGTGTTACGGATACTCGCCCTCGAACCAGAGCGTCAGAAGAACCAATAGGCCACCGCCGGAGATGAATCCTGGGATGGAAATGGGCTCTCCACAGACGCTCAAGCTGCTTGTTGTTTCAGATGTTCGGCGTCGAAACAGACTCCTTTCTTCCAAACGAGCAAAGTGATCGCCGCAATCTTACGTGCCAGGGTGAGGCGTGCCATGGACGGTTTCATTCCTCGGGCAACTAAAGCGGCGTAGAACTCCTGAAACGGTCCCGCTACGACAGCAGCTCGGATCGCCGCACCCTTGAAGATATTTTTCAGATCGTGGTTATGGTTTGTGTTGAGTCCCCGAATGGCCAGGAGTCTTTTGGATCTTTTGAGTTGCCCCTCGACAAAACGGTATTCCCCGCTGCTGTAGGTTTTCAAAGCCAAACCGCTGTAGGCCCAGAGTTGCCGTTTGGTGCGAAAACGATGGGGCGTTTGAATCAGAGATGCAACCACGCCGCACAAGTCCCTTCTTCCAAGGCCACGTACACACTTCCGCGAAGTCCCTGGAAAAACTGCAGAATGGTTGCCGCTTTCGTTTCGAGGGTAGACTCCATCATGAGCTTGCCGGTGGAATCCAAAACCGTGCGTGAGCGGTCAAAACGGGCGGTCTTGAAAGGCTAGGGGTCGTTGGGATGAGGAAGTCCGCAGGCCCCTAGCCCCATGTTTCTTGTCCAGGCTAGAGACTATGGCAGCGGTGCTCAAACGCAACTAGTAATTCTTACAGGAACAAAGCGGCTAGGGACCATCGGATGAACTTCGAGACGACGGGAAAGGTAAGACTCGGCGTCTGGAAAGGGTGGCCCCTAGCCGAGCATGTATCTAGGTCGAAGCCTATGCGGCAGTGCCCGCAAATGCAACTCGCAATTCTCACAGCGGTCTGAGACGTGGGAAAGCGAGGCCAGGGGCCTTTTTAGGGGTGACGAGAAGTGAAGATGACACCTGGCCGTTTTGCGACGGAATCGAGCATTCCTTTTAGCGACTTGACTATCGCAGCCGCAGACAGCAAGTGATACTGATGGTTCTTACAGGTACGTGCCAGCGCCCACCAATACTTGCTGGCCGTCTGACAACGTGCGCCCAATTTTGTAATTTAGTTTCGCTACGTTTTCCATCGGTGTTTTGCGAGAAGCGTGATGAAGCGGGGGACAAACATCGGTAGCGCATTACGTCCTTAAAAATACCCGCGACGTGACGATGAAATCGATTGCGCATTGGTGAAGAGAGCCTTACGAAGGTTTAGGGCAACTGTTCAGTTCGGTTTGCGAGCCACGCCCACGGTGTTAGCTCGATCGGGTTTTGGGCTTTGCACCGGAGGAGAAGCAAGGGGAGCCATGCGAGTTCCTGCCGCTTCCAATATTTCCATAATGTGTATCTGTAGTTCACCCTGAGTCTCGAGGAAGTCGCTCCAATCTCGAGCGAACAGGTAGGCAGAAACCTCTAATTCCAGAGCCACCGTACCGAAGGAGAGAAAGGAGACGCGAATCGAATTGTTTTCGACGTCTGGATACTCTTCCAGCATCTCGGTGAGGCCGCTAAGGACTGAGCGTAGCTGTACAGGAGTTGTGTCGTAGCTCAAACGGAGATTGGGATGGAACCAAAATTTGTCTCGCAGCGAGATGTTTTCAAGGCTTGCGTTCGCGATCTGACCATTAGGGACACTGACTACTGTTCGGTCGGGGGTACGGATGCGGGTCGACCGCAAGCCGATATCCTCGACGGTACCGCGCGTCTCTGCTACCTTCAAATTGTCACCGACGCGAACCGTCTGATCGAAGATTACAGAAACGCCCCCGACCATGTTCTCTAAGGTCTTCTGTGCGGCGAGGGCAAGAGCGATGCCGCCTACACCGAGTCCGGCCAGCGCAGCCGTGGGGCTCAAACCAAAATATTTTAGGCCGACCAATACCCCAACGAACACGGCCAGCACGTCAATCACTCGCTGCAGGAGGCGCGCAATTGACACTACCCCTGAGCTCTTCCTGAGCAGCAAGCGCTGGACAATGCGCTCCTCTGTCCAACCGTTCAAGCGGATGAACAACCAGACACAAGACACGATGATGAGGGTAGTGGCGACGGTCGACCAGAACTGTCTGGCGAAGAGAGGAAGACTCACCTTGGCGATCGCCCAAAGGATAGTGAACGCTATCAACAAAAGACGAACCGGCATGGGCAGAACGTCAGGATCCGGCAGATTCGTTTTCTTCAGGAAATAGCGGCGCAGTTGTCCAGTCATCCGGCTCAGCAACCGGTTCAACATGGCTGCCAGTAGATATAAGAACGGAAGGCCCAGAAGGATAGCAAGCCACTCGAAAAGGGGAATACCCGCCAGACGAGTGTTCAGCAGAAATTCGGTCAGAGTATTGTCCGCGGATGCCCTGTTCACCTCTTTGTACAGTTCGGGAATCGATTCCAAGGTTTTGCCTGAAAACAACCAACGATAGCCGGCCTTCCCGAGATCCACACGCTCGAGAAGAATGTCCACGTTACCGTTTGAGCTGGCGATGCTTCCCACTCGATCCATGTTCGGCTGGAGCAGATCCGTCAGAGAACCCTCGGGTTTGTCGCTGAGCTCATCAAGCTTGGCGGGCAGCCGCCGATCGAGGACAACGAAGAGTTGGTGCGCGACGTTTGAGGCAGCTTTTCCGCGCAGGCGAGTGTTTAGATACTGGGCGGCGACTTCATCATTGTCCTTCCGTGCGGCGTTCAAGAAACCCAATACCGTACCGCGGGGTGTGGTGCGTCCCAGCGTGTCCTTGGAGAGTTCCGGCTGAGGCGTGGAGGGAACGGCGGGAGCAATTTGCTGCGCCACAGAGGAAGAGCAAAATAGAAAGCCCGATGCGAGGAGGAAGCCGCACAACAGCCGCCCCCATCGGGAGAGCACAAGCGCCCCAAGACGATTCGGCATTCTTCCGGTTCTATGATTGGACAATTCCATAGCGATAAACATCGAAAGCCTCTCGATCAGGCAGCGGCACCAGTTTTTACTTTTCTGATTTTCGTGCTCAGGATCGAAATGTCACCTGGAAGTTTTATCAGCTGAAACGCAACCAGGAGGAACCCCCGATGTTTGTCGTTCACCGAGCGACTCTGGCTGCTGGCAGCCGCAAAAGCTACGTTCCGATAACACCGTTTGGTCGAAGCTTTGGACCTTTTGCCAGACAACGATCGCGTTACTTCGCCCGCTTAGCAGGCCCCTGGGAAAGCAACCAGATACGGTATAGCGAAGTAGAAGCCGTCATATACAAAATCTGACGCCATGTCCCTGAGAACGCCAAATTCCGAACAGTCTCCGGTACCCGAATCGTACCTAGGTATTCGCCTTGTGGATCGATCACCTGGACTCCGGATGCCGTGGCCAAATAAAGACGATCCTTCGAATCGATGGCCATTCCCTCAGCGCGACTTCGCAGCCCCCATGGCGGCCATTGTTCCGGCTCCTGTAATTTCACGAACTCCCGCTTGTTCTGGACCTGCCCAACCGGATGAACGTCGAAGGCGTACACATACTCGCCAAAGGTGTCGTCGACGAATAGCGTCTTCTCATCGAGGCTGAGTGTAATTCCATTGGGATAGACCATCTGATCGTCGAGGAGCAAGATGTCGCCGTTCGGCCGGATGTAGTACACGTCGCCGCGACGGTCTGCTGGTGCGACGTTTGTCGGGATGGCCGGGCCGGGATCGGTAAAGTAAATGCCGCCTTTGCTGTCGGCGATCAGATCGTTGGGACCGTGGAATGGCTTGCCATGGAATTGCGAAGCAATCACACTGACGATGCGATTGCGCAAAACTGCGACGATGCGGCCAGGGCTGGGGGGATCGGAATTACCGCGCTCGGCGGCTAAGAGACGACCATCGTTCATCAAGAACAAACCGTCTGCAGCATTAGTGTTCTCGCGCCACACCGAAATGGTTTCGTTCTGATCAACCTTGTAGGTGCGATTCTGATCGATGTCGTTGAAATAGAGCCCCCAGCCGTGAATCGTCACTGGCCCTTCCAGCTGCCGGAAGCCGCCTTTAACCTTTACAACGCGAGAATTCGCCGCAAGGACGCCATGGATGCGACCTTGCTTCGGAGGCGGATTCTCGACAGCAGGCTGTGCGCTGCAAACCACTGCGGCCAACAGGAGCGGAATTAGACGCAAGACAGTTCTGCTCATAACATCCTTAGAGGAACTATAGGATTAGAGGGGATTTATTTACAACTGCGGCCACCTCCTGAGAAGTTCTATAAAGGCGGAAGTCAAGAAAAAACACATCTCCTGCGGCCGGAGTTTTTGTTGCTTCCGAGCCAACGTGATCAAGCCAGATTTGTTCTGATCTACTGCGTCATGCACTCGTGTGCTGGGCACCGTAGCCCAGGCGTACACCCGGTTCGCTGATCTTGACGAGCCACTCAGCACGATGGCGCAATGCACAGACCTGCTTACCGCTACAAAAGGAATGGCCTCACTGCGATACAGCGCTTTCACCCGTGTCATGACTCGTGCGAGGTCCCTGCTGATGGTAACGTAGGGAAGTGGCCCCTAGCCACAGCTAGCATCTCTTGGCTCGAAACCTAGGCTAGGCTGCTCTTGCTGCGATCTTCGTCTCGACGACTTTGCGGATCAGCCGACGCGTTCGTTCGGCGAACGCAAGCTCGTCGGCAAGGCAACTCTCAAGGAGTACGCCCACCCCCCAATTCCCGGTAAGGTCTGCCGCGGCAGTCAATACCATGTACCCACCTATGCGGAGATGGACTAGGTGGCTAGCCTTGGCCAAGACGAACAGATGCCTAGCTTCGGGTGACTGTATCTCAGCGAGCTCCCGGCGGAAATCTTCAACGAATACAT
>Ga0207022_10259_pt1 | contig 13100 bp, 7 predicted proteins | sample Alteio_BWMinCont_46_FD_153307 | JGI IMG/M metagenome (GOLD analysis project Ga0207022, IMG submission 153307) | Enriched cells from forest soil in Barre Woods Harvard Forest LTER site, Petersham, Massachusetts, United States -... | ecosystem: Environmental > Terrestrial > Soil > Temperate forest >... | reverse complement strand
AGCCGCCGTGGTAGCTAGGCGGCGTTCTCCGCGGCTGACGGATCGTAGTTGAGATTGGGCGCGAGCCAGCGCTCGGCCTCGGTCACGGACATGCCCTTGCGGCGGGCATAATCCTCGACTTGATCGCGCTCGATCTTGCCGACGCCGAAATAGGCGGACTGCGGGTGGGCGAAATAAAATCCGCTGACGGCCGCCGCCGGCCACATGGCGAAGCTTTCGGTCAGCGTGATACCTGCGTTCCGCTCAGCGTCCAGCAGCTGCCACAAGATGGCCTTTTCCGTGTGATCCGGACACGCGGGATAACCCGGCGCCGGGCGAATGCCGCGATAACGTTCGGCAATGAGATCGTCGTTGGATAGACTTTCGTCGGGTGCGTATCCCCAGAACTCGCGGCGGACGCGCTGATGCATGCGTTCAGCGAACGATTCGGCGAGGCGATCTGCCAGGGCTTTGAACAAGATCGCATTGTAGTCATCGTGGTCGCGTTCAAAGGCCGCCGCCCGGTCTTCGACGCCGATCCCCGCGGTGACCGCGAAGGCGCCGATGTAGTCGGCGACTCCGGACTCCTTCGGTGCGATGAAATCCGCGAGCGCGGCGTTGGCTCGCGCGTTCTCGCCCTCGCGATACATCTGCTGGCGCAGCGTATGGACCGTCGTGAGGACGCGCGTACGGCTGTCGTCGGTGTAGATTTCGATGTCGTCGTCGCCCACCCGGTTCGCCGGCCAGAATCCGATCACCGCCCGTGCGGTCAACCACTTCTCGCCCACCAGACGTTGCAGCATGGCCTGGGCGTCCTTGAACAGACTGCGCGCGGTCTCACCGACGATGGGATCGGTAAGAATCGCCGGGTAGTTGCCGGCCAGTTCCCACGTTTGGAAGAACGGTGTCCAGTCGATGGTGCGCGTCAGCTCCGCCAGGTCGTAGTCCTCGAAAACGGTCAGGCCGAGCGTGCGCGGTTTCTCCGGGTGGGAATTCTCCCACGCGATCGCGGTCTTGTTCGCGCGCGCCTTGGCGATGGGTTGGTGGCGCTTGGTCTGCGCCTGCCGGGCATGGGTCTCGCGCATCTTGGTGTAGTCGGCGCGGATCCCCGCCGTGTAAGCCTCGCGGTTTTGCGCTGACATCAGCGCACCGGCCACGCCGACGGCGCGTGAGGCGTCGGGTACATAGACTGTGGCCTTGCTGTAGCGGGGCGCGATTTTGACCGCCGTATGAATCTTCGACGTGGTGGCGCCGCCGATCAGCAGCGGCAGATGGAGACCTTCGCGTTCCATCTCGCTGGCGACATAGGCCATCTCATCAAGGCTGGGGGTGATGAGACCCGACAGTCCGATGATATCGGCTTTTTCGGCACGCGCGGCCTCGATGATCTTGGCGCAGGGCACCATCACGCCGAGATCGATGACTTCGTAGTTGTTGCACTGCAGGACGACGCCGACGATATTCTTGCCGATATCATGAACGTCGCCTTTGACGGTGGCCATGACGACCTTGCCGGCATTCGAACTGGCGGAGACGATCCCCTTGGCGGCGTTGGCGGCTTTCTCGGCCTCGATGAACGGGATCAGATAAGCGACGGACTTCTTCATCACCCGCGCGCTCTTCACCACCTGCGGCAGGAACATTTTGCCGGCGCCGAACAGGTCGCCGACGACATTCATGCCGTCCATCAGCGGGCCTTCGATGACGTCGAGCGGCCGGCCACCGCGCGCGGCGGCGGCGGCGCGGGCCTCTTCCGTGTCGGCGTCGATGAAATCGGTGATGCCGTTGACCAGGGCGTGCGCGAGGCGTTTGTTCACGTCGGTCTCGCGCCAGCTCAGATCGGCCTCGCGTTTCTGGCCGCCTCCGGCTTTGAAGCGTTCGGCGATTTCCAGCAGCCGGTCGGTGGCATCGGGCCGCCGGTTCAGAATCACGTCTTCACAGCGTTCGCGCAGTTCGGGAGCGATGTCCTCGTAGACGGCCAACTGTCCGGCGTTGACGATGCCCATGTCCATGCCGGCATGGATGGCGTGGTACAGGAATACCGAATGCATGGCCTCGCGCACGGCCTCGTTGCCGCGGAACGAGAACGAAATGTTCGATACGCCGCCCGAGATATGCACATGCGGCAACTGCTGTTTAATGAGTCGCACCGCTTCGATGAAGTCGACGCCGTAATTGTTATGTTCCTCGATACCCGTAGCGACCGCGAAAATGTTGGGGTCGAAGATGATATCTTCCGGGGGATATCCCACGGTCTCGGTCAGGATCTTGTAGCTGCGCGCGCAAATCGAGACCTTGCGTTCCACGGTATCCGCCTGGCCCTTTTCGTCGAAGGCCATGACGACAACAGCAGCGCCATACCGTTTGACTTTGCGGGCCTGCGCGACGAACGGCGCTTCGCCTTCCTTCAGGCTGATGGAATTGACGATCGGCTTGCCTTGGACACACTTAAGGCCCGCCTCGATGACCGACCATTTCGAGCTGTCGATCATCACCGGCACGCGGCTGATGTCGGGTTCCGACGCGATGAGGCTGAGGAATTTTATCATCGCGGCCTCGGAATCTAACATGGCCTCATCCATGTTGATGTCGATGATCTGTGCGCCGCTTTCGACTTGTTGGCGCGCCACGTCAAGCGCCGCCTCGAAGTTGCCTGCCATGATCAATTTCTTGAATTTGGCCGAGCCGGTGACGTTGGTGCGCTCACCGATATTGATGAAAGTGGCGATTGGAATTGCGGCGTCGCTCATGATGCCAACTGGAACGGCTCGAGCCCGGATAACTTCATGCTGACCGGCAGCTGTGGCGGAACGCGTGGTTTGAGGGTTTTGACGGCCGCGGCGATCGCGCGGATGTGATCAGGCGTCGTACCGCAGCAGCCGCCGACGATATTAACCAGGCCGTCTTTCGCCCATGCGCTCAAGTGCCCGGCCGTGGTCTCGGGCGCTTCGTCGTACTCGCCGAATGCGTTCGGCAGGCCGGCGTTGGGGTAAACGCAAACATTGGTGTCGGCGATGCGCGATAGCTCCGCCACGTGAGGACGCAACTGGGCCGCGCCGAGCGCGCAGTTGAACCCGATGGAGATGGGCTTGGCATGACGCAGGGAGTTCCAGAACGCCTCCGGGGTCTGGCCCGAGAGAATGCGGCCGGACTGGTCGGTGATCGTCCCCGAGATCATAACGGGAAGCACAACGCCTTGGGCTTCGAAGACTTCGTCGATGGCGAAGAGAGCGGCTTTGGCGTTCAGGGTATCGATGATGGTTTCCACGAGAATCAAGTCAACCCCACCGGCGATCAAGCTCTCCGTCTGCTCGCGGAAGGCCGTATGCAGTTCGTCGAACGTGACGTTGCGAAAACCCGGATCGTTCACATCCGGCGAAATCGAGGCGGTGCGATTGGTCGGGCCAATGGACCCCGCGACCCAGCGTGGCTTTTCCGGGGTCTTCGCGGTGAATTCGTCGGCCACGGCACGTGCCAGCTTCGCGCCCTCGAGGTTGAGTTCGGCCGCCAGCGCTTCCATGCCGTAGTCGGCCTGGGCGATCCGGGTGGATGAAAACGTATTGGTTTCGATGATGTCGGCGCCCGCATCCAGATACGCGCGATGAATGTCGGCGATCATTTGCGGCTGCGTCAGCGTCAACAAGTCGTTGTTGCCTTTCACATCGCGCGGATGGGAAGCGAACCGCTGGCCGCGATAAGCGGCTTCGTCCGGCCGGTGGCGCTGAATCATCGTCCCCATCGCCCCGTCGAGGACCAGCACCCGGGTCTTCAGGGCTTCCTGTAATGCCTCTCGTCGGGTTTCGCGCGCGGTCATCAAAGCGTCCGTTCTCAGGTTACAGCGTTGCCGGCTTCGCCCACGGTTCGCGGGCGTATATTCCCCGGCGGCATACACCATTCAAATATATATCCCTCTGTATATATCAATATCTTTATATGTGCATATATTTTTCGAGATCGAGCTAACGTCGGCGGCCTATCATCAAGCGCCCCAGATTCGGTTAGTCGGCACACATCTAGCTGCGCCGGGGCTCGGAATGAAATTAATGAGTTAGATTCGAAACGATTTTACCGTTTTACCTCAATCATTTGCCAAATACCCGTTTTGCGGGCATGCCTCTTGCATAAAGCGGCATTTTTTGGTAAATAAATCGTTGCGCAGAATTGTCGCAAGTTCTTCGTCGCTTAGAAAGGGCGGCCGAATGACTGATGTGGTCACAAACACGGCTGCGTATGTGCAGCCCCTCCTGTATGCCAACCGGCAGCAGGCCCTCGGTATTCCCAATCCGGAATCGCCGCAGGCGGATCTTGCCCTCGCCGCAGCCGCAAGCCAACAGCAACAAACACTCGATCAGACTCAAGTCGCTCAGGCGAGTGATGGTCGTTCTTCGCTGAAGCAGGGCGGGGACGGGGCAAACCAATCCGCAGGTCACGGCTTCGTCGCGCAATTGCCGACATCAAGTCTCGCGGCGAAGGCGCCCGAGCTCGCGACGCCCACAACGGGACCGGCCAAGGCGCGCGTGGATCTCCCGGTGTTCGATATCGGCGCGCTGACGTCGACGCCTGCGCCCAGCGCGTCTCCGCAGGGCGCAGTCCAACCTCCCTCTCCTCCGGCGCCGGATACAACGGATACACAGACGCCGTCGACTGGACTTGCGTCGGCCAATTTGGCTGGCCCGGCCGCTTCCGCGCCGCAGACGCCCGATGTTTCGGAACAACCTCAGCAACAGGTGTCCGGCATTCTCGGACCGGCGGCACAGATCAAGGACGCCGATATCGCGCTCATCTCGGCGAACATTTTCGGAGCGGCGTTCGCGCCCACGCAGGTTGGTCAGGTTTCAGGCAGCGCGGCACCGACTCAGTCGCAGAAGAACTTTATCTTCGCGCAGCGTAAATTATATGGCGATGCTGCGGCGTCGTCCCAGGCTTCGGGTAAATATGCGGCCTCCGTCGCCGCGTCCACGGCCGGTTCGCAGTTCGCGGTTTCCGCCGCGGCCGCGCGGAAGCTGTCCGACAAGGTGACGGCAGCAGCGACGTCCATCGCCGCGGCCAATGGCGAGACAACGGCATTCGAGAAAGTTTCCGCGGCTGGTGGCTCCGCCGCCGGCGTGGACCTCACCGCTTCTTCCTCTGTGGATGCCCGTGAAAGTCTCTATCAACGCGCCCAGGCCGTGGCCCAAACCTTTGGTGAACGGTCTTCTAATCCGGCCGTGAAAAATCTGGTCGCGACTCTTGAGTCCTACGCTCTCGTTGCCGGGATCAGTCCCGGTGCCAAGTCCGCGGTCCATCCGACCGTGCGAGTCATTGCCTAAATCAAAGTAAGGTTGACGGCTCCCGTCAGCGCCGTCCGCCATCGCGCCGCCCCGCCTCGTTCCATCCCCTGGAACGGGGCGGCACGGCCGTTTTCCCCCACGCATTCAATGTTGTACACGTGCCGTCTGCATTCGCGGCGGCAACGCCCTGGGCAATGCCGTGCGGGAACATTACCTTGTCCATCGCAGATGCCCGTTCGCGGGACCGCCCGATTGATGGAATGACCGATGATGCGCGGCTTAACCTTCTCTCCTGACCAGGCGGATGCGACCCGCCCACGCGGCGACTGGCAGGTCATCAAGACGCTGCTGCCGTTCCTGTGGCCGAAGGGCGATTCCGAGATCAAGCTGCGCGTCGTCATTTCCGTGACATGCATCTTCCTCGCGCAGGGTGCGACGGCCGTGATGCCGATCTACCTGCAGCGGAGCGTGGATGCGCTGGGTGTTAAAGATGCGGTCGCCATTCCGATCGGACTTATCGTCGCGTACAGCGTTGCGCGGTTCCTCAGCCAGTTCTTTGCGCAGATACGTGATGTCGTCTTCGCCAAGGTCGGGGTACGGGCGGTGCGCCGTTCCGCGGGGGCGGTGCTGGCACATCTCCATCGGCTGTCGTTGCGGTTTCATCTTGATCGCCGCACCGGCGGACTATCGCGTTCGATCGAGCGCGGCATGGCGGCGATTGACAGCCTGGTGTCGATTACGCTCTTCAATCTGTTCCCGACGATTCTCCAGGTGCTGATGGTCTTCGGCATCCTCTGGCGGATGTTCGACATTTGGTTTGGCCTGCTCACCATGGTGACGGTGATCATCTATGTGGTCTTCACCGTCTTGACCACCGATTGGCGTCTTCAATTCCGGCGCGAGAGCAATGCGCTCGATAACCGCGCCAACACCCGCGCCATAGACAGCTTGCTCAACTATGAAACCGTCAAAACCTACGGCAACGAGGCATGGGAGATAGCCGAATACGATCGTGTGATGGGCAAGTACGAAACGGCGGCGGTCAGGAATCAGTCGTCACTCGCGGCGCTCAATATCGGTCAAGGATTTATCATCGCCGTCGGTGCGGGCGTGCTGATGGTGTTGGCGGCCCAAGGTCGTCTTGCCCATCGCATGACCGTCGGCGACTTCATTCTGGTCAACACTTACATGCTGCAATTGGCGCAGCCCTTGAATTTCTTCGGCTTCGTTTATCGCAACATCAAACAGGCGCTGGTCGATCTGGAAAAGATGTTCGATCTGCTCGATGTTGATGAGGAGATCAGGGATAAACCGAACGCGCCGCCGCTCGCGATCTCCGGCGGTGAGGTGCGGTTCGAGAACGTCTCGTTCGCCTATGATCCGCGCCGGCCGATCCTGAAGAACATGTCCTTCACGATCGCTCCCGGGCAGATGGTTGCCTTCGTCGGCGCGACCGGTTCGGGGAAGTCAACCATCGGGCGGCTGCTGTTCCGGTATTACGACGTGACGGACGGGCGCATTCTGATCGATGGACAGGATATCCGCGACGTGACGCAGGACTCTTTGCGCCGTGCCATCGGCATCGTTCCCCAGGACACGGTACTGTTCAACGATACCATCCATTACAATCTTGCCTACGCCAAGATCGGCGCGGCCGATGCGGAGATCGAGAAGGCCGCCGAACTCGCGCATATCCACACGTTCATTGCCAGCCTGCCTGACGGCTACAAAACCTCCGTCGGCGAGCGCGGGTTGAAGCTGTCCGGCGGCGAGAAGCAACGCATTGCCATCGCGCGCGTCATCCTCAAGGGCTCGCCCTTGCTGTTGTTCGACGAGGCCACCTCAGCGCTTGATACCCATACGGAAAAAGATATCCAGGCGAACCTGCGCGAGGTCTCCGTCGGGCGGACAACCCTGGTCATTGCCCACCGTCTGTCGACGATTGTCGATGCGGATCAGATCCTGGTCGTCGATCAGGGCACCATTGTGGAGCGGGGTACCCATGACGAACTTCTGCGCAAAGGCGGGCTCTATGCCGCCGCCTGGGAGAAACAGCAGAAGTCCATGGCGCTGGCGGACGACGCGTCCGACGACGGATTCACCGTCGAGGCGGCCGAGTAACGTTTCGTTAAGTCCTTGAAGTCTGGCTCCCGGCCGGGATAGCCACCGGAACCGATTATTAACGAACGCCTTTTAGGGTGCTCTGGGGCAGGATTTTTCCGACCCCTGTGCGGCGCTCCGCTCACGGGCGCGCGCGACTGCCAATTTATGGGGACGGCCATGGCGCAGGACATCAGGCACGACGACGAAATGGAGTCCGGGGAATTCGATCCCGCGCCGCCCCAGAACGCGCCGTCCTCCGGTGCCAAGCGCATCAAGCGCCCACCGTTCGGCGCCAAGGTTCCGGCCTATCCGATGCCCGCCGACGAATATCCGGACGAATATTCCTCGGAACCGCAGCAGTATGTACCGGCGGGGCCCTTGCCGACATTGTCCTGGGCCGAGTCCGGCCGGACGATCACGATCGGCGCGGCGTTATCGGCGGTGTGGGTGTCGGCGTTTGCCATCTACATCACGACGACCATCGGGTGGCGCGAGCTGTTCGCGCTGCTGCCCGACCAGTTCGGCAGCTTCATGGCCATGTGTCTTCTGCCGCTCGCTTTCCTATGGCTGCTGATCGCCTATCTTGACCGTGGACGGCAACTGCGTCGTGAGGGTGAAGCGCTGCGGTTGCATCTTGCTCAACTCACCTACCCATCCGATCACGCGGCGGGGCGTGTTCATGTCATCACCGATTCCCTCCGGGAGCAGGCCCGTATCCTGACCGAGGCGACGGATTATGCCGCCAAGCAGGTCCAAAAGCTCCAGGCCAATTTTGTCCGCGATATCGACAAGCTTTCGACCGTGACCGGCGCATTGGAATCCGGCGCCGCTTCTTCCGCCGCCGCTGTAACGGATCAGGTCGGACGGTTGAAGACCGTGATCGATTCCGCCGCCGACGTGAATCTCAAGATCGAGGACGCCCTGCGGCGTCAGCATGAGTTCGTCCGCACCGCGAGCCAGAAGACCCTCAGCGAAGTGAACGGCATGGGCCAGACCCTTGCCGGCCACGTCACCAGCCTCTCGACGGCGACGGAACGCGCGCGCGGCATGAGCGCCGCGATCGCCCAACAGCTTTCGGAGCAGGAACGCGCCCTCGCCAAGGCCGGCGAAACCGCCAAAAGCTATGCCGATGAAATGGGCCGCGCGGTCGCCGCCAATACGGCGGCGGTTGAGGAAGCCGCCCGCCAGGCCGATGCCGTCACGACGGAAATCGCCGAAAGCCTTTCCGGCAAAGCTCATAGTCTTGAGGCGCTGTTCGACAAACAACGCGCCGAGCTTGCCGCCGCCAGTGATCGCATCGAAGATCAGGCAGCCAAGGTCAACACACGGCTGGGTCAGCAGACCGCCAATCTGGATCAGGTCATGGAGCGCGTGCTCAGCCGCGTTCGTATCGTCGAAGAAGCGCTCGCCATTCAGACCAAGGAACTCGGCGCCGCCTCCGATGGCGCCGTGGCCAAGCTTCGGCTGGTCGAGAACATGGTCAAGCGCCAGGCGGAAGCCGTGGGCGACGCGGCCACCCGCGTCGAAAACCGCCTGTCGGCTTCGGCCGACGAATTCGGCTTGCGCTCGCGCACCGTCACGGAAAAGTTCGAGCGCGCCACGGCGGATCTCGAAAAAGCCTCCAACGTGGCCATCGGCCGCGCCGAAGCCATGGGCCAGATTTCCGATACCGTCATTCAGAAGATCGACACCGTGGGCGCGCGCGTGCGCGAACATGCCGAGCAGCTGGCCAATTCCGCCAACCGTGCCGCCGCACAAGCCGATTCCATCCGCGACTCTCTGCGCCGCCAGAACGACGAACTGGAGAGCGCCGCCAACACGCTCACGACTCACGTCAAGCTGAGTGAGACCGCGCTCGCCCAGCAGGCCCGGCAGATGGGAACCACGTCAGAGCAGGTGCTCGCGCACGTGCGGTCCATGTCGGACATCCTCAGCCAGAACTCCTCCGAGATGATGCAGCTCTCGGCCCGTGTGACCAAGGAACTTGAATCGATCCGGGAATCCCTCGAGATGACCGCGCGTCAGGTGACCGATACCGTGTCTCACTCCGTCGCCAAGACCAAGGACGTCAGCCGCGAGATCGGCAACGAAGTATCGTCGTTCTCCAGTGCCGCCAGCCTGGTCGCCAAGGACATGCAGGGTGTGCTGAATACCGTCGATGCGTGTAAGGACTCCCTGCGTGCGGCCACCGAGTTCGCGAATTCCCGCCTCAAGGAAGCAGCGGACTCCTTCAATGCGCAGGCGGGCTCAATCGACAAAGCTGCCATGCACGCCACCGAAACCATGGCCATGGTCGGAGATCAGTTGCGCCAGCGTGCCGAGGCCGTCAACGGCAATGCCGACGACGCCCAGCTGCGGCTCAATGGCTTCCGTGACTCCTTGCAGAAGCTGATGCTCGATTTCGAGGACTCCACCAATCGCGGGGCCGCGCAGGTCACCGTCGCCGGTGACAAGATGCGTCAGTCTCTGGGTGAATTCGCCGAGACATCGGAAAAGATCGGTTCGGGTGTGCGCGGGTCCGGTGAGGCCTTCCGTCTCCAGCTCCAGAATTTGGGCAAGTCGGCGGACGAGGCCGTCAACCGGGTCGAAGTGGTGTTGAAGACTCTGCGCAAGCACGCGGAGAGTCTGGTCGAGGCGTCCAACGGCATCACCGAACAGACCGGCCGCGCCGGCCAGACCTTCGGCCGCCAGGTCGACACATTGATCGCTACAGCCGCCAAAGCCGCTGAAACCGCCAAGCAACTGGACGAAGCCCACGATCGCGCCCACACGGGCAAGTTCCTCGAGCATACGACCTATGTCATCGAACAGCTCCACAGCCTGGCCGTGGACATCGCCCGCATCTTCCAGCCTTCGGTCGAGGAAGAATTGTGGAAGCGCTATTATAAGGGTGACCAGGGCGTCTTCCTGCGCCATATCACCAAGACCCTGAGCCGCCAGAAATTCGAGGCGATCCAGCGCAAGTATCAGACCGACGAGAAGTTCCGGTCCTATGTCATGCGCTACTTGAAAGAGTATTCGGCGCTGGTGAAACACGCGCGCGCCACCGACAGGGCAGAGGTTCTGACCACGACCTTCTCCACCTCCGACATGGGCAAGCTGTACATGCTTCTGTCGAAGGCCATGGAGGCGGGCGCCATGGAACAGGCCAGCTAGAACGTTTCGCCTGCTGAAGACAGGCAGTCCCGCGCGTCCGCTTGACGCGCGGGACTTTTTTCACAGGGCCACGGCATTGCTGCGATTGTTCGAACTCTGCGCTCTCGCAAGCCTCATATATGTGACGACGGTCGTCGCCGATAATCACCCTGCGGCAGCGCAGAGTGCGGATATTCCGCCCGCCGTACGCGTTCTGTTGCTGCGTGCCAATCAGGGCGATGCCACCGCCCAGAATGATCTCGGCGTCACGTACGACACGGGCAATGGCGTTCCGCAGAATTACACCGAGGCCGTCAAATGGTTTCGCATGTCGGCCGCACGGGGCAATCCGGTGGCCCAATACAATCTCGGCGCAAAATACGAAAACGGCCAAGGTGTTGCTCAGGACCTGAAGGAAGCCCTGAAATGGTTTCGACTGGCGGCCGCGCAGGGCTACGGGCGCGGATTCTTCAATATCGCCACGGCCTACATAAACGGGCAGGTCGTACCGCGCGACTACGTGATCGCGGCCATGCATTTCGATTTGGCCGCCGGCGCATTGACCGCGGATGACGCCGCGAAGGCTGCCGCCAATCGCGATCGCATTCTCGCCAACCTGACGCCGGCGCAGGTGGAGCAAGAACACGATCTGATGCAGAGTTGTCGGGCCTCGCAATTCAAGCACTGCGAAGGACTGGCGGATATAGGAGCCGCCACGCCCGATCCATCCGCCGGTGCGCCGCCGCAGGCCGGTATGCCGGGGACAATGAGCACCGGGTCGGCGTTCTTTATAAACGGGGACGGTTACCTCGTGACCGCCGCGCATGTGGTGAGTTCATGTAAGGCCGTGCGATTACCGAAAGCCGGACTCTTGCAAAGGATCGCCGTCGATAGCCAAACGGATCTGGCTGTTCTGAAGGCCACGGACAAGTCACCCAATTTCGGGCGGCTCAAGAATGGGACGGCCGGCAGGCCCGGCGATTCCGTTGTGACCGTCGGTTTTCCCTATTCCAGCGCATTGCGCATAGGCGCGACCGTGACGACCGGCGTGATCGCGGCCCTCACCGGATTGCATGATGATGCACGGTTCATGCAGATCACGGCGCCGGTTCAGCACGGAAACAGCGGCGGGCCATTGCTCGGACCCGGGGGCGCCGTCATCGGCGTCGTGGATGCGGCACTGATTCCCAACGAACTCACAAAAATGGCCGGCGACATTCCGCAGAACATCAATTTCGCAACCGGCGTCGAAGCTCTGCGCGGGTTTCTGGACGCGCACCGTGTTGCCTACGAAACCAGTCCCGGTAACGGACCAAAAAGCGCGGCCGATATCGCGGAGGACGCGATCAAATACACGGTCGCGGTCGAATGCACGGAGTAGGGGCCGTCGTGGCCTCGCAATAATTGCCGACCGCGCCATTGCGGCGCGTAAAATGTGATATTACATGAGCACGGCGTCGGGTATTGTGCGGGAAAAAGGGAAATCGGCCATGTCTCAGGGGCTTGTGCGTTCAACGGTTCGCGTCGGTGCATTATTGCTGGTGTTGCTTGGACTCGCGGCGTGTGATGTCAATGCTGTGCCGCGCCAGGACGAAGCGGTAAAGGCTGCGTGGAGCGAGGTTCTCAATCAATATCAGCGACGCTCTGATCTCATTCCCAATCTCGTCGAGACGGTGAAGGGGTATGCCCATCAGGAGGACAAAGTCCTTACCGATGTGATTGAAGCGCGCGCCAAGGCGACGCAGATGACGCTGCCGGCGGATGTGATCTCGAACCCCCAGGCGTTCCATCAGTTCGAGCAAAATCAGGCCGCCGTTGGTGGCGCGCTCGGGCGTCTGTTGGCGGTCAGCGAGCAGTACCCCGATCTCAAATCCAACCAGAATTTTCTGGCACTCCAATCTCAGTTGGAGGGCACCGAGAACCGGATTACCGTGGCCCGGCGTGACTACATAGCGACCGTGCAGACCTATAATACGACACTGCGTACGATTCCGAGCCGTTGGATCGCGTCCTGGTTCTATCCTGATGCCAAGGTGAAGGAGACCTTCACAATCACGGATCAGGCGCAACAAACACCGCAGGTCAAATTCTGATGAGGGCAATGCCGCGCGCAGCCGTTTCGTGGCGCGTACTGATCGGCACGTTGCTGTGTCTGTTGTGGACAGCCGGCGGTGCGCGTGCGGAGCTGAGTTTTCCGACGCTCACCGGGCGGGTGGTGGACCAGGCCGGCATTCTGTCGCCGGAAACGCAAGCGCAGATCACCGAGATGTCCGCCGACGCCGAACAGCGCACCGGCGATCAGGTCGTCGTCGTCACGCTCAAGTCCCTACAGGGAACGGCGATCGAGGACTACGGCTATCAGCTTGGCCGCCACTGGGGGATCGGTCAGAAGGGCCAGAACACCGGCGCTATTCTGATTGTCGCGCCGCTCGAACATAAGGTGCGGATCGAGGTCGGCTATGGCCTTGAAGGTCAACTGACGGACGCCCAGAGCAAGATCATCATCGAGAATGTGATCACACCGCGTTTTCGCGCCGGCGATTTTAACGGCGGTGTTCTGGCGGGCACGGCCGGCATTCTGCAGGTCATCACCGGCCAGGCGGTTGCCGTGCC
>Ga0207022_10241_pt2 | contig 13155 bp, 8 predicted proteins | sample Alteio_BWMinCont_46_FD_153307 | JGI IMG/M metagenome (GOLD analysis project Ga0207022, IMG submission 153307) | Enriched cells from forest soil in Barre Woods Harvard Forest LTER site, Petersham, Massachusetts, United States -... | ecosystem: Environmental > Terrestrial > Soil > Temperate forest >... | reverse complement strand
CTTTGCCGGCCGAAGGGTTCGGCCTGCCGGAACACGTCACCCGCCGTCTGTTGCGCGATTACGACTGCGTGCCGCTGGCGAAGGACGATCTGGCGGGTACTGCCAGCGACGAATTTCCGGTCGATGTGGTGTACGTCACTCCCGACAAGCCGCACCAGCGGTCGTTGTTCTCGGACGTCAAAGAAAAAGGGACAGAGGTGCTGCAAGTCCGGCTGCCACCCAATGCCCTTTCGAAAATCGATGCCTGTTATGTGACGCGGTTGCAGAAAGAACGCATGCCGGGAGACAACTCGACTGCCGGGTACCCGGTCGTCGACGCGCAGTTCCTCAAAGACCGTCGTTACAGGCAAAGCAGCGTCATGCATCCGCTCCCGCGCGTCAATGAACTGGGATATGACCTCGACGACGATGCACGCAGCGTCTACTTCGCACAGGCGTCTTATGGCGTGCCGGTACGAATGGCCCTGATCGCCGCGCTGCTGAACATCAAGCCTGGAATCCTGGGGGCGGCTGCTCCCGGAAAAAGACATGACTTGTACACCCGCAAGACCGTGGCCTGCGACAACCCGCAATGCGTGACGGCCCTCGAAACCGAACAGCGCTATCTTTCGCCCAAGTACCTGGTGGTCGTCGAAGACGAACGGCTGGCTTTGCGATGCGTTTACTGCGAACACGAATCGATCCCCGAATTCGTAGGCCGCACGGGAACCAAAAAGTACGAGCCGAACCGCATGCGATGGGAGGCGGTTCCCGACGACATCGTGCTGTTCCCCGATGCAGCCTCGGCCATTGCCGCGGGTTATCAGCCCTATAAGGCTTGTCGGGCGTGCCCATGTCGGCGAGAAGCTGGTCGGTCAGCGTGAAAATCGACTCAATCTCAGCGTCGCTGAGATCGTCGATGGTTACCAGATGCCGAACCATGCTTGTGCCCCCATTTTCAGTAGGAGAGGCGAATTTCCACCCCGCGCGTTGATTATAACGAATCCCTGGCCGACCGCGAGTTTCCCCTGGAACGTTTCGTCAGAAATGGAGAGAATGACGCAGAAGGAGTAACCACGATAGACGCAGCGCGGCCTGCGGCCGCAACCAACGAACGGAAAAACCACGGATAACACTGATGGCACGGATACGATATTTCTGCGTAGACGACCCGCATTCTCGGAGCCCGGCCTGTATAGTAAGCCAGGAATTAGCCACGGACGGAGCACGCATGAAACACAGACTCCCAGCCAAGGGTTCCGACGTCCAACCGCAATCAAGAATTCTGCCCCGTATTCATTTTTTCGCATCTGTCGTTTTCGCATCTTTCGTGGTTTACTCTTCTTTAATTTGTCGGAACTCAGGAGTGGCGCGATGTGCAAGTTTTCGATGATCGGCCTGCTCGTGGCGGCGATGCTGGGAAGCATCGGGGCGTTGAACGGCCAGACGACCGGCGGCAGTTCGCGCTCGCCTTCGAGTCCGAGCATGTACGGTCCGAAAACCACGGGAACCAAACGGGGAACTCCACCCTCTCGAACAGGTTCGACAAATTCTCCCGAGGAAACACGGCGGGGTGATGCCGGCAAGAAGAGGCCGCCCGTCACAACCATCACCGTGGAATTGCTGACCGGAAGTGCCGGCGTGGGGCTCAAAGCGCGGCAATGGGCGGAAATCCTGGGCAAGCTCGACGTGGTGGTGACTGTGCGGAATGGGCGCTCCGACGACAAAGTGGGAGTCACTGAACGAAAGGCCGGTCCCACGCTCCGCTCGGTCGTGGTTGTAGGCGAGCTTGACAACACGGGACGGCTTATCTTTCCAGACCAGGTCTTTAGCGAAAACGACGCCGACAAACTGTCAGCCTGGATTAACGAGCTGCGTCTCTACGGCGCGCAGGGAGACCCCAATGGCCGGCCCGTCTGGGGCCTGACAAAAGAACAGTTCGGCGTGATTCATGCCGGATTGAAAAAACCGCTGGCCGCCGACACAAAGGACGTGGCAATCACGCAGGCCGTAGGGCTGTTCGAATTGCCCAAAGATCATCCCATCCGATTCAGCTCCGAGGCCGTCGGACGGCTGAAAGAGCGCGGAGGCCAGTTGAAAGTGAGCCAGTCGCTGCAGGGAGTCAGCCAGGGGACGGCCCTGGCCGTGCTGCTGGCCGAGCAGCGGCTGGGATTTCGTCCACGCCGTCTTCCCGACGGCGCCATCGAGCTGACGGTCTATCCCCTGGAAGAGAAAGGCAAGCTCTGGCCCGTGGGCTGGCCGCGCGAAGGCAGTGTGCCCGAAACATGTCCTGAGCTATTCCAGTTCAAAACAGTCGAGCTCGACGACGAGCCGCTGAACGCAGTGCTGGAGGCGGTCGCAGGGGTCATCAATGTTCCGATTCTGATCGACCAATCAGGGTTAGCTGGCAAGGGGGTCGACCTGGCGGAGGTGAAAATCACCTTTCCGAGGAAGCGGACGACCTGGGCGGAAGCCCTCAAGTCGTTTACGTACAAGGCAAAATCCAAACTGGAAGTTCTGATCGACGAGGCGGGCAAGCCGTTCATATGGATCACGCCGATCGATGCGCCCACCCGTCCGCAGAAAGGCTGAACATGTTTTCGGGGTTGCAGATCGTCGCCGAATTACAGGGCATGGGGATCACGCACGTCGTCTGGCTCCCCGACAGCACGCTGGGACAGTGGGAAGACGCCCTGTCGTCATCGTCGGCGATCAAGCTGGTTCGCGTCTGCCGCGAAGGAGAAGCCTGGGCCCTGGCCATGGGCCTCTCTCTGGGTGGGGCCCGCCCCCTGGTGATGATTCAGTGCACGGGGCTGTTCGAATCGGGCGATTCGTTGCGAAATGCAGTCTACGATTACGGTTTACCCCTGTTCGCGATCATCGGATACCGCAGCGCTCTGAACGCTGCCGCCAACGACTCGGCCCGGACGTTCACCGAACCGAATCTCAAGTCCTGGGGGATTGATTACCGGCTGATCGATTCGCCCGAGAAGCTCTCCGAGCTGGCGGCGCATTATGTCCGCTGCCGGCAGGCGCACAAGCCTGGAGTCGTATTGATCGCCGAAGGCCGAATGTAAGGAGCCCATCACGAATGTCCCGCATGTCGCTGGTCGAGTCTCTCGAGGTGCTGCATCGTCTGCGCCGACGAGATCAGGTGGTGCTGTCCACGATGGCAGCCGCACGCGAATGGATGAACCTGGGGACGCACCCGCTCGATTTCATCTACGCCCCCTCGGCCATGGGGGAAGCGCCGGCGCTGGGGCTGGGAATGGCCCTGGCCCAGCCGGATAAACAGATCATTGTGCTCAACGGCGACGGATGTCTGCTGATGAACCTGGGGAGCCTGGTCACCATCACGGCCGAGGCCCCCGCGAACTTCGTCCTTGTCGTCTGCGACAATTCCGTCTATGAGGTGACGGGCCTTCAGTGGACGGCCGCAGCGGAGCGCGTGCGACAGGCCGGTCTGGCCGTCGATTTCTGCCGGATTGGCCACGGCTGCGGTTTCGAGGCAGTCTTTGAATTCGAGAGCCTCGAAGACTGGCGGCAACAGGCGCCCGAGGTGCTTGCGGCACGCGGGCCGACATTTGTCGTATTGAAGGTCGAACCCGTTCCCGGAGGCGTGGTCCCCCGATCTCCCGCTCCGCCCGTGGAACGGGCGCGCACATTCTCCGAGACGTTTCAGCAGCGGGATCGCTGTTAACCGGTGCGGCCTTCGATCGCAACCAAAACGTCGGGTGCGTCGAGTCTTTACGAGGCCCACCGGGGTCGCAGGCGCGGTGGGCCTCGTAAAGACTCGACCCACCCTACACTCGACTTGGTGGGAAATGCGCGCGGCTTCACAGCAAATGGTCGGATAGCAGTACGATTCGGTGGCGACGCAGTCCCTATTGCGGTCGCGAGAACAAGCGACTGGCCATCGGGCGCCGCGAACGTCTGGTTGCCGGCGCTGAGGACGGCGCGGCAGACAGGTCTGTTACGGCATCGCCAGGCGCCGAAGCGGCCGTTGGCGGACCGTCCAACGCCGACCGCCGCGCTGTCGGAGCGTCGCGGGCCGGTGTCGCAGCAGGGCCGTCGTCGGCCGGCGGCAGCCGGCTCGGCTCGCCCTCGGTCGGATCTCCACCAGTCGCATTGTCTCCGGTGGCGTTGCCCGGTGAGTTGCCCAGCGAGTTATCCGGAAATTGCAGGTCCGGCGGAGTCGACGTCTGAGAACCGTCGACCGCAGGCAGGGACGGACGGCTCGAATCGGGCATGATCCTGGGATCGGATGCCGGAGGGACGGGGACCCCTTCCATCAAACTCGGGCCTGCTCCCGGCCCAATCACCGCAGGCGACGGGGTGGATGCCGCCATCGAATTGATCTCGGCGATGCGGTTAAATTCGTCCCAGCGCGTATCGACCAGCTCGACAAACGCCGAAGGCTTTCGACAACGCCGCAGGTCGATCCCGGTGCGCATCGTCCAGCCACCGCCGGGAACAAAGCAGCCCGAGGCCGTCAGGCTGATCAGCAAGGCCGTCATGTGGCAAGCGATTCGACCACGATTCGGCGTCATTTCCGATTCCGACGGCAGGATAGAAAACAAACACAAGGCCCGGAATTGTCATCGTCGCACGACGACCGGCCTTTGCACGTAAATCCTGACGAGACTGCTTGTAACGATTGTTCCGGGCGGCTTAAACGCCCGCTGGCGGTCGCGAGGTCGTCAAGGCTTTCCTGTTCGTTAGACTCTGCCAGGGGACTCGAAACTGGGCGGTTTGCCGGCAGGTCGCTATACTTCTAGACGTCGTCGACGGGTGCGGCAATGAGTCTTGGTGGTAGCTGAATTCGCCAGAATTCAGTTCGTCCGCACCTTTCCGAACTCTGGTGAGTTCGGCTACTCCGCAGGAGGCCGGGAATACTTGCCGCACCGTCGTCGATTAAGCGCATTTGAATTACTTCCTTCAGGAACTCGAAATTGATTAAATCCGACATCCGTGTCGTCGTCGTTTTGACTGCCGCGTGGATTCTGACGATCGGCGCCGGCAGGCATTCACAGGGGGAATCGCGAGCCGATGAGCGGGAAACAGCGCCAGCCGAGGAAGGATTTGTACCTCTGTTCGACGGCAAGACGCTGACTGGCTGGGAGGGTGACGCTAAACTCTGGAAAGTCGAAGACGGGATGATTGTCGGCGATTCGCCGGGTATCAAGCAGAACGAGTTTCTGGCGACGAAAAAAAGCTACGGTGATTTCGAGCTGCGACTGGAATTTCGGCTTCGCCAAGGAGCCGGCAACACGGGCGTCCAGTTTCGCTCGCGGCGCGTCGACGGATCGAGCGAGGTCTCGGGATATCAGGCCGACATCGGCGAAAAATACTGGGGCTGCTTGTACGACGAGAGCCGGCGCAACAGAATTCTCGTGCAGGCGCCCGCCGCGCTCGACGACGTGCTTCGCAAGGACGACTGGAATCAGTACGTGATCCGGGCGCGGGGCGACCATGTCAGTTTGCGGTTGGCCGGAATGCAGACGGTCGATTATCGCGAAGCCGACGAGGCGATCTCCCGCAACGGCATCATCGCGCTGCAGGTTCACGCGGGGGGGCCGCTGCGCGTCGAATTCCGCAACCTGCGAATCCGCGAGCTGCCGGGAAAATAGGAGATGCCCGACGTCGAAAACTACGAACAGGCAGTCGAGTTTCTGTTCAGCCGCGTCAATTACGAGCGGCTTTCGGGAATGCAGTATACGGGCGACGATTTCAAGCTCGACCGCATGCGCGAGCTGCTGCGCCGGCTGGGCGACCCGCAGGAGACGATTCCGGCCGTGCACATTGCCGGCACCAAAGGCAAAGGCTCGACTGCCGCGCTCACCGCACAGATTCTGACGGCGGCCGGAATTCGTACGGCCCTGTTCACATCGCCGCACATCTCGGCGTTCGAAGAGCGGATGGCGGTCGGGGGCGTCAATCCGTCGCGCCACGAGTTGGTCGAGCTGGTGCGACAGCTCGCGGACGTGGTCACCGACCTGGACAAGACTCCGGGTCAGATGAGCCCGACGTATTTTGAAATCGCCACCGCTCTGGCCTGGCTGTACTTCACACAATGCCGCGCCGAAATCACCGTGCTCGAAGTGGGGATGGGAGGCCGGCTGGACGCCACGAACCTGTGCCGGCCCGCGGTCTCGATCATCACGAGCATCAGTCGCGATCACACGCGGCAGTTGGGCAGCCGCCTCGACCAGATCGCATGGGAAAAGGCGGGCATCGTCAAATCGCTGGTTCCGGTCGTCAGCGGCGTCACGAACGACCCGGCGCGGGCCGTTATCGTCGAGGTCTGCCGGTCGCGAAGCGCCCCCCTGTTCGAGCTTGGCCGAGACTTCGGTTACCGGTATCGGGCGGCGACGATGGGCCCGGGAGGCACACCGGGCGGCACCCCGAACGACAGCCCTGTTTCGACGGTGGACGTCGAAACTCCGGGCAAACAATGGAAAAATCTCGCACTGCCCCTGGTGGGTGAACATCAGGCGCGCAACCTGTCCCTGGCAGCGGTTGCCGTCCAGCGGCTTCAGGAGCAGGGATGGAAAATCCCGGATACCGCGGTCGCCGCGGGGCTGGCGCTTCTCCGCTGGCCCGGTCGAATCGAAGTCTTGAGCCGCCAGCCGACCGTCATCGTCGACGCGGCCCACAACTGGGAAGCGGTCGCGGCGCTGTTACGGACCCTGGACGAAAGCTTTCCGGCGCGGCGGCGCGTGCTGGTATTCGCTGCCACGCGCGACAAAGATGTGCTGGGCATGCTCAGGCAACTTTTGCCGCGTTTCGACAGCGTGATCGTCACCTGCTTTCAGAACAATCCGCGTCACGTCCCGGTCGAGGCGCTCGTGAGCATGGTGCGTGGGCTCACCGACCAGCCGCTGCATGCGGCGGCCGATGCCGCTGCCGCCTGGAAGCTGGCACGCCGGTTCGCGTCTCGCGACGACCTGATATGCGTCACCGGCTCGTTTTTTATCGCCGCCGAGATGCGCGAACTGCTGGTCGATGCTGCGACGTCCGCTGCCTCCGACGACTTATCGACAAGCGGAACCGCGCCGCGTGCAAGCAGCGGCAACTCGGCAGCCACGCAGTCCGGGTGATCCAGATCGAGAGCGGCGGCTGGCTCTTTCGCGTGCCGTCAATAGCCGCCGCTGCTGCTGCCGCGTTTCGACTTACCCGTCGAAGGAGGCGTCATTCCAGGCATCGCTCCCCCGGTACCGAACCCGCCGCCGGAAGGCATCATCATGGTCGCTGGTGAAGATGATTTCATCGGGTTCTTGCCGCGCCGGCCCCGTCCGCGCCGGCCTTTACTTTTCTTTTGTTCCTTCTCGGCCTCCTTGGCATCTTTCTTCACTTTCTTGCGATATTTTTCGATATCCAAGTAAGGCTCCCGCTCGTCTTCGACCTTGTCGAGGGCCGACTTGAGGTCCTGCTTAGACCCGCTGTCGAGCTCGACGATTTCGCCGAACCGGTTCAATGTCACCGCCAGCTCGAGATCTCCGTTTTTGAATAAATCGGATTTTTGCTTGCGCGTGAGTTTGAGGTCGGCCTCCGCCGCTGCCGAAAGTTCGGAGATCGATGCGCTGTCGAGCATCACGTCTTTGCTGCTGAACTTCACCTCTTCTTCCTTGAGATCGGGGGGGGCCAGCTCCAGGTGCAGCGTCTTCTTCTTGGCCATGCCGACGTAGGAACCGAACTTGACCGGCAACGTGTCGTTGAGCAGCGTGCCCGCGTCGGGATCAAACTGCACGACGTTCAAGTCGGCCCCGTTAGGTCGAACCTTCACCAGCGCAAAATCGACGTCCTTCTCGACGGCGATGGCCGTCGATGGGCTGCTCCAGGGGGTTTCCCGAAATTCACCTTCAGCCACGCTGGAAGGAGCCACGAACGGGTCCCCGTAGCTGGGATTCTCGACGATAAGCTGCACTCGATACCGGTAACATTCGCCCGGCTCGACATCGAAATCGAAATAACGGAACATCAACAAGTCGGCGCCGCCGTCGGCCCCTCCCACACCCGGACCCATGTAATTGCTGCCCATGCCGCCCATGCCTGCCATGCCGCCTCGCATGCCGGCCATGGCGCCTCCCATGCCGGGCATGCCGCCTCGCATGCCGGCCATAGCGCCTCGCATGCCGGCCATGGCGCCTCCCATGCCGGCCATGGGGCCTCCCATACCGGGCATGGCGCCTCCCATGCCGGGCATGCCACCGCGCGACCCGCCGGCGGCACCCGACATCGGGCCCATCTTCGTCCGGATTGTCTCGTAATCCTTCATTCCCCCTTCGCGGCCCATCACCGAATCGCGCATCTGGCTGGCATCCTTCTGAGCCCGGCGGAAGCCGCCGCGTCTTACGCCCGCGCCTTCTTCGTCGCCTGCGGCCTCGCTGAGGGCCCTGAGGTCGAGATCCTGTTTATCCTGTTCGTCTTCAGTCAGCGTCGGCACTTTCGGATGCACGACCTGCGCCGGCTCCCAGTCCTCGTCGAGCCGATGCGGCAAGGGCGAGGTGAACACCGGGTTCGTATAATTGAGACTGACGATTTCGGGATCGAAATCGGAGGCTTCGTTCGTCAGAACTTCAATCGACGTATCCGTCGAGACGTCCTTCCAGGGACCGGTCCAGTGATCGGGCCCGGGCACCGCACGTTGGCGCTGGATTTTGAAATCCACATATTCGAGACGCGCTTTCGCCTGATGAGGGAAATCGAGGTGCAGGGCCTTGCGCAACTGCTTGTACTGCTGCTGAACGTTGACGATGCCGACGACGACGTTGAACCGCACGCCTCGTGCTTTTTCCGACGAATTACTGACCCCGAACCCCCCCATTCCCTGAGCGGCCATCATGCCCGGCATCGCTCCCTTCATCAGGTCTTCGGCGTCATTCTTCTCATTCTTCTTGCCTCCTTTCTTCGAGCTCTTGGCCGGCTTTTTGACTTCGGGCTCGTCGATCACGGCATCGGCCGCTGACATGGGAGCGGCGACGGCCATGGGCATCTTTCCGGTGAACGCGTACAATTCGCTGACGGGGATCCAGTCGCATTCGCCGGCCGGAAGCTGCCGCGGATACAATTTCGGCGACATCTCCCTGGTCCACTCGAATTTCGGCAAATCGACCTCGGCGACGACGCGGGTGAGCTCGTTCTCGGCCTCCAGCAGCGGCAAGAAGTCTTTCTTGGCAGCTTCGGGCCAGCGATTCGCCTCGAGCTTCTTCTTGACATCCTCGGACTTCTTATCCAGGCCTTCGGGCGTGCCAGAGAAATCGGAGGTCCAGTGGGTCATTCCCAGACACAGGAACGCAATCAGTCCGACGACCCCCAATCCGATCTTTTCGCCATGCTGCAAGGCGAACTGCTTGTAATCGAAGGTCTTGATTTTGGCCATCAGGTTATTCATGTTCGACTCCCTCGTCTTCAGACTTGCTCTCAGGTTTAATCTCTGGAGTGACAGCCGCAGGAACAGCCTGCTCGGCAGCCTTGTCATCGTCGGCCGCAGCTTCGGTCGCGGCCGGAGCAGACTTGGATGGGTCGTCGGCCGTGGCGCCCGGTGCGGCGGTCGCCGGGGCCGGCGCCACAGGCGCCGTCGCGGCGCTTGGTGTCGCACTAGGTGCGGGCGATGCCGGGGGGGTGGCACCCGATTTCTCTTCTGGCGGCTTCTTGAAGATATAGATCACGCCGACAATCGACACATTGGCGAGATTGGGATCATCCAGCGCCGAACGGTTATTCAAATCCATCGCCGAACGGCTGTTCACAGGACTATCGTTCGAATCGTCTACCAACCGTGAAGTGGCTGCTTTGAAAGACCCGCCGCCTCCCCGCATGCCAGGAGGAGGACCCCCCAAACCACCACGCATTCCAGCTCCTCCACCCATCCCGGGCATCATCTGCGAGCTCATCCGGCCACCCATCCCGGAAAGGCCTCCGCCCCCTTCAGCGAGATCTTCGTCCTTAAAGTCGGACTCCTGGACCCGCAGAATATTAATGGGCCAGTCGGCATTCACCAGAGCAGCCAGCAAGTCGGGAATTCGCCGGTGATCCATGACCACTTCCAGGTAAAACCCGCGCGTTCGATATTCGGGTTTATCCTCCCGGTAGCGGCCCATGTTTGAGCCGCTCCAGCGCGAGGCCGAGCCGGCGCTCGAGCCCCCGCCTCCGCCAACCATCAACGGCATCATCATTCTTTCCATGCCGCCACCGCCGCGCAAATCCTTGCTGCCGGCGCTGCTGGCGCTGCTGGTCTTGGTATCGGCAGGCTTGTCGCTGGCGACTGCCTGTTCGGCACCCAGGTCTTCGTCGGGATTGATCTTCGCGCTGGTAATCGAATTCGACCCGCCGCCGGCGCCTTGGCCCCCCATGCCGGACGCTCCGGCCATCGTCGTCGCCAGGGCCATGCCCGCCATCTTTGATTCCATGCCAGTCTTCATGCCCGATGCCATGGTGCTCGAGCCAGCTCCTCCGCTCGACGATTTGGCGCCCCCGCCGGCGCCTGCTTTCGACCCGCCTTTCAGATACAATTCGTTGATCTGGCGAATCGCCGCTTCGAATGGAGTCGCCGCATCCTCATTGACCGAGGCGATCTGTTTCAAGAGGGCCGATAACAGCCACAAGTCTTCCTGGGCGCCTTCGATCTGCTTGACGGACGGGGACTGACTGGCCCATTCAGAATCGGGAGACGGCAGCAGATCCGGGGAGTAGATCACCTGGCCCGTCTGCGTTTCCTCGTCATAGGGCTTGACGATTTTCCGCACCTCTTCCACGAACTGCCGGTATGCGGTCCGGTAATATTCCTGGTGATTCGTCTGAAACTTTGTCGGATCATTCGGCATCTTGGGGGGCCAGGTCATGAGCGGCAACTGCCGTTCGTAGAGCTCCTTGGCCGCCTTCTTGGGCTGCTTTGCCTGTTCGACGTTAATGGCTTCCAGCCCGGACTCCCAGTCCTTGTTGGGATCGTTCGAATCCGTAACAAGCGATTTGTCCAAATCGACCAGCGCCTTGGTCCGCCCTTCGGCTTCCGACAGCAATCCCGAGGTGGCCATCGTCCAGCCTACGAGGGGCAAAATCAAAGCGATTCCCAGCAGAATCCAGAACTGGAATTTCAGCACCTGCTTCAATTGATCCATGACCACACCTGTTGTCCGGGTGACTGTTTGTCCGGGTTATTGTAACTCTCTGCTGTGATTTACTGCTGCGGTTTATTATCGCGCACATCACGTCGAGTGCAAAATCAAGCTGGTAAAAAATCAATTCGGCTTCGCACCTGTCGCAGGCGCGGCTCCGGCGGGCGGCGGGTTGCTGGCACCCGGAACTGTTCCACTCGGAACTGTTCCACCCGGGGGCGGCGAATTCGCCGCTGCGCCGGTCGGTGCCGCAGATACCGTGGGCGTGGCCACGGGCGCTGCGGGGACGACGGCCGGGGCCGGGCCGGGCGCGGCGCCGGTCCCGGGTTGCGGCTTGACGGGATTCGGATCCTGGGCTTCTTGTTTCTCTTCCGCCACATCGATCCAGACGAATTCCACGACGAAGTCGGTCAGGGGAATCGGCTGACTCTCGTCGAGATTGGCAGGGTCGACCTTCGCGGCCTTCGGTTTGGCCTTGCCCGGCTTAACCCGGCCTCTGGCCCCGGGTTGCATCATTCCCGCCATTCCCGCCATTCCCGCCATCCCAGGTCCGCCAGCGCGGCCGGCTATAATGACCGGCGGCCCTCCCTCTGCCGCTCCCACGACGCCGGCAGCCCCCGCAGCCGCAGGACCGTTCTTATAATACAGCACGCTGCGCGTCGGCCGCGAGTCGGCGATGGTGGCCCAGGCGATGCCCATTTTCCGAACGGGAATCATCTCGCCGGTGGCTCCGCGATCTGTGGCAGTCGTTTCCGGCACTTCCCATTCCTGCAAATTCTTCAGGAACGTGTTCGCGACGTAGGGCACTTCTTTCATGGCGACCCAATCGGGGTGGTCTTTGGGATGCTCATGAAAATGCCGTCCCTGCAGAGTGAACACGAAGCCCGCGCCTTTGGGAGCGGTTTCTTTGTCGTCGGGCTTGTCGCGATTTCCGTAAGGCTCTTTCTGACTGCGCAACCACTTTTTCTTATCGTCGGTCAACCCTTTGTACCATTCGCCCACGTCTTCATACCGCTTGGCCGTTATGCTCAAGATGCGGATCCGGTTCTTGAGGGTCGGGTCTTCCTGCTCGACCTCTTCGGTGGAAATGTCGCGGGGCAGGCACTCGTTGATCGCCTTGAGGACCGCCAGCCAGGGAGTCCGCTGCGAGCCGGCGACCACCAGGTCGAGCAGTTCCTTCCGAGAGGCGGCGTTCTTGGCCTTGGCCGCGTCGTAGGCCCCTTTCATCTTCGTCTTGTTTTCGACCACTGCCTTGGCCTTCGTCTCGACCTGCCCGAATCGCTCGCTGCTGACGGCATTCCAGACGTGCGCGTAACCCATCGTCGAGAGCGCTAACGCGAACAGCAACAAGGCCGCCGTGGCGACGGCCCAGGGCTTTTTCTTACGGATCAAACGCGCCGTCTTGATTTCAGGCGGCAAGAGCGACGTGTACACACGCGTAATTTTGAGGCCCTGCAGCGCCAGGCCATACGGCACCGCGAACGACAGCAAGTTCTCCTGGAACAGCGGCGCGTTGAGCACGGTGTCGCCGGCCAGCGACTGGAACGTGTCGACCCGCTCGACATCCATCTGCAGGTTCTGCTGCAAAAACTTCTGCAAGCCGGCCAGCTTGAATCCATTGCCGACCCCGACGATCCGCGCGATTTTGGCATCGCGGTTCACGCTCGAAAAGAAACCGATCGACCGCTGGATTTCGGCGACGTAGTCATTGAACACCGGCCGCAGCGCCTGGAACACCGCCTTAGGATCGGGTGACTTCGTCGCATTGCACTTGAGGTGTTCGGCCTTGGCGAAGGTCAGCTTCATTTCCTTGGTCAGGGCGCGGGTGAAATGGTTGCCTCCCAGGGGAACGTTGCGATTCCAGATTTTCTTGCCGTTCGAGACCAGCAGCGTCGTATTGTCGGCCCCCATGTCGAGCAGCAGGGTGTAGTCTTCCTGCTCCGACGGCGATTTGTCGCCCGGGATCTGACCGAATTGATCGTGGCACAAAAAATTGTACAGGGCCAATGGGGCGATCTGCACCAGGTCGACTTCGACCTTGCGCGCCAGGAAGGGGGCC
>Ga0207022_10257_pt1 | contig 13290 bp, 16 predicted proteins | sample Alteio_BWMinCont_46_FD_153307 | JGI IMG/M metagenome (GOLD analysis project Ga0207022, IMG submission 153307) | Enriched cells from forest soil in Barre Woods Harvard Forest LTER site, Petersham, Massachusetts, United States -... | ecosystem: Environmental > Terrestrial > Soil > Temperate forest >... | reverse complement strand
ATAACCAAGTTAGAGGATGAACGTGGCTAAATTGACCCGTACCGAACAGATTGTCGCCGAGAAAACCGTGTGCGTATTGCTGGTTCGCGGCGAAAGCCCGGACGGCAAGAAGATTTTCGCCTACGTGGCCATCCGCGCCGACAAGCTGGAATCCTTCATGGAAGCCCAGAAACAGGGTACGTTTTACCCCGAAGATTACGGCATCGTTATCGAGGCGGGCGAGGGCGAGCCCTCTGAGGAAATAAAGCAAAAAATGACGACGGAATATGGCTTTAACCATGAAGCCATGCTCGACATCGGCGATACGCAAAAGGCCAACGACCTCACCAGCAACCTCGCTTCCTACGCGGTGGCCGCCACCAAGGACGAGGAAGGCGAATAAGCCTCCGGCATCAACATTCACAAAAACGTCACATTTCTAGCCGCTCTCTTATGCTATCCTGATAGTGGGAAATAGTGTTTCCTTACAGAGGATATGGGACGTGGCGATTAACGGACACAATGGCAATGGAAATGGCAACGGCCATAAATGGAATGCCACCAAGGAGGTGTTCAGCTTTATCGGGGCTGAAAGTATATCCATAGGTGCGGCGACTGTTGCCTATACCTTTATGGATGACCTTGCCCCGTCTGCGATGAAGCGAATCAGCCGAGTCGTTAGCAAAACGTGCATAGAGCCATTCCTTGATACTATTGAAAAAGGATTGACACGTTGCAGTTCCAAGGATTGCAAGCCGGATTTTACTAAATCCCGTCAGGAACGCGCTGAGCAATATGCTCATTATATAACGCGTTTTGGAATTTCGGCGGCGATCAGCGTTGGTACGGAATGGGGCGCACGTAACTTATTTAACCATGCGTTGAAAGTAAAAGAACCGGCGTCAAACCTGGCGGTGACGTGCTTGGATAAAGGTCTCCACTTGGGACTCATAATCGGAGCGAATACGGTGGCCGCGAAACAGACAGATACCGCCATTGATATTACCAGCAATGTGCTGCAAAAATCCCTGAATTGGCCAAAAGACCGGGCAGACAGGCTGGCCGACGTAACCTGGAGGTGGGAGGCGGCGAATTGGATATCCGCTTTCGTTACGTCCGGATATATTTTTACCCGTCAGGTGATGGGGCGCGGCAACCACTGATTATTGTAATAGCCGCAATCATAGTCGAACAAAGTTTCACTTCGTAATCTCTTATACTCATGCGCCTCCTCATGCTCGAAACCCGGCGGGGGAGCGAGGATGGGTTTGCCGTTCGCCGATTTCACAAAAACCACCATTACGACATAGCCGACGCGCTGGCGCGGGTGTTTCTGCGCAGCAAAGCTGCGCAGCAAATATCAAAGGTCAAAGGACAAAGTGCAATCGGCTTTTGCCCTTTGACATTTGACATTTGACATTTCATTTCCTCCAGAAAGGATCCCCCATGTACATTTTCGACCCCTACCTGATGCGCGATCCGCTGCGGATGACGCGCAACCGTTTGCTCGTGCGCGTCACCGCCCCGGCGTCCGAGCCGCTGACGCTGGCGGAAGCGAAGCTCTACCTGCGCATCGACCACACGCACGAGGACACGCTGCTTACCGATCTCATCGTCGCCGTGCGCATGATCGCCGAGAACTGGCTGCGGCGTTCGCTGCTCGCGCAATCGTGGAAACTGGCTTACGACGGCGGCGTGCCCGAATGCGTAGGGCTGCCGATGGGGCCGGTCAGCGCCATCACCGGCGTCATCATCGTCAACCGCGACAGCACCACCCAGGCTCTCGACAGCAGTACCTATTGGCTGAACGCCGCGCAGAACGCCATCGTGTTTAACAGCATGACCATCGGCTTCCGCATCGAGATTACCTATAGCACCGGCTATGGCACCGCCTCCGACATTCCCCGGCCGATCAAGCAGGGATTGCTCGCCCATCTCGCCGCCATGTATGACAGCCGCGGCGAAACCGGCGAAGTGGCGCTGCCCGAGCAGGCCGTCGCGCTCTACATGCCGTTCCGCGAGGTGCGCCTATGACCGCAAAAAACACCGCGTCGCGCCTGCGCCATCTTCTGACCTTGCAGCAGGAAGTGCAGACGCCGGACGGGGCGGGGGGCTATGCGCGCAGCTGGCAGGACGTCGCCGATCTGTGGGGAGAAATCATTCCGCTCACCGGCAGCGGCTCCAGCGCCAAAGGTTCCGGCAAGGAAACGCTTTTTGCCGGCCAGTTGCAGGCGCAGATCAGCCACCGCATATTGCTGCGCTACCGCCCCGGCATCACCGCTGCCATGCGTCTGGTCTACGGCGACCGCACCTTCAATATCCGCATGGTCGCCGACACCCAGGAAAAAAAAGACACGCTCGAACTGCTGGTGCAGGAAGGCGTGGCCGCATAAATCCTGCGAGCCGTAGGCTGCGCAGGATCCCGTGTAAAATTGATAGAGATCCTGCGCTCGCTCACGCGCCGCAGGAGTTATACAAGGAGACTGCATGTCAACATTTAGTCATTTACCACTCCAAAAAGCTATTTACCAAACCCTGACCAACGATGCGACGCTGATGGCGCTGGTGGTCGGCGTTTTCGACCGGCCGCCGCAGGGAACGGCCTTTCCTTATATTACGCTCGGCGAATCCGCCGGCAGCGACTGGTCAACCAAAACCACCACCGGCATGGAGCAAAACGTTACGCTGCACGTGTGGAGCCGCGAGGGCGGCCGCGCCGAGGCGGCGTCGATCATGGAACGCATCCATACGCTGCTGCACCAGGCGCCGCTCAGTGTCACCGGTCAGACGCTGGTGTCGATACGCTTTTCCGCCAGCAACATCCTGCTGGAAAACGACGGCTGGACCTATCAGGGCGTGATGACATTCCAGGCGTTTTTACAGGCTGTATAAATAAAGGGAGACAAGTATGCCCATACAAAGCGGTTCGCTCATGCTGATCAAGGTCGGCAATGGAGCCAGCCCGGAAGTGTTTGCCACCGTCGGAGGCCTGCGCGCGTCGGCCATCATGCTCGGCAACCAGCCGTTCGACGCCACGACGATGGAATCCGGCGTATGGCGGCGCTTGCTCGGCGGCGCCGGGATACAGTCGATGCACATCAGCGGCAGCGGCATGTTCACCGACGCCGCGTCGGAAGAAACCGTGCGCGGTTACGCCTTTGCCGGCTCGGTGAATAATTACCAGTTCATTTTCGCCAATGGCGACAGCGTAACCGGCGCGTTCCTGGTCACATCGTACGATCGCAGCGGCGATTACGGCTCGGAAGAAATTTATGCGCTGACGCTGGAAAGCGCCGGGGCCATCACCTTTGCTGATGCATAAGGATAATACATATGACCACCAATTCCTGCCAGATTATTCTCGACGGCAATTCCTATACTCTGCATCCCACTTTTGCCGCCCTAAGCGGTATCGAGCAAACGCTTGGCATTGGATTCGTGGCGCTGGCGAGGAAGCTGGCGGAAGGCGACATCACGCTGGAAGAATTGGCGGCGATAATTTCAGGCTGCATGGCGGAAACGCCGCCGGATAAAGATGCGCTGGTGCGCGGCGGCCTCGCAAATGTCATAGAAACCGTCAGCGATATGTTCGCCGCCGTGTTCGGGGAATCGGGCGAAGCGCCCATTACCCGCCGGAATCTGGAAGAGATGATGGATAGGTTTTCCGACGTTACTGCTTCGGCAGATTATCGGAAAGCGCCTTGACGTAAGTGGTATATTGTTCCGACAGCGTGCCCACCTCTTCGCCGTCGCAGCTGCTTTTCGCATACATTTCGTTATACGAGCCCTGCGCCGAGGCGATGATGTCGGAGGGCAGGCGCGCGGGAGCGCCCGCGGCGGCGATTTCCCGATCCATTGCCGCGGCGATGACGGAATAATCGTTGTCGCTGGCGCGACCGCATTTTTTGAGGAACAGGTAGGTTACGAGAATATCCTCGTAGCGTTTTTTGATGCCGTCCATCGCCGCTTCGTTGCCGCCGCTTTTCTTTTCCGGGTTATAAACATCGTCCACCGTGGCAGGCGCAGCTTTCGCTGCCGCGGGCGGCGGCGCTTGTATTCTGGCGGGCGCGGGTTGCGCGACGAGGGGCGGATAATAGCTATTGCTCACCGGAAGCGCGGCGGGTTTAGGCTTGGCCTGCAACGGCTTTGGCTGCACTTTCGCCGGTATGGTTTTCGCCGGTTCCTGATGCGCTGCTTCTGGTACAGGTACGGTTTTCACCGCCTGTTGGCTTTCGGCCAGTTGCCAGTCATAGACGAGGATCACCGCACTGGCGCAGGCGATGGCATACAGCAATTGCGCCGTGCGCACCCAGGCGAAACGCACCAGTTGTTTGGCCGTTGCTTCATCGAGATCGCTTTGCCATTTGCGGGTAAGGCGGCGATTCTCCCGCACATGCCACCAGGCGCAACATGCGAAAATGGAGAAAAGAATCGCCCACAGCAGAATGTTTTTATCACCCATCTTTTGATTATACGGTATCGCCATGCGCAATAAAAGTTCAAATCTCAGTCCGACGCCCGCCGTTCATCTGCTGAAAAGCCAGATCGCCCGGATGGACGCCACACTCAGGCACCTGCACGGTGTCATGGGTTCGCACATCAATGCGCTGGATCGGGCCTACGACAAAGGAGAAAATGTCAAACCGGTCAAAATCCGTACGCATGTCCTGAAAGCGCTGGCATCACCCTTTTCCACGGCCAATATATTCTCGGATGTAGTCAGGGGATTGGGCAGCATGGCCTCCTTGTCATCCGGCGGCGGTTCTTCCGGCATGAGCCAGGGTCAAATCTGGGCCGAGGCCGCCAAAGCCATCTCGCGCGCCATGAAAAGAAACTTGTAATTGAGCGTTATCAATCGGTTAACTTTTACGCGCCCGCCGCCATTGTCACTAAAATGTCATAAATATCCTATAGTTCGACATAGGCATATGTTGGTATAATTCTATTGAGTAGTAGTGGGTTTCCCCCACCCAACTGATGTAAAGATGTAATTATACCATGTCGACCTATTGCAACATTTTCAGAAAACCATTCCCCCGTGGAAACCGCCCGCGGCTGTCGCTTTTATGGAGGCAGGGATGAGCGAAATGGATGAAATTGGTAAAGAAGCGCAATATGACATTAAGGAAAGCACGGACGCTTTGCGAAATAGTCTGCGTGTTCAATATAAAAACGGAAAAGCCAGTTTTTATGGCATTTCAGTGCCAAAAGCATTAGGGCCGGGGCTTGACTGGGTTTCTGATACCTTTGCCAAGGACATCATAGGCTCTATAGGCGACTTGGCTGAAAAAGGCGCTTCTTTAATAGCAGAAAAAATTGCTCCGACAAAAGCAGGGCAAACAAGTAAGGCAGCAAAGTGGGTCGCGACCCTTGCATTATTGACAGGTCAGCCTTTAGGCAAGCTCTATCATGCCTTTAAGGAAAAATGGCAGATACAGGCAGAATTGTATAAAGAGTTCAAACCTGTTATCGAAACCACGGGCGCGAAAGTCGCAACCAATGAGATCATGGCTGTAGAATTCGGCCATGTCCACGATAGCTTCATGTCGAAAGTAAGGTTACTAATACCTGAACTGCCGACGCTTATCATCAAATCCCTTTTTGTAATTGAAGACTTACAGGTGACGGAACTTGCCAATCCGATTTTACAGAGCCACGCGACAGAAGAAAACTTCAAAAAGAATAAGGTAAAATTACTTAAAAACATAAAAGAACAAATAACTTCTGAAAGAGTAGGAACACACCATCCTGTTGTTGAAAAGTTTCTTGCTAATGATGACAAGATCATTATGGGCGGTGTAAGCGCATTCAAGCAGGGGCTGGAATATTACGTTGCTGATGAGAGCAAGAAACATGCGGTTGACCATCATCCCACGGCATGGCGGATGATTCAGGGATTACGCGAACGTTTGGAAGAAATTGCTGGTCCCAATCGTGAGGATGGCGTATGCGGCTTTACCAACATCGATTCGCACCATCTTGGCAGCATTAAAAATCAAGTGAAAGACGTTATCCAGCAGCATGAGATAGACATGAAGCGCGGCGAAATTACCGGTACTGGTAATCTGAAAGCGCTGAACGACGTGTCGCAACTCATTGCTGAAGCGTTGGCGGACGGCACGATTGATGCCTATGCGCTGGTTAACTTGGTGGGTGACGGCAAAGTCATTGGACGGGGACAGAGCGGCAAAAAAGCGATCGATATCGCCGCCGCCGAAAGCCAGATTGCTTCCTTGCGCGACAAGCTGGGCGCGTGCGTCGCGCCCGATCCGCAGGAATTCTACGCCCATTTCGACAGCCCGGAGGTCATGAAGGAGGCGCTCAAGAAACATCTGCATGAAATGCACAGTGTGGAAAAAGTCTGCTTTGCTTCCCTGTTTTCCGATGGCGTGTTGAAAGCTGCGGGCATGGCGCAGGAAGAAATTGTCGCTGCCCGCAAGCAGGCGCATCGGCATATGTATAATCTGGTGGCCGCCAATGTGAAAGAACTGGCCGAAAAATCCAAAGACGAATTGGCCAAGCTTCAAATCAAGGAAGAAGATATCGATGCGCTGCTTCAGATGGCCGATCAAATCGAGATGGGCGATAAGCAGGCGCTTAAGAATCTGGTGGATGGGCGCGGTCGAGTCCTGCTGCAAAACATCCTCGGGGTAGCGGCGTTGCAGGAATTGCAGGCTGACAAAAACGCCTGGGCTGAGCGCATGAAGCCGCGCCGGCGCGAAAGTGATCGCGCCCAGGACTCCCGCGCGGAGGAAGCCGACGCATACCGGAAAGCTCATGATGGCATGGCTCCGGATGGGGAAGATATGGCGGAAGAAAACGGCTGGGGCGGGCGCGAGCAACACAGGCGCAAGCATCACCATGAATCTTCGCTGGAAACGGCGGATGATGAAGACGATGCCGGGGAACGCGTCCCGCGCCGGAACGACCATGCTTCATCTCCGTTGCATCGCACGCGCGAGCATCATCGCCGCCACGGCGTCGCGAAAAATGATCCGCCCGAGGTGACGTTATGAGCGACACCGATCAGAACATGGTAGCGAAAACGGAAGCAGGGGCAGACCAGCAATCGCCGCACGGCATCCCGATCTCCGGCCGGTTCGGACAGTATGACTCGTCCTTCTGGAAAGCGGCGCTGGCTATCATCGGAGTGCGTTACCTTCCCCTTCCGTTCCTCAGGGACACTCTTGAAAAGGGGCCGCATTTTTATAAAAGGCAAATATATTCGGGTGTATCCGGCCTGGGCATGGAGGCGATCACCGGTTATTTCGCTTACCGTACCTGGAAAGACATGCGCAATATTTTTTCCGGGGCGTTGGCGTGGGAGTTCGACAAAGATCCAAAAGAGGTCAATTTTTCCGACTTCCGGAACAGCAAGAACACGATGGTGCAGCAGACCATCGGCAATTATGTCAAATATAATCTGCGGCGTTTCGCAGTAAACCTCACATTTTTCCTGCCTCTCGCTCTTGGCGGCCTATTTAAAAAATTCGGCGTATTGAAAAACAGCAAATGGGGGCCGGATAACTGGCATGGGGAAGCGGGCGCGAATCTGGGCGTGGGCGTCAATTCCGCTTATCTTTTTTCTGACGTTATCTCCCGCAAGCAGACCCCGTTTGAATTATTGCAGGCTACCATCGACCGCAAAATCAATCATGCCGAGCATTTTGGCGATCAGATAACGGCAACCGATCTCCTGGATATTTACGAGCGTCACGCCGCCAACGGCATGATCGTCTCTTTCCTCGGGCAGCGCGGCACGCCTCAGTGGGAGCAATCAATGACGCTGTTTTCCCGCATGGCTGACCTCATGAACAAGACCTATAAAAACACCACTTCGCAGGAATACGCCGATTTCGGCATAGACGATTTCATTTATATGGTGGGCAATAAGCTGATCGACCCTGCGAATGTGGAGCGCTCGTGCGCCTATATCGAAATCGCCAACCGCTATGATATTCCCACGCTTAAGCAGGCAGTGAAAGAAGCCGGCGACAAGGATGTCGCCACTCTATTGCAGAAATACCCGGTCTCGTTGCCGGTCGAAGGCCCGGTGGTGCCGCCTGCCGAGGGTAAAAAATATGCGGACGGGCTGGCCCCCGCCGCCGGTCTGCGTACCATGCTCCCGCCGCCCGCGGCCTATACCGACAAACTGGCCAAGGATGCCGACCCCTCCTATAGCCTTTCGGCCTAATCCCTGCGCTGTCACAAAAAATTAACAAAAAAGCCGCTGCATGGGCTGCCTGCCTGGGTTATACTATAAGGGTAGAACAGTAACTCTGGCCAAGGCGTTGAAAAACAATGGCAATAGGCATTAAACCTCCTCATCTTCCCGGACATATGCCGCATATGCATGTGCCCCATCATGGGGAAGGTGCGGCAGTAGGGGAAGTTTTAGATAATTTTGAGCCTGAAAATCTTAAAGCGCTCAAGGGAAGACTGGCGCGAGGCCATGCGGTTAATCCAGCGGCAGTGGAAGAATCGGTAGCCGGTGTCCGCAATGCGGCCATGGCGGAAGCCCAGACAGCGGCCAGCCAGTTAAGCGCTACGGACAAGGTAGTAGGCGCCGTTGCGCAGGTGGCGCAAATCCCTATGACTATTCAGCAGGTGGCGATACCGACTTTTATCGCTGGCAGCCTTATAAAAAAAGCGGGCGAAAAAATAAAACCTGGCGGCATGGTTGAAAAAACCGGCCATGCTATAGGAGCGCCGGTCCGGTTCTTAACCCAATCGTTCAACGATATGGGCAGCAAATTGGGCATACGCAAGCACATCCCCAAGGCCATCGGCGAGGCTTCCGTCGGTTGGAGCGCTTTGAATGTTTCGTTTGTCGGCATGTCCGGGCTGGAGATGTTCGGCACAGCGCGCGGATTTACCGAAAATCTTTATTCGTTGAAACAGATGTATGCCGATATGACCGGCACCGATGCCGGTAAAATCTCCACCCTGAAAGTATTGATGGGCAGCGTGCCGAAGCCGGTGGCGGAAGCGCGTTCGCACCTGCTCAAAAGCGTCGGCGTGGAAGGAATAGTTGAAACCGTAGGATTGATATTCGGCCTGAAGCAGTTGCTGGGCGGGAACATTAGCAACAAAGCCATAGCGCTTCAGATGGGACTCGGAATGGGTGCGCCGGCGCTGGCGGGATTAATGGGCAAATCCATATTGCCGTTTTACAAAGGCTTCAGCGATGCGCACAAACACGGAAAAATTCCGCCGGAAGGGTACGCCGCGTTTATTTCCAAAATTAATCCACGCTTTGAAAAAATGGTTGAAAAAATGGGTGCGGACAGCCCGGTGGTAATGGCGGTGGCTACGAAATTTGCCCAAAGCAATACGGCTCCCGGCGACATCCTGAAACTCCAGGCCGAAGGCAAATTGGAAAAACTCGGCGATGAAGCGGTGGCGGAAATGAAGAAGGCGTCTCCTGCGCCTGCGCAGGATGTGCCGCACCATCCCCCCGCCTCCATGGTGGATAAATTAAATGCCAAATCGCATCCCGAAAAAACGAAACATCGTCCGCTGGTGGGAGAATTCACCGGCAGGCTTCATTCCAACCCGCACGAAAAAGGCGATGCGCCGCCCGTCCGCGGATTGTCATGAAACCTCGAAAAAGCCTCTTACAGGACAGCATGGGTCGAGACATAATATAAATATAGGATGGGGAAATCAGGATTGGTTATGGCTAGAAAAAGTAATACGCGAAGACCCTCTCAAGAGCGCGGCGATCACTCGTATATTGATACGGCTATAGGCGTTGGCCAGGCTTTCACCGGCTTTGTGCCGGGATTAAAAGGCCAGGGAGCCAACTGGGGGCTGGATGTTCTGGCTGCCAACCGGGAGGTTGGCAAAGAGCAAATATCATTGTCCAGGCTAGGCATTGATCCTGAGCGAGAGCAACATCGCAGCAGGATTCTCAAGAAAACGGTAAAAGAATGGTATGACCGCTGGAAAAGCAGGCTGGTGGAATCCGGCGTATCCGCCGGGGGCGCGCTTGCCGGTGGTATTGCTGCGACCAAACTGGCCGTTCTTGCCGGCCTGTCCGCCACCCCTATAGGCTGGGTGGCATGGGGAGCCAGCGCCGCTGTCGGCTGTGCCGGTGCTGCTGCGGGCGGCTATGCATTAAATAAGGCTTACCGAAAGATATGTCCGCAGAATGATCCGAAAGCGGCGTTGCTGGTAAAGCAAATTGCCGAAGCGCAAGAGAGAGGCGAAGAAATTCCGCAGGGAATCGTTCTCGTTGTTTTGAGCGGCCATTTATCGAACGAGAAAAAAGCACAGGCCGTTTATGAAGCATGGCAACAAGGCGATGAGAAAAAGCTGGCGAGGCTGAGTAAAGAACTTGATATTGATTTACGGGCTAAAACTAGGATGCCGTTTGATCCCCAATATCCTGAAAAAACTGTAGTCGCACAGGTTACTGAGTGGACTAATAGCGGAAAAATTGCAGCTAAAGATTTACTTTTCCCTGTTATACTGATGGAGAAATCTACGGATTTACTGGAAAGAGACTATAATTCTTTGCCTGATTACGCGCATGATGATCCTGCCCCATTGGCAACGCCCAGCGTGACGCCGGGCGGTAAGAAAAATCCCAGAGGCCAGGGCATCTCGACCTAATTAATTCCGCTTGTTTCTTAACAGGCATTCCCCACTCATTTTGGAGTTTTTATGGCGTTCATCGAAACACGCTTCCCGACCGATATTGCCTACGGCTCGGCGGGCGGCCCGCAATATTCCACCGACGTGGTCATCACCCAGAGCGGCTACGAGCAGCGCAACGCCAACTGGTCGCAGGCGCGCGCTGAGTACAACGTCGCGCACGGCGTAAAAACGCAGGCGCAGCTCGACACGCTGATCGCCTTTTTCCGCGCCCGCAAAGGCCGCGCCGACGGCTTCCGCTTCAAGGACTGGACGGACTATCAAATCACCGCCCAGGCCATCGGCACCGGTAACGGCAGCAATAAGATATTCCAACTGGTCAAAACCTATGTCAATGGCGGCATTACCGAAACGCGGACGATCAAAAAACCGGTCAGCGGCACCGTCAATATTTATCTAAATGCCGTGCTGCAAAACAGCGGCTACACGCTCGACACCACCACCGGCCTCCTCACCTTCACCACCGCGCCCGGAAACGGCGTTGCCGTCACCGCCGATTTCCAGTTCGACGTCCCGGTGCGCTTCGACACCGACCGCCTCGCCGCCACCGTCGATTCCTACGGCAGCCGCAGCTGGCATGACATTCCGATTGTGGAAATCAGGGTGTAAGGGAAGGAGGATTGCTGATGTGCTTGCCCGCGAACTCATCATAGATTCTGTAGGCGAGTTCCCAAGCGATAGCGCGACGGATTTTTTCAGCCTTATGGCTTGCGACCGGCATCATGTCAGAAGAGGGGAAGAATTGCTTCAATGCCCGGTTAGCGGCATCGGCCATGTTATCTTGAATCCCCTCTTGCTCAGGCAACACGCCCAACTCAAGGCAGGTTTTACAGATGCGCGTTACAATTTCGGCGGCTATAGCCTGCATGACGTTTTCGCCGAGATTTAGCTTTAAATGATTGTTTTGCCGCTTAAGCACTGCCGCGGCCGCGCGCTGCAAGGATGCGGGACGAACGCTGCGGCGTTGCGGCAGGCCATCAGCTTCTTCCTCGTCCTGCCTGGGTGGGAGAGAGGCCGCCCATACCTCTAATGGCTTTATATGTATGTCGGAATTTACCGCGGATTCATCACTCACGGGCTCAAGGTTAAACTCTGTAAGTGCTTGCATCCTCTGATCCAAGATTTCGTGGAGAGGCTGCTGGGATCGTCCGGCCTCTTCTTTAAGCTCATTAAGAATTCCGGATGCGTTTTGTGCCATCCTCGCACCCTGGGGATAGTTATGGCGATGGGAAAAAGTGATGTAGGTATTTTCTTCGCCGGTCTCAACGCGTGGATGGTATATTTTAATGCCGCCGTTTTCCAAAGTCGCCTCCACTACGAATCCTAATAATGCTTGCTCCTTATCGGATAAGGCATCCTTGGGAAAATGGATAGAAAAACTGTTTTGTGAAGAAATTAATGTAATCGTCACCGTCTTGCGGGATTGATGTTCATCCAGATAATCAATGGTAATAACGGCTGGGAGCAGCATATTGCCTCATAAGGTAGATTATTTTTAACCAATTATTCCGGTTTTGCAACATGAAAACCATCTCCAACGCGCTCGCCGCCCACATCGCGGGCGAGGTCACCACGCTTGCCACCTGCTGGAAGCTGACGCGCCGCGATACCACCGTTTTCGGCTTCACCGACCATGACCAGGATATCACCTTCGATAGCGTCACCTATAAAGCCGCGACGGGATTCACGCCCAGCGCTATACAAAACACCGGCACGCTCGCCGTCGATAATCTTGACGTCGACGGCATGTTGTCATCGGGCAGCATCGTCGAGGCCGACATTTTAGCCGGGCTTTACGACTTCGCCGAGATCGAGATTTTCCAGGTCAATTACAGCGACCTGACGCAAGGCTCGCTCAAGCTTCGCCGCGGCTGGCTGGGCGAAGTGTCGTTCTACAAACAGCAATTCGTGGCCGAGGTGAGGGGGCTGACGCAGGCCCTGTCGCAGACGATGGGCGAATTATACTCCGCCTCCTGCCGCGCCGCGCTGGGCGATTCCCGCTGCAAAGTCAATATGGCCACCGGCGGCAATACCGTCACCGGCAGCGTGACTTCCGTCGTGTCGAACATCCAGTTCATCGACAGCGCGCGCACGGAAGCCAGCGACAGCTTCGCCTTCGGCACCATCCGCTTCACCAGCGGCGCCAACAATGCCCTCAGTATGGAAGTGAAGGAATATATCTACACCTCCGGCACCGGTGGCCAAATCACACTGGCGTTGCCGCTGCCCTATCCCATGCTGACCGGCGACGCTTATAGTCTGACCAAAGGCTGCGACAAAACCATCGCCACCTGTTTTTCCCGTTTCAACAACGTCGTTAATTTCCGCGGCGAGCCGCTGGTTCCCGGCCTCGACCGGATGCTGGAGACGGCAGGGACGAGAAGTGTGTGGTAGTGCCGTCATGGCCTGAATTCCGCAGGAATTCTAAGGCCATCCAGTCTTAAACTGGATCACCCTAGAATTTGCTTTGCAAATTCGGGTGATGACGCTACCTTCCTCCCCATGAATATCATTGGCGATTTTGTCTGGGGTTTGCTGTCGGTGCTTAAAACCACCGGCGCGCCGCTGCTATACCGCTATTCTTACCGTAATTCTGCGGAAGCCTTGCGAAAGGATTGGCTGAATATCGGCAAGGATATCGAGAGCGTCATG
>Ga0207022_10256_pt1 | contig 13358 bp, 11 predicted proteins | sample Alteio_BWMinCont_46_FD_153307 | JGI IMG/M metagenome (GOLD analysis project Ga0207022, IMG submission 153307) | Enriched cells from forest soil in Barre Woods Harvard Forest LTER site, Petersham, Massachusetts, United States -... | ecosystem: Environmental > Terrestrial > Soil > Temperate forest >... | reverse complement strand
GTTGCCGCTATCGAATGCGAGACTGTAGCCGAAGATAGCCCACAAGACCGTGATCACGGCCATCATAGTGAAGCATTGCATCATGGTGGCGAGTACGTTCTTCTTGCGCACGAGTCCGCCGTAAAAGAGTGCAAGGCCGGGCCCGGTCATCATCAAGACCAGGGCGGAGCTCATGAGCATCCAGCCGTTATCAGCCGAGCTTTTCGCGTCCGTGGTTGATTGCTCAAGTTTGGCGATCTTCTCTTCTAAGGCCGCGGTCGATTTTGCTGGAGGTCCATCAGTATCGGATTTTTGACATTCCGAATGCAGTCAATGCACAGATCAAAAGAAGAAAGCGAACAACGGACACGATCCGGGCCATTTTCATTTGTGATTCTCCAGAGGAAAAGATGACTTGATTGTGTACTTTAACGCTGGATTCACATCATTGGAAATCAAATTATTTTATCTACACGATAAAAATAACTATTCAATACAATGAGCGCGTGATGATGGTCCAAGATGAACAGAGGCAAATACGGGCCGTTTCGCCCTTATAATTTGTCACCCAAGCCGATGGCAACGTCGATCAAATCTTGGCCCACTAGCCTAGTCCTTTGAATTGCATCCTTTAGCGGGACCGTGATGATATCAGTTCCTCTTAACGCGACCATCTCTCCGAATTTGCCGGCATGGACAGCGTCTGTTGCGCCCAAACCATAGCGCGTAGCCAGCATGCGGTCCAATGCCGTAGGCGAGCCTCCACGCTGGATGTGGCCGAGCACAACGGCGCGCGTTTCAAATCCCGTACTGCGCTCGATCTCTTTGGCGAGCACGTTGCCGATGCCGCCAAGGCGCGCATGGTTGAACTCATCTTTTGATAGCTCAGACACGATTGGCGTGCCATGTTCATGGTCGATATCGGAACTGAATGTGGCTCCTTCTGCCACTACGACCACACTGAAGAAACTGCCGCGATCGTGGCGCCGTTTCAGTTTTTCCGTCACGGATGCGATGTTAAAAGGACGCTCCGGGATCAGGATCACATCTGCTCCACCGGCCACACCGCTCTGGATGGCGATCCATCCGGAGTTGCGTCCCATCACTTCGACCACGATCACACGGTTATGTGCTTCGGCGGTGGTGTGAACGCGGTCGATAGCTTCGGTGGCGATGTTCACTGCAGTATCAAATCCGAAACATTGGTCGGTGCCGCATAGATCATTATCGATGGTCTTTGGGACGCCAACGACCTTTACGCCCATCTCGTGCAATTGGTAGGCGACAGAAAGGGTATCATCCCCACCGATGGCGATGAGGGCATCAACTTTATTGGCGGCCAGATTGTCGCAACAGCGTTGCATTCCGCCTTCATGTTTGCGCGGGTTCGTGCGCGAGGTCCTTAGTATGGTGCCGCCTCGAGGTAAAATGCCGCTGACGGATTTCAAATCCAACTTCATGGTCATGTTCTCGAAGACGCCGCGCCATCCTTCCATGTATCCGATGAATTCATCGCCGTAATGGAAGATGCCTTTGCGAACGGAGGCACGGATCACCGCGTTAAGCCCGGGACAATCACCGCCGCCAGTCAAGATGCCGATCTGCATGGTCTATCCCTTTTCGATGTCATTCAACAGCTTGGAACACCAGAATATGATAACTGTTGTTTGTCAGTGTATATGTGGACATGATATTTCGCATACGCTCGTGTGTAATCGATTCGTCGAGTTTGACATTCATGTTGTCCAAGCCATGCATGTAGCCATCCTGCAAATTACTCTCAGAGCAATGCTTTCACAGCCATGTATCGTTGTTGCGTTGATAAAATATCACAATCCATTCACGACGATCTTGACCGGCCAAAAGGTGTTTATGAGAATCGAACGCAATCATCTGAGAGAAAACTGCCAACCCATTTTTGCCGTGACAGTGTTGTTGGTGATTTTTTTCTTGTCCCAAGCGTCCGTTGCTCAGGATACCCGCCATGTGACAGAGCCGGTCGTTCCCGATGTATGTGAATCACTCACGGCCCAATTCTCAAGTGAAAATGGAAAGTTCGAAGAGAAGCAAGATGCAACCTTGGACACGCTCCGGATCCAACAGGCAATCGACAAATGCGCTGCCGGCAAGTCTGTCGAGTTGAAGGGGGATTCTGCACACGATGTATTTCTCTCGGCGCCGATCGAACTCAGACCGTCAGTCGTGTTGCTCGTGCGAGCAGGGGTGACTCTCTATGGGACACGCAACCCCAGAGCTTATGATGTCCAGCCCGGTAGTTGCGGTGTTGTGGACATGAATGGGCGTGGATGTCGGGTGCTCATCCACGCGGATCACGCTCCACACAGCGGTGTTATGGGGGATGGTGTTATCGATGGTCAGGGAGGGGAAAAGCTCTTCAGCCAGAAGGATTCCTGGTGGGACCTGGCTCATCAGGCAAAAGTCGAGGACAAGAAACAGAACTGTCCACGGATACTGCAAGCTGACCAATCTGACGATTTCACTCTTTACCACATCACGTTGCGCAATGCGCCGAATTACCATGCCGTGGTCAGCCGGACGGACGGTTTCACCGCATGGGCAGTGAAGGTCGATTCGCCCGCAACTGCCCGCAATACCGATGGCATCGATCCATCATCATCCACGAACGTCACGATCGCATACTCTTACATCCGTGCTGGCGACGATAATATCGCCATTAAGGCGGGCAAGAATGGGCCATCCACGCACATGACTTTTGCGCACAATCATTTTTACTCCGGACACGGTATGTCCATTGGCAGCGAAACAAATGGCGGAGTCAACGCTATTCGCATCTATGACCTGACCATTGACGGCGCCGACAATGGCCTGCGCATCAAATCAGACCTCAGTCGAGGAGGGTTGGTGCATGATGTCTCCTATCAGGATGTCTGCGAAAGGAATGTCAAAAATCCGATACTGATGGACCCGTTCTATTCGGATGCGAAAGGGGAACTCGTCCCGCAATTCGAGGACATTACATTGCGGAATGTCGTGATCCAGGGTGGCGGAAAGATCACCTTGCAAGGCATTGACGCGCAACATCTGCTGAAGATGCGTCTGGATGGAGTGCTGGCGGAAGGAACGAAAGCTTCCGATTTCAAGGCAGATCATGCACGCATGGAGTTCGCGAAAGGCAATGTGAACTTCCTTCCCAAAGGCAACGATGTGCAAGTGACGGAAAGCGGACAGAAGCGTGAAACAGTTTCATGGAATTGTGCAGACGTTTTCATTCCATTCCCGGATGATGTAAAAGCCAAGACAACGACGCAAGATGTTCCCCGCGTATACAACGGGCCATTGCCGGATCCAAAGAGGTGGGCAGGTACAAGAAGCTCAGTGACGGTGTCCGCTGATGGATCAGGTGATTACCAAACGGTGCAAGATGGCGTGGACGCGCTGCGAGAAGGTGGAGGAACTGTTCATATCACGCCCGGGACGTATCGTGAAGTCGTCAAGATCGAAAAGCCAAATGTACATCTTGTTGGCATGGGAACAGACCCTACACAAACCGTCATCGTATTCGGCAACAGCGCGGCTTCCACTGGCAGCACGTTCCGCTCGCCTACCGTGTTCGTGAATGGAGATGATTTCTACGCAACGAACTTGACCTTCAATAATGATTGGAGCCTGACCCATGAGATCAAGCCGGAAGGATCACAGGCGGTTGCACTTGCAGTCCGCGCGGATAGGGCAGTCTTCCGTAAAGTGCGGTTCTTGGGAGCGCAAGATACTCTGTATGCCTCCAGCTACTTCTGTAACACTGACACAGGACCGTGTTCACCTACGCGGCAATATTTCGAGGATTGTTACATCGAAGGTCATGTTGATTTCATCTTCGGCGACTCCAAGGCAGTATTCAACCATTGCGAGATCCATGCGATCGCACACTCCATCGTGTATCTGACGGCGCAGAGCAAACGGTATCCTGAGCAGCCGAGTGGATATATCTTCGACCATTGCAAGATCACGTCAGACCCTAACGTCAAAGAATTGTGGCTGGGACGATCGTGGCGTGCGTACTCGTATGTTGTGTTCATGAATACAGAGATGGATGGCATGCTCGCTCCAGCGGGATGGCGAGAGTGGCATCCCGGTGAGACCGAGCGGTTGAAGACGGCTTATTATGCTGAATTCAATTCGATTGGGGCAGGGGCGCGGCCCGCACAGCGCGAACCTCTTTCCAAGCAACTGACGGAAGATGAAAGTCGCCAATACAAGACCAACGTCTTCCTAACAGGCAGTGATGCATGGGACCCAAGTAAGGTGAAATAAGACAGTCGCGGAAGTAAGTTAAAGTAATCTATACAGCGCTATGTGTTAGCGTTCAATCCTTGCACCCGCACCTTTCATCACATTCAATACTTCCTTGAGCGTGACCATTGTGGTGTCTCCGGGTGTGGACATGGCAAGTGCGCCATGTGCGGCCCCACATTCCACCGCCCACTGAGGCCCTCTTTCAGTCAATAACCCATAGATAAGGCCTGAAGCGAAGGAATCGCCGCCGCCAACGCGGTCGAAGATCTCAAGGTCCGGGCGTTGATTGGCTTCGAAGAACTCGCCACCGGAGTAACAGATGGCGCCCCAATCGTTGCGGGTTGCGGTCATGGCCACGCGTAACGTGGTTGCCACTACGCTGAAAGGGAATTCGCGGACTACACTCTTGATCATGGTCTTAAAGGCCGTGGTATCGACTTGGCTGATGTGCTCGTCCAGGCCTTTGACTTCGAAGCCGAGAGCGGCGGAGAAATCTTCCTCGTTGCCGATCATCACATCCACAAACGGAGCCAGTTTGCGGTTGACTTCCTGTGCGCGTTTCTTGCCGCCAATGGACTTCCACAACGATTCACGGTAATTCAGGTCATAACTGATGATGGTGCCATGCTCTTTTGCGGCTTTCATGGCCTCTATCGCTACGTCAGGCGTGGAGTCTGACAGCGCGCAGAAGATGCCGCCGGTGTGGAACCAGCGCACGCCTTGCTTGCCGAAAATGTCATTCCAGTCAATGTCACCGGATTTGAGTTGGGAGACTGCGGTATGCCCGCGGTCGGAGCATCCCAGGGCAGGGCGGATGCCGAAGCCGCGCTCGGTGAAGTTGAGCCCGTTGCGAACGTTGCGGCCGACGCCGTCATACTCCACCCATCGGATCAGTGATCGGTCCACTCCACCCTGATACAGCAGATCTTCGAGCAAGCGTCCCACGGGATTGTCTGCAATCGCAGTGAGGATGGCGGTATCCAGGCCGAAGCAGCGCTTCAAGCCCCGTGCAACGTTATATTCGCCTCCCCCTTCGGAGACGTCAAAGTTGCGCGTTGTCCAAACACGGCGGTCGCCGGGATCGAAGCGCAGCATCACCTCGCCTAACGCGAGCATGTCCCAACGGCAACTGGATTTCGGTTTTATCTTCATGGACATATTTTATTCCCTTAATGAAAATTGACTCATTTGGGCTCCATGGTATCAATGACGGCCATCTCCATTTTCGGGACCAGCAAATGAATGATCAAAAGCGCAGTCAAATAACAAGCGGCGGCAATGGCGAAAATAGGAAGATAACTTCCGGTCTTATCAAGCGTGAATCCGGTCAACTTTGCCATGAACATGCCGCCCACTGCGCCTCCGAAGCCCCCAATACCTACCACCGAACCTACGGCACCGCGAGGGAACATGTCAGAGGCCAACGTGAACAAGTTGGCGGACCATCCTTGATGGGACGCGGCAGCCAAGCTGATGATGGCCACCGCCAGCCAAAGACTCTTGGTGTTCGCTGCAAATACCACAGGCGTGACTCCCAATGCACAGATCAACATGGTCGTCTTGCGCGCTTTGTGAATGCTCCATCCCCGTTTGATGAGGAATGAGGAGAACCATCCGCCGGCGATACTGCCAACGTCTGACATGACATACACGATGACCAGTGGCAGTGCGAGCAAGTCCAGTGTGCGTCCGTGCTGAGAATTAAGGTACTTGGGCAACCAGAAAAGATAGAGCCACCAGATGGGGTCAGTCAATGCTTTGCCAATGACGAACGCCCATGTCTGGCGATGAGGGAACAGTTGCGCCCACGCGATCTTTGTAGCCGGTTCAGGCGGATCACTGCGGATATACTCAAGCTCTGCGGGAGTCACTGAGGGATGAGTTTCAGGGGGGCGATAGAAACGCAACCAACATATCAACCACGTGATGCTGAAGATCCCGGTGAACACGAAGGCCCAGCGCCATCCCAGGTTGCGCACAACAATGGGCACGAGCAATGGTGCAACGATGGCGCCGATGTTCGCGCCGGAATTGAATATCCCGGTTGCGAATGCGCGTTCGCGTTTGGGGAACCATTCCGCCACAGTTTTGATCGCAGCGGGGAAGTTGGCGGATTCTCCGAGGCCCAACATGAATCTGGCGAATCCGAACCCGAGGATACTTTGCGACAGCGAGTGGCCCATAGCGGCAAGGCTCCAGATGCTGATCGCAATGGCATAACCGAGACGGGTGCCGATACGGTCTATGATGCGACCGGCGAACAATAATCCGATCGCATAGGCGGCCAGGAATGCAGTGCCGATGTTGCTGTACTGGATCTCGTTCCAATGGAAGATCTTCTGCAAGTCAGGTGCCAGCAGGCCGAGCACCTGACGGTCCATGTAATTGATGGTGGTGGCAAAAAACAGTAGTGCGCAGATGGTCCAGCGGATGTGGCCTACGGGTTTGAGGTAGCCAGCTGACGGATCCTCATTTTCAGGTGGTGCTATCGATCCGGTCTCCGTTGCGGACGTGTCATTCACGGATGCGATGATATCACCTCCTTATCCAAAGACTCGCTCACTGATTGACGCCACTCGCGAGGAAACCGCCGTCTACGGTGATCAGTGTGCCGGTCACAAAGCTGGCAGAGTCTGAAGCGAGAAAAACCGCAGCTCCGATGAGTTCGTTCAACTGGCCGAACCGCCCCATGGGCGTGCGCATCAAGAACTCTTTACCGCGCGGAGTGCCATCGAGCAATGCCGAGTTCAAGTCAGTGCGGAACACCCCCGGTGCTATGGCATTCACGCAAACCCCATGTTTGGCCCACTCGATGGCCAGAGATTTTGTCAGGGAAGCAACAGCCGATTTGCTCGCACTGTACGCGGCCACTTCATACAGGGACACAAAAGAAGAGAGGGAAGCGATGTTCACGATGCGACCCTGTTTGCGTTCGAGCATGTGAGCGCCAAAGACCTGGCAAGCGCGAAGTGTGCCATTCAAATTGGTCTCAAAGATGTGTTGCCACTCACTATCCTCCACTTGCAGTGTCGGTGTGCGCTTTGTGGTGCCAGCACAGTTAAAGAGAAAATCAACTTTGCCGAATTCTTTGATCACCAAGTCAAGAAGTGCTTGTAGGCTGGCACGGTCGGTCACGTCTGCAGTCTTGACCAGCGAGCGCTTTCCTATTTTGCGAACAGACTCAGCAGCGGATGCAACCAGGTTCTCTCTGCGTCCTGTTGGAATAACATCGGCCCCGGCTTCAGCCAAACCTTTGGCCAGCGTCAAGCCGATGCCAGAGGTGCCGCCAATGACGACTCCGGTCTTGCCGGCAAGATCGAGTAGTGGATGTCCCATGGTGCATTCCTTTCGCGATCGTATTTCAATGTGAGTCCGTGGAACCGGCCCAAATGTTGAACTCAAAGTGCTGTAAAACGAGTCATACTACATATACATCATGGCAGCCACACGCAGCCATGATGTATGACATTTTTCCAACTCAGAGGACCGTCGCAGTCCCGCATTGTAGTGGCGGGAATAAGTCCACGAGCACTGGAGATGCAGTGATAGACGGGACTGCTGCTTCCATGACCGTCGACACACAACCGTTCTACTTATCTCTCCCATGTAATTGCAACATTCGTTGATGTAGGTCGATGGCTGCCTGTTTGCGGTCGCTGATCCGGTAAGTGTCCTCAGAAAACAAGATATCGGCATGGACATCATCCAGTGCCAGCAGCCGGAAAAGATTCGGCATGAACTCCATATCGCCCCACCAGTGGACATCCTGCACTACGTCCCCATCCGAACTGCTATAACGGACATGGGCCGTGTGAATCGTTGCCTTCGCGGCCACAGCGGCTTCGAGCAGGGAAGGCAGGAACGGCAACACGCTGGAGCCATCCGAGCTGGTGCCTTCCGGGAACAGCATCACCGCGGTATCGTCATGTAAAGCTTCTACGATCTCATCTTTGACTCTTGAAACATCTGACTTCCGGCTGCGGACAACAAAAACCGTTCCCGAGCGAATTGCCATCTGTCCGAACAGGGGCCAATCCTTGACCTCGCTTTTGGAGACAAATATGAATGGGGCTATCGCACTGAAGACGAGGATGTCGATATAACCAAGATGGTTTGAGATCACCAATCCGGTGGCCGGTGGCGTGCCTGTGAATTCGATATGGATATGCAAACGTCGCAGAAGTGTGGAACACCATTCATGCAGCCACTGCGCCCGTTGATGGCGTGTTTGCAGACCGCGGCTTTGACTCAGGGCCTGAAGAGTGGTCACGATCACAACGATGAAGCGGAACCACTTCCGCCACCACTTTCTGGACATGCAAAATTATCTCATTCTAAGGTTGTGGTGGCTTGTTATCAGGAGGCGGGTTCTTCTGACCTTGGTTTTTTTGCGCGGCGGCCAGATCTTGATTGGCTTGGTCTATTCTATCGTTCACATCTCTTATAGACTGCCTAATACCCAATTCTTTCTCTTGCAGTGTCTGGCGTTTGAAATCCGAGGTTTTTGGATCGTTGATTTCGGTCATTGTCTTGTCGAGCAGGCCCTGTAGAAAACTAAGGTTGTTCTGTTCGGTTTCCACCTTTTTTTGCAGGACCTCGGTTTTTGAAGGGCTGGCGTCTGCCTGTTTGTCTGGGCCAGGGGCCGGTGGTGCCACCTTTACGCCGGCGTCCGCGGAATCAGATGGTTTATCGCTCTTACTTTTTGCCGGTGGATCATCCAGAGGCGAATGTGGCAGGTCTTCGTTGGTATAAACGTGTTTGGCTTTCTTCTTCGGCTGTTCGCTTGTGTCAGGCGGGGTATCGTTTGGTCGTAGCTGGTTGGATAGAGGAGGCGCAGGTGGTGAAGTCTGCTGTGCGGTTGCAGACCACATCAGCGCACACCATGCTATTACTACTCCCGCAATTGTCTTTCTCACGTTCAATCCTCTTACCTCAATAAATGAGTTCATGTTGGCTGATGATGGCCGTCTCCGGCGTGCCCGCAGCTTTGTTGAGCGCACAAGAGCTGTAGAAAAAGCCAGCGCTGCCTCCCAGGGTGTCAATGATCGAACTTTGCCCGCCGATCATGGCTCCCACGATGTTCGAGCCGCCTCCACCTCCAGTGAAATCAACATCGCCCGCAACAATGATCAGACCATACCATTGAATTCCGCCATGGATGGTCAGGTTTCCATCTACGACTAGAATGCCTGACCCCGTTGCACCATGCAGGTCAACGTCGCCAGGGATGTAAGTGGTCTGGGCCACTGCACCTGCGTCATTGTAGTTAGGAACGGGTGGAAATAGAGTCGGCAACGTACCCATGACAGCACCACTTTGGCTGCCACAACTCCCGGTTGGCGGGGTGCCAGTGCATCCGAAAGTCGACCCCATATTGATGGTGTTGGCTTGCGTGGAAAACCTGGTAACCAATGTAGGTACGCTGTAGGGAAGTCCGTTGCCGGCATTGTTCGCTGATATTCCGTTACCACCTGTGGCAAGAAAGGTTTCACTACCACTGGGGTTACTTACTGATCCAGTGGCGTAGATGGTATCTTTACTCGCACTACAAGTACCCGGTGCACCAACGATCGTGCTCGGTGGTGGGCCATCGCAACCGGGACTGTGGCTGATCGTGCAATTGCAATCGCAGACATCGTATCCGACCGTTTGAAAGTTTCCATTCAAGTTGACGTTATCAGAGACATTGATGGCGGAGTTGGTAAAGAAGGGGGGAGTCTGGCCGATCTCCATCTGCAACACACGTTTGGAGCCCGAGGAAGAGACCGCAAAAGAGGTCATCATATAAACAGGTTCGTAATTGGCTGTTGGCGAGTTTGTGGCACAGTTCGCCGGTGGTCCGGCCAAGGAAGCCAAGGTATATTCATAGGTGCCATCCCAGCAGATAGGGCTGTCGTTCTGCCCAGATACGGCGGTCACAGCATATGGATAGCGAACGGTTGCAGAAGCCCCCAGATCAGGCGAGTTCGAATTGTTTACCTTAACCGCGATTCGCACCCACTTGTATTCCATCGCGCTCGCCGTGCCGTCACCTGGATCATCACTGGTGTACGAGGTGTACCAAGTGGAGGTATTCATTTTGGTGGTGAAATCAGTGCTGTCGCATTTCTGGCCGTGGGTGTTGGTCAGATTGAACCCCACATAGTTGGCCTTGCAAAGTGTCTCATCCCAATAGGCGTTGGTCGCGCTCCATGGCGCCACGGTCTCTGAGCCTTTGGGGTTGATGATGTAGATCACATTCCCCGCGCAACCTGCTCCCAAACAAGGGGTGGCGGTTGGAAGCGTGATCGCGTTCTGCAATCCTGGCTGGGAGCGCGCACGTCCTTCCTCAAGGCCAGCTCGAGCAGCAAAGTATGCGCTTTGTGCAGACCGGTAATTGGCTTCGATCAAAGTTTCGGAGTTCGCCATATACATGAATCCCACGGCGATGGCCGCCGCCAACATCAAGGCGAAGATGGCCATGAACAAAGCGACCCCGCGTTGTTCTTTATTCTTCTTGGGTGAATTCGTATTCATAGTCTGCACTTCCTCCGGAATTCGGTTGCCACCACTGCCGACCTCAGATCTTGGGGTTGAGGATCAGGGCGACTCCGCGCAATGAAAACGCCGGATATTGATGGGTCTGCTGGTCGGGGAGATTGGAGATGACGTTCACGGTAACTACCACAGAGCGCACTCTTGCCAAAAGAGTGAAGTTCGAACCGGTTGTCTGGTTTGAAGGGGTGCCAGTGGTGGTCAGGTCATTGGGAATACCCGTGATCGTGTTGCCCGTGACATCAAGATACTGGAACACCGGATAAACTTTGTAATTTGTGTATGTGGTATCAAAGGTCGCGCCATACGCATCACTCCCGGTGATCGTGTAAGGCGTATTCCCGCTTCCCGTGCTGTTCAGCACGTTTTCCACTTCCGTATTGAAAGTGGGTGTCAATGACAACGTTGCCGTAACGCCGTCTTTGCTGATAACACTACGCTTCAAGGTGCATGGGCAATTGCCTGAATTCGAAGCGAGTTGATATTCAATGACGTTGACTGTGCCATCCCCGTCAACATCCCCTTCAAGGATGATATCGGTCGCCGAGATGGCGACCAGACCCACTGCTCTGTTAGTGGAAAGAACCGATGGAGGAGGGTTCCCATACATAGTACCGTCCGGAAAGCCTGCAGTGGCCAAGTCGCGCGTGATCTGGTCCACGAATTCTCTAGACTCCTGGATCGCATCTGTTTTGGAATCCTCGGTGTTATAGCGTTTCTGGATCATGTCTATATTTTGGAATATAACCGCCAAGATGAGGCTGAGGATCGCCAGAGCGATCATCATCTCCAACAAAGTGAAGCCCAAGTACCGAGTATGTTTGCGTGTTCGCATCTGGGTCTTCATGTTCACTTCACTCCTAGCTTCCCGCTATGGAACGCATGGTCACAGGTATGGTGAACCCATTAGAGCCGGCGTTGCCACTTGCGCCTACCTTCATCACCCCGACCGTGATCAATTTGCTGTATGCAGTGATGGTCTGGATGTTCCAACGTACGTCATAGGTTGAAAACTGGCCACCAGCTTCACAGATCTGATATTGAGCGGAATAACCTGCGGTGGTGTAGCTCGATGTGAAGTCAATCTTGCCGGACGAAAGCAGCGGCGGGCCAGGTGTTGTGACCGAATTGGCGGTCGTATTGATGTTGAACGAGGTGCCCTGGCAATCCGTGACAGTCACGGTCAGGTTTTGGAACGCAGGCACAGTCGATGCATGTCTCAGGAAAAGTATGGCGATCGTTGCGGCGTTCACATCCTGACGGTTACGGTTGTTGGAACTGAGCGTATACATCATCAGCGAGAGCACCGCAGACATGCCGATCGTGATCACCACCATGGCGATCATGACTTCGATCAAAGTCATGCCATGTTGGGCGTTGTTCTTGAAGGGCGAATATTTTTTCATGGACATCATGACGTTGCTCCTCTTTGTTTCAGAACCATGTGCCACTCGTCAGGCTGGTACCGGAGTAATACCAGGTCTTCATCCGCCCTGCTGGCGTGATGGAAATAGCGGCAAATCCTCCGATACCTCCGCGGCTCGTGTCCTGCAGGTAGGTGATGTACCCTTGCGCTGTGTTGCAAGGGTTGGCGCCAGTGCAGGGCAGACCACGCGAGTTGAAACTGATGGTGAAGGAAGACGCAGTCACTCCATTTACATATCCGCTGACATTCGTCAGGTTCATCGAAGTATAAGCGGGAGAATTCGCTCCGCTCTGTAGAACGATGTATCCGGGGATGTCCACGGCTGGTTCTACTGGATTTGCGCCTGCGTCCCAAGTCCCGCAGTTGGAACTCGACGAGTTCCTGCCACAGTCAATATCCACGAAGAGACGGGTGCCCCCGGCGATCGTCTCCGCTTTGACGGAGTACATGATGTTGTCTTTGACCGATTGGAAGCGGGCTTGCTGGTAAACATATTTGACGCTGGAGGAAGTCGCCCGCAGACGGTAGTCTTTGATGGCGTAATTCATGGTGGGGATGGCCATGCCTGCCACGATAAGAATGAGCGCCATCACGATCACCAATTCGAGAAGGCTGAACCCGCGATCTGGATTTTTTCGCATATTCTCTACATGCCCCATGTACGAACTTGTTACCCAATCAGAATGCTTGTTTTGCTGAATCATAGCACTGCTTTTTGCAACAAACAATAACCAATGAGCATGGTCTTTATTACCTTGGTGCTAACACCGTAGAGGGCTTTCGATTGGTTTTTAAGGCCTTGGGAACAGGTTTTTTCACTCATGATGTTGCATTGTTGAGTTCCTTGGCCCGGCTAAAAACTTTGGAACAGAATAGAGTCTAAAAGATATTGATCGCCTGACAGAATGATCATTGGAACTTGCGGCCGATAGGCAGGTATTCGCAGTTTTTGCCATTATCGTGTTTGGTCAGACAATTTCCACAGACCGGCACGGAATGGGTCATGCATCGCACCAAAGCGGCTTCTGATTTGCAAAGCGCGCAGTTCCCGACTTTGAATTTCTTGATTCCCGTGCTCTTGGCAGACGCTACGGGTGTTCCAGGCTTTTTAGCCCGGCTTTGCAGGTATATACCGCTCGAGACC
>Ga0207022_10255_pt1 | contig 13393 bp, 9 predicted proteins | sample Alteio_BWMinCont_46_FD_153307 | JGI IMG/M metagenome (GOLD analysis project Ga0207022, IMG submission 153307) | Enriched cells from forest soil in Barre Woods Harvard Forest LTER site, Petersham, Massachusetts, United States -... | ecosystem: Environmental > Terrestrial > Soil > Temperate forest >... | reverse complement strand
GGTCCACAACCGACCTCCAAAACCTTGACGGAGTTTTTATGTGAATGATGCTTAAAATTCCGCCCCATAAAGCGCACTAAATCTTCCGGCGGATACCGTCCCCAGCTGCGCTTGCGAAATATGTCGTCCCAATGTTGGGTGTAATCTGCTTCAATATCCATTAACGTTTCCAGATTATTAATGTCTAGCGACAATTTTAATCAAAGGCTATGAAGTCATATAACCAGCATCTGTCCAAGTGAACAGTAAATTAACATGAAGTACATACAAAAAAAGAAAATTTTATTTGTGACCTATGGTGGTGGGCACGCCCATATGATTTACCCCGTTGTGCATGCCATTTACCAAAGTGAGGCCTATCAAAATAACAAAATAGAAATTCACGTGTTGGGCTTAACTGGTGCAAAAAATATCCTTAAATGCAATGGCATTGACTGTTTGGGCTTCGTCGATTTTTTGGATAAAAACCAAGATATGGACGCTGTTCAATGGGGCAATGAGTTAGCAAATGAGCATCACTCTCCAACTGTTGGAATAAGCTGGGAAGAATCAGTTGCCTATCTTGGGCTCAATTATAAAGATTTGGTGGTGCGTTTGGGAGCAGATCAGGCAGGGCAATTACTTAAAGAAAAATCCCGCCTTGCTTTTTACCCTCTCGGCATCATGGCAAAAATATTTGATGCTATCCAGCCGGATTTTGTGGTGACTACCAACTCTCCGCGTAGCGAAGCTGCAGCCATTGATATGGCCAACCAGCGAGGAATCGACAACTTGCAGATGACGGATTTATTTACAGGATGGAGAGAGAGGCCGCTAAGGGCAAGAAACATCACTTTTGTTAATGAATTCGCTCAACACGCCCATGCCGCCAATGGCGTAATTGATGAAAAAACTAGCATATTTTATTGTACAGGTAACCCAGCATTCGACAAATACCTGCGCCCGATTCAGGAAAAAAATGATGAATGGATACGTCAACATTTCCCAGAAGCCGTGGGGAAAAATATTATACTGCATGTGGATACTCCCGCCTATGCAACGTTTGATAAAGATTGCACCGAGACTGGTTATCATATCAGAACGAATGAGGAAATTTTGGAAGAACTCGAAGCATGCTATGCTGCTACCATGCTTAATGATGCGATGTATCTTATCAGACCACATCCATCGCAGGATCGTAATTTCTACAGTCAATGGGTACAAGGTAGAAAAAATGCCTGCCTAGCAGCAGACCTTCCATTGCCTGATGTACTTGCAAATATCGATCTACTGCTGGTGAGTATTAGCACGGTGGCGCTGGAGGCGGCCTATATGCAAAAGAGGATAGTGCAGCTGGGTTGTGATAGTCATCTGGAGATGCCGCTGGTACGAATGGGCATTGCTTGGGGCGTCAACAATTACAGCGATGTTGCCAAAACAATTAAAAATACCCTAGAAGATGAAAATAGATTTGTGGAAATAAAACACAACATTAAACATGTGCTCCCATCTGAACCTGCGGCGGAGAAAATCGCCCGCCTCATTTTAGACAAAGTGCACATGCGTCGCTAACATTTCAGACCTTTTCGGAAATCGCCCGCTTCGCCATCATTAAATCATCTAAACGCCAAACATCCATCCAATCGTCGTACAATGTAAACACGACCACTTTGGATTATCCTAGGTTCGCGACTGTAATACGCTTGGTATGTCTGTTGCCTGCTCTTTAGTTTATGTACGGCAACAGACGCGGGTCTAGTATATGTAAAACAACTCTCTATTCATGCAAGCAACGTAATGATCATTGGGTTTCCGTTTAATTATTCTTTGGTCTCAGACCAAGTAAACAGCCATTGACTATTGGCTGGTAAAATTGATGATACAGAACATCGGTTTATCAATATGGATTTTCAATGCCCGACTCGAGAAACGAACCATTCCTCGCTTTTGCGGTGCTTCTAATCACCTTAATAACCTCGAGCCTTGTCCTGCAAATAATGGGCTTCTGGTTTGATCTTTCGCTGGCACGCTACGTGTTGCCGGTGGCCTTTCTACCTTGCCTGCTATTGACATATGGCTATTTTTTCCGACCCTCGCAACGCAATATCACGGGTGGCTTATTACTGGCGAGTGTATTGGTTGCTCTTAGTATTGGGTCAAGCCATGTGCTTGATTTCAGCATGGATGGAATGGCCGAGCATCAGCCTTACACAGATGCCATTTTGAATGGGTTTATTCCAATATATAATAAGGAAGATTTACTTCAATTGCATATATATCCTCCTGGTAATTGGGCGGTAAGAGCTTCTGTGGCTGCACTTTACGGCTCGATTGATGCGGATAAAACAGTGAATATCTGGTGGGTATTTATAGCTATTGCTACGTTGCTTGCCGGACTTCGCACTATATTCGGTAAATTGCAATTTTATCACTATGCGATGGTAGGCTTATTAATTTTTAACCCCATCGTTATTGTGCAATGTTTGACGGGTCTTACCGATGGTTCGGTATTTTTGGAAGGTATGACCTTTATAGGTGCACTTTTGATGTTTGGAGATTGTCCACGCCGCAATCAGTTATCCGTTCTCCTCATGTCCATGTGCGTGCTGATGCTAATCAATACTAAAATCGCAGGTCTTTATCACTCCGTGATGTTATGTGCGGGCGCAGTTATCTATCTCTATTTATCGCAGAAAAAAATTCCGTGGAAAGTAGCGGGTATTTTGTTCATCGTCGGAATCACTGCAACGTTTATTTTTGCCTATCGTCCCTTTGTAACGGATGTGTTCCAATCTGGTTCAGCAACAATTAACCATAGTGACGCATTAACGGCGGGCATCAGACCCGCCAACCTGACACCTCTACCAACAGCTGTTCGTTTCTTTTATTCTATGTTCTCGGTTTATGGTGGTGGAGGGTACCAGAATGCCACATTGAAATGGCCATGGAGGATCGAGCCTTCGGAGTTTGGTAGCAATGGTCCAGGACCACTCTGTGCGGGGTTTGGGGCGTTATTTGCTTTGGGTTTAGTACTTTCTGTAACATGGTTCGTCTCACATCTGGTGTATATTCGATGGAAGAAGAACAATGGGAGCATCCATAAAGGCTTAATAAGCCTTGCTTTGATTCTCTTGATTTTTTCCATGTTTTTCCCACAAGGCTGGTGGGCGCGGTTTGTTCCCTTTGCTTATGCTGTTCCGTTTCTGTTACTGTTCGCCTTATATCCTCGGGAGACCCGCCCACATTTCGCTTTATATCTATTGCTTTGTATATTTGCTGCCAATAGCTATATTCCAGCGTACGCTGCATATATAAGTCAACGCCAGACACAAATCTCGTTTGTTCGGCTTATTGCAGATTTACGCAAAGTTCCGCCTCATTCGGTTTATCTGATTTCAGAGTACCCAGAGGTACCTCATAAAAATTTGGTAAGATTGACCAAAGCACATATTAACATTCAACGTCGCCTGCACGAGCAAGGGATTGAGTCAGCCGTTAAAACAGGTGTTCCCTGCACCCATAAAGCCTGGAGTGTAGCAGAATGGGATATTTGTTATTGATACGATGTCTTGGGGAAAGGATGTTTATATAAACGGTGAGTAGATCACCGTTGCATTGCCTAGATAACGGGAGCGGACTGCCTTTGCAGGCATTCAAACAGCATGGCTTTCCCCAATGCATACAGTAAAAAACAATACGGTGTGTGATGTAATGGTGAGATATTCAGAAAAATTAAAGCCGTTAATAGCCTTACCTTGCCAAGGTCATAATGATTCTGCGAAAGCCAGTCATAGAAATATTCCTCGCAATCCATAAGAACTTGCGTTCGGTCAAATTCAAATTGAACCTTCTCCCCATCCCAGCTCACATTAAAGCGGTTTTGCGCAATTATTCCATGATTAATGATCAATCCATGGAGCAATTTGGCAAGGTCGTAATACACGTCACCAACATGCAATAAACCATCAAAATCCTGCCGCCAGTCCAGAAAGGTGAAACGTTGATCATTTTCGTTCCAGAGGATGTTCTCGAAGTGAAGATCGCCATGAAACCGGCATGGCACTCCCTGCGATAACCAATTCCAATCCAATTGATCGAGCAGTTGATATAAACGTGGAATTGTCACTCCATTAATGACTTCAACCGCGTCTTGCTTGTTATAGATTTCACTAAAGCGTGCCACTCGCTCAAGCGTTTTGTCCCGATAAAAATGCCGGCAGTGTGATTCAAACTCGGATTGTTCAGCAAGGCTTAGATGATTAGACGCCCAGAACCCTTTGCAATGCTCTAATAATTTTTTGAATAAAGGTACGGTTACTACGTCCGATAACACGTCACCTTCCACTTTCGTGTATCGATATAAATGTGGTTGTGATGCAGTAATTTCCGGTGCGTACCCTTTTAAATCCTGAGCTCTTTTTACGCGATTTTTAATAAATGATGTATCGTCTGAAAATTTGATGACGTTGTCAGCGATGAACCAGATCGCCTCATTTTCCTTTTCAAGAATATTGAGATGATTGGGTACGGTATAAGCAATTTTTGTTTTCTCCAGAGAGTCAGGATTTCCTGTATCAAACCAGCTGAACACATGTGCCTGTATATCGCGGCTTATCAAGGCGCGCATACCATAGGCTTCACCTTGTGCGATAGCCGTAGCACCCCCGGATTGCATCGCCTGCCAGAAAAGCTGATAATCTTTTATCCCCGCCAACCCAATATAAGGTTTATTTTCAGCGGATACTATTTCCCCTTTTTCACAAATAGCGCTCACGTTATGGCCGCGAATTTCTAATGATCTGTATTGGCTTGCCTCGGTGATGTCCGCATACCCCATCCAATTATATTCCGGGTCCGGAATAGTATTTTTTACCAAAGTATCACACGAAATAAAGACAAAGGGTTGTTGTAGATGGTGTTGGCATTTTAATAAGCTTAATCCCAACCCTGATCCCGGGCCTTCATATACATCAACATCAGCAAACAAAAATATGCGATGCGGATAGGCCAGCGCTAAGAACTCACGAATGAGATGGCCTTTATAACCAAGGGCCAGAACAAACTCCACATCTTCTGGGAACTGGTCTATCAGGTGGGATAGTACCGGACGATTGCTAACAGTAACGAGTGCCTTATTTATAAAATGCGTCTTACCACCAAGGCGAGAGCCAATACCCGCAACTGGTATGCAGACACGAAAGCTCATCTAACGCTTATAATCATCGGAAAGCCGTACTACATCATCCATCTCAGGAGTGCTTGCTTCGAGGTAGACACTGTCCTCGACCGCTTCCATGCGATGAACAGTGAGTGGAGTAATCGTGATGGACTCTCCGGCAACGAAAATACGGGATTCCAGGCTATCTTCCCTGGGGCCATAAACAATCCGCAACTGACCACTTAAAACGTAAATCGTTTCCTGCTTAACATTATGGAATTGCAGGCTACAGCGGTGCCCTTTCAGCATGGTTAATTTTTTCATCATATAGCGGTCATTGATTTCAATGATCTCTTCAGAGCCCCATGGTTTTGGAATAATTTTCATCACAACATCATCAATGATAAAATGGTTTTATTGCCGCAGTAAATTAAAGCTCTTTAGATAGCGCGTAATTTCCAGTTTTACGCAGTCTTTCAAGTAACTATCCAATCCAATATTGTGTTTTATTAAACTCTTTGCCGCCTCGCTTTTCAGAGCCTTGCATGCCTCATGTGCAAAAACATAATGGCCCGCAATGATCGCTTTTTCAGTATCGTCAGCAACATTATCCGGTAACATCCATTTTTCCCATTTTCTGGATTCGTATGCAAGCCGCAAAAATTGATCAGCCAACTTATCCAATTTATGCTTACGTAGTACAGTGATCAAAGCAAGGGTTTCTGTAACGCCAAATTCCGGGGCTACATTCGCAGAATGGATGCCTATACGTGGAAAGACTTTCAGCCCTTCATTCGGAAGATAGTCTACATTATGCACCTTCATTAAAATCCCATAGCGCGAACAAATCTCAAGCAGCCGAGTGATTTTTGATTCTATCGACGGCCCCTGATCGTAAGAGCTGATTTGTGTGGTAAATTCACCGATATTTTTTCTCTCCATTACGCGGGTGCCGATTTGCACAACGATAAAGGCTGGTTTTGGTAAACGGTTATTGGTGCAGAATTTACACACCGCTTCCAGAATATACTCAAATTCCTCTTCTGTATTTGCTCCACCACTCTGTTCTTCAGTTCCTATTTCAAAAAGGATATCCTTCTGTAGCCGTCTGGCTTGCGACCATGAATATTCGTATAGTTCAAAATTTCTCTCCAGCATCGTATGCACATTGGGTTCGGCATGGATATCTATACTTGTATCGATATGCAGCACCTGAAAGCCCGCTTCCAAATCAGCGAGAAAGGAGTTTTTAGCAGACTCCATAGCCTGCTGCGGATTTAACTTATCGGCAATTTCCCTGGTATTTTGCCAAGGGCCACCATGATCACGTGCCAGCACAATCTGATGATGTTCATCATGGTCACGTACATATTGCGCAAATTGGGAAGTAGCCCAATTATTGACATAGCCTCCGCCGAAAGCTTCTGAATCTATCTGGCGCCTGCTAGCTATCAGAACTAAAGGGATTCGGTGTTCATTCGCCAATGCTATGGTGGCATCAATACAGTTTTCACTCATTGGGCCCACCCCCAACAATGTGCAATGCTTATCTTTAATAAAACGATGAAGCGCCTGGTTATCCATAGGCTTCATTACCATTGCCCGATTTTTCCGGAGTGGGAAGTTGGTCTGGATTATACGGCCTGAAGAATTTTTCCAAGATGTGTAAGCATGCTTCGGCCACAGCACGATCTCCACCGGCTCTTTGCGTTACGAAATTAGCATGTTGTTTGGCCAGGGTATCGGCGTTTGCCGGAGCGATGGAATACCCGACCTGCTTCATTACATAATGGTCAAAAATCCCGTCGCCCATATAGATTACTTCGTTCAGGGAATAGCGTTTATTGATCCAATCAATTCTATGGACAACACTGACCATATCCAGAGGGAATTTCATGTCATCGACAATGCGCTTCTGACTTATGTTAAAACCCACTTTATCTCCGGTAATAAATTGAATATTAAGGAACTCACGTAGCAAGCAGAGTGCATCATGATCATCCGGACCAAATACCTTCATCGTTTTTCCTGAAGCAGTATAAAAGAATTGCCCCGTTGAAAGCACTCCATCAACATCTAATAACAATATTTTAGGAGTCATTAATGGGCCCGTACTTAGACTATCGTAATTTTTAATATATAGTCTAATTATATAATTTATAATTAAATTCATTACAGCTTTTTGTCAGCATGACATAATGTCAATACAGAGGGAAATCTAGCTAAAACAGCAGTATAAGCCGTGCAATTTTTTACTTTAAGTGTTGGAAAAGCACATGCTGTGCCCGTTTATTAAGCTATAACAAAAAGTATGTTGGGAATATATAGGCTAACAGTATTCCAGCGGTAAGGAATTTACCTGTTCGGTTGGACAAGTTCCATATCATCACAATACTAATTGCACTAGCACCGTAAAACCAAGGTTCCGGCAATCGGGATTTTACCCATACTCCCATCCAGTAACTATAGTCATTCGTAGATACACCAGATGGTATCGCATCCATAAAATCATATACAAATAGCGATAGAATGAACATTGTCATCATAAATGATAACGCCAAAAGCATACTATGATTCTTTTTATCAATTGGATTCTTTAGGGATACATATGATGCGAGTGAAGCACCAACCCCACTGAGAATAAATGGAAGGCCTAATTGCTTGATAAATAAATATAAATCTCCGCAATGTTCCCGGCCACATATAGGATTTTTTCCAAAACTGAAAGGGGGCTTTGCCTCAGCACGATATAGGAAATTCGGATGAAAAAATGGCACTATTTTGTAGATTGCATCAACAAAAACGTTTCCAAGAAAACACAAACTAATTACCGTAGAAAATATAAATACCAAAATTGCGATCATAGCAGGATTCAAGGATAGATATTTTGCTGGGGCATTCATTATATGCCTAACCGATACCCAGGCTATTACACTGCACCCAATAATTATGAATAATATTCCTGTACCTACGGGAGGGGGGGGGACTGCATAAAGGCTGATTGCTGAAAGCAATGAAAATCCTATTACACAAATAATTATAGAAATATTGATACTAGTCGAAGCAAACAACGTCATGGCTAGGGATGCAAATATCAGAAATAAATAATTTATGCATAATGCCGATAAACCTATGCTCATTAGTCCAATGAGAACGAATGACCACTTACTTCTAATATTGGCGACAGAATAAGGCAAAGAAGCTATCGCCATTATAGCAATAGGTAATACACACATGAATGTGCGCCCCACGTGGAAGTTATTCTTAATAGGATTTCCTGCATCAAACATTATAAAGTAATCATGCGGGTTGGGATGAATACCACCAAAGAAAAGAAGGAGCGGTATCAGCAACCCTAACAATCTGGATTGTGACAAGGCGTACACAGATAAAAATAGTATTGAAAAACACGCTGCTTTTCCATATGCATACATCATCCAATACCAAAAAATCATACCCTTCTGGCCAAAGTATGTAGTATCCTTCAGGCCATAGTATGTCGTATCGTATGGCGGTGATTCTATAAAAGGAAAGTATGACTGCGATTCTACAACAGGATAGAGATAGAGTATCTCATCGTAATGTCGTGTAACTATCGGGAAATGTTCGAATGAACTAAATGCTTGATGATTGTTGATCGCTTCGTAGTATATATTGTTCCCATCTCCAATATCTCCCATACGTTGATTAAGAAGAAAGCCCTCCAAAACCATTACGATAACGAATATGACAGCAATCGTCTGAGCGGCTTTCTTTAAAATATTATTTAGGTTAGGTTGATGGTGCAACCGTGCTTTTCTCCATTTTCTACCTTTCAACATTATGCCTAGAATTAAAACGACCAGATAAGTGAGCCCCAAACAAGGAAATGCAAGATGATTCGGTAGGATGAATGTAACAATTCTATTGATAGCTACTAAAATTAGATACCCAGGGATATATGCAGCAAGTAAATACATTGCGTAATTTGGAAATTTTTGGTCAGAAGGTTTTATAAAATATTCTAAGAAAATATGTCCCACTAGTATGGTGAATACCCAATATAATGTTATTGGATTAAAAGGTTTTTCAGAGAATGGGAAACCAAAATTGGTGATTGTCTCGTGCGCCCATTTAATCAACATTATCCCTAAATGAGATATATGTTCTACCAACTGTGGGAACGCCGCTAACACAAAAAATACCGTCAGGGTCACGATCATCAAACCAGCAATATATATCGTATTGGCTTTGATAATACTCAGAACACCATTCATTGATGGGCACTCACCGTCTGGCTTAAAGTCAGTCAAAAGATACAATGATTCATAACACTAAAATTTGGAATAACAATTCCCAAGGTGATAAAATCGGTAAAGCGTGGATCTTGACGGTGACATAATAAACCAGTGACCATCTTTTTCTTTCGCCATTTGAGCGTATAGCTCAATTATTTAATTTACAATTAAACTTTATATAGAATGCCAGCTCGACCATGGATTGTGCGGCAGCGGATTATCCTCTGAATACACCTCATCCCCAGCGGAAGAATTAGGGCTGGATTTTAAATAATCGTTACTACATAGTCGCTCAAACTATCGTTTAAGAAAGGCATAGCAATGGCGCTGGTTAAGCCAAAAATCATTGTTGTTATACCAATGTTTAACTGCGAGGCGCAGATAGTTCGCGTCCTAAGCCGATTTACTGGCGAAATTACACCTTTTATCGATACCATTCTTATTATCGATAATCGTAGCGAAGATAAAAGTGTTGAAAAAGCCACTGCGGCACTTGCCAATCTAATAGGAATAAATGGTTTTGTGGTTCGTAACCCTGAGAATTATGGGCTGGGGGGATCGCAAAAAGTGGGATTTAATTTTGCGATTGATCATCATTTTGACTATGTCGTGATTCTGCATGGGGACGACCAGGGGGATATTCAAGACCTCTTTCCTTTGTTACAGTCAAATACCTATACACAGTTTGATGCATGCTTGGGCGCCAGATTTATGCGTGGATCAAAACTCAACGGATATCCACTGTTTCGCACGTATGGCAATATCGCTTTTAATGCACTGTTTTCTCTGAGCCTTGGGAAACACCTCCCTGATCTTGGCGCAGGACTTAATATCTACAGTACCAAGATTCTTAAAGACCGATTCTTTACACGATTTCCTGATAATTTAACCTTCAATTACGCGATGACGCTAGCGCATGTACATTTGCGACATAAGACCAACTTCTTTCCCATTAGCTGGCGGGAAGAAGATCAGTTATCGAGTGTGAGGCTATTTAGCCAGGGTTGGCGAGTGTTGTATATGCTCGGAGCCTTTATCAAAAATCGAACAGGATTTCTGCAATCCGAACATAGAGACGTTATACGGCAAGAATATTTGGCATCCGTAAATTAAGATGGATTTAAGAATCGCATATTTCAGTAATGGCTTCAATTATAAGTAGGTACCCCCAATATCTGGGTATTGTGAATTCAACTGTGAACTGAGCAAGATTTGGCATGAATAACAATTCGGTGCGTTTGGCATTCCCTCCAAAGAAGCAATGCTATCTATTCGTGTGCGCAGTTCTGCTATACGCTTTTTTACTCCATTTAGATCCACAGGTTGTATATCCTGTGTTTACACACGTTAAACCAACTGCCACTGGAGTGGATTTTAACGGCTGGGATAGATTAGATATAACGTCGATTGTTGTCGGATTGGCGATGACTGCGTGGCTTGGTTATTCGTTGATTTCAAACTTCTTCTCTACAATCCGAGTTAACCAGGTCACTAGAATTGCGGCTGGATTCGTGGTGGGATATACGGTGATAGGTGGCATCACTCGCATTGTATCGCTGATCCTGCCACTCGGAAGTTTATACTTTCCTATTTTGGCTATCGCGGCCTTCATATCCTGGTCAAGACGAAAAACATTATCTGTGAAGTTCACGACAGCTAATCTGTCAGTGCCCAATCTGTCAATGAATGTATTGGTGGGGCTGGGATGGTTCATATTACTGTTGTTGTTGCTGACATCGCAGTTTTTTATGGTTGATTTCAAGTGGGTTGGACACGGCCCAACGCAGTATGCCAATTACCTGAGCTTCTTTCGTTATAGCCCTGCTCCCGCCTATTTTCCTATCATCCCTCAACATGTAGATGAGCTGCTTTTCGCAGCATTCCTTACCGATCCGGTGCCGCTTACATTTGCACCTATCATCCCGATGTGGATTACATTGGCGCTGGTGAAGGTTTCGGTGGCCGCGCTGATTTATTGCCTGTTTCTCCGTCTCAATGTCACCGTTGGCTGGGCAGCGCTCGGATCGGCCTTCCTCATGTTTGGTACTACATCGCTGGATCCAACCATGTATATAGGGCTATTCGACTCCTTCAATCCGATTGCCTATACCGTTCATTCTGGACGCGTCAATGGAGTTGCCATCACACTTCTTTTATTGACCGACCTCCTGATGGAACGAGCCCCTTCCACAACCAATAGCATGGGAAAAGATGAGCAGGGAGAAATCGACCGGACAGGTTTAAGCGATATCACGTATGCATTACTAGGAATTGGAATTGTCTGCAGCAGCATCTCTAATTATGTGATGCTGATGACAATGTGTATGGTGGCGTGGGCGGCTCGTATTTGGAGAACAACCCGTTCAATGGAGACCGCATGGGAGGTTCGGCTCATGGAGTCAGGCTTGCAGTGGATCTTGCTGGCGGCGGCGGTGCTATCCATGATTTTTGCCTATCACTTGGATTTATTGTCGCCGCCTACGTTGATTACCATCGTTGATAACGGACGATTTCTTATAATCGGGTTGATAGCGTTGGGAGTGTTCGCACTCCTTCTGACCATGCGGATAGTGAAAGCAGGCCGCAATGCAGCCGGAAACCGCTTAGACAAATCCGATATCTTATTGGTTCGCAGACTGGAAAAACTCATACTCATGGGTAAGCTGGCTATATTAATGATGGTGGTAGTAAATGTTCTGGCCAATAATTATATTACTCGATTGGCACTTGATTATCTTCATCACTACGAATTACTGACGGGTATGAAAATCGTGAATCCGTTTGGCTCGTATGGTCGCAACCCGCTCATTAATCCTGATAATATGCGTTACTGCTACGGCAAGGTTTTTTGCGACAATCGTGAATCGGGGGCTTGGTGTCAATACAACCAGAATGGCTTTTATTTTCTTGGCGCGTACTTTGTTATTTTCCTGATGGCAACCATGTCGCAGATCGTTCTGTCTCCAATATCTACAGGCGCACGCAATGATAGCCATGTGGATTGGTGGCTTGTGAACCTATTCGCTATTTTGATTATGCCTATATTGTTCCTGTATGCTGATTTCATAGCTGACGCATATCGATCCTGGGTGAAGCTACGATTTCTTGAAATCCCGACATACTGTATCCTGTTCACTTTCTTTTTGGCCGCATCGAGAATCCAGATGCCGATATGGAGATATTTTTTAGTAATGGTCGTATGCCTCTACATTATCCTGCCAATTTTGTTCACTCATCGCCTCGAACAGTGGCATGACAATGGGATTATGCTCTTGCAACTATTGAAGGCGGGGCACAGTATGGGGCCTAATCTTAATCTGGGTCCCGTTTAAGAAAGTCCGGAATATCCCTTTGATCTGAGTACCGAGAAGTCCTACATGAAAGTGTCGGAATTGGAGTGAATTCTGTGTTTGAAAAATCAAGAAGGTCATATTTTAACTAATATCGTTAGAGAGATTATGAAAACAACACTTTTGGTTATGACACTTGATGAAGTGGATGGGATGAAGGCAATTATGCCACTTATTGACCGGACATGGGTGGATCAAATTATTATTGTGGATGGGGGATCGACTGACGGTACCATTGAGTATGCAGAAAAAAATGGATACGATGTCTATGTGCAGAAGCAGCGTGGATTTAGACACGCATACACGGAAGTCTGGCCGCAAGTCACGGGTGATATAGTCATTACTTTTAGCCCCGATGGTAATTCTTTGCCCGAATTAATCCCGGATTTGATCACAACGATGGAGAAGGGGTACGATATGGTTATTGCCTCACGTTATCTAGGCGATGCCAAAAGTGAGGATGATAGTATTGTTACGGGTTTTGGTAATTGGTTATTCACCCGAACCGTCAACTTCCTTTATCATGGTCATTACACTGATGTAATGGTGATCTATCGGGCCTACAAGAAGGCAATGATATACGAGATAGGACTTGACCGCGATGAACCGTATGCTTTGCCTGAAAAGCT
>Ga0207022_10254_pt1 | contig 13402 bp, 16 predicted proteins | sample Alteio_BWMinCont_46_FD_153307 | JGI IMG/M metagenome (GOLD analysis project Ga0207022, IMG submission 153307) | Enriched cells from forest soil in Barre Woods Harvard Forest LTER site, Petersham, Massachusetts, United States -... | ecosystem: Environmental > Terrestrial > Soil > Temperate forest >... | reverse complement strand
TGAGCGGCTCCTTCTCGAACAACGTGGCCCTTTGGGACGCGAAGACGGGCAAGGAACTCGGTGTCTGTCATCCGAAGGGCATCCTCGGCGCCCGCCTGATCTTCTCACCAGACGGGACGCTGCTGGCCGCGGCAGGTCGGGAAGGGCAAGTGGAACTGTGGCACGTCGCTTCCCAGAAGCACTTCAAGAAGCTCAAGGGCCCCGAGCGAACCATTACCTGCCTCGCCTTCTCTCCGGATGGAAGAACGGTGGTTGCCGGAGAAGAGACAGGCGCCGTCCGGCTTTGGGAGGTCGCCACCGCTGGGGAGCGCCGTTGCCTGCGCGGACACCGCGGCGCCGTCCGGAGCGTGGCGTTTTCCCCGGACGGGCGCGCGCTGCTCTCGGCGGGCGCCGACACGACAGCCATAGTTTGGGATACGACGGGTTTTGTGCCGTCGGGGCTGCGGTCGCTGGGCCACGAAGCCCACGACGTGGAGGGGTATTGGGCGGACCTGGCGGGAAAAGATGCGGCCAAGGCGTACCGCGCAGTGTGGGCCCTGGCACTGGGGTCCGAGACAAGTCGGGCGTTCCTGCGAGCGCGTTGGAACCTGGATGGAAGCGTCGCCCCGCAAATTGAACGGCTTATTACTGGCCTGAACGCGGATCAGTTCGACATACGGAACCGGTCGGCGCGTGATTTGGAGCGTTTGGGAGAAGTGGCAGAGCCAGCCCTCCGGCGGGCACGGGCGGAGGGACCTTCCCTTGATGTGCGGCGACGGGCTGGCGAGCTGGTGGAGAAGCTGGAAGACGCGCAGCCCTCCACTGCGCGCCTCCGCGCGCTGCGAGCAGTCGAAGTGCTTCAGCTGCAAGGCGGCCAGGCAAGTCGGCTGCTTGAAGCGGCGGCCCGCTGGTCGCCAGAGCCGTGGGTAACGCACGAGGCGAGGGCGGTGCTGTCCCAGAAGCGCAAAGCGCCCTAAGTTGTGGGTCCATATGCAACCTGCCAAGCTGCCTGCTGCACTTGCTGTGAAACGTCATGCCATGACGACAATTTGCTTGCACTGAACTCGGTTGAGTCCAGATTTGTGATACGTCCGGGGCTCCGGCTGGGCCAAACCGTTCAAGTCCCGCGTGCGCACGCGAAACTCGTAGGCTCCGGGAGCAAGCCCCTTGAGGGTCGCAGTCCAGTAGGCGACACTGAAACGTAACGGCCAGTTCTTGGGCTGGCCTGACGTATTGACATTTGAGCTTCTGTCGTGGACCGACGGACCAAGTTTTATTGCAGTGACCTTAAGATGGCAAGATGACGGCAAAATCCATTCACGTCGCAACAGTCAAGGAGAGAATCCGATGGGTGCTGACAGAGCGCTTAAAAAAGCTCAAGGATGGGAAGCGCGCTCGTGGATCAAGGAGCTTGTCCATGACAGCGGCCCACTCCTACTGCTAGCATCTTGCACGTAGCGACAACGCTGTTCGCGTCCCCTGGGATTAGGCAAAGCTTCCGCAAAAGTGGAGAATTTCGTGGCTACTGTCACATCAGTTGCAAGCATAATGAAAGATGTCGAAGCACTTCTTGTTTTCTTAGAAGGAAGACATATCGCGAGCGGTAGTGGCAAAGAACCATTACGGGCTTTTTATGAGCGGTTGGCCATCCATTCTTCGCTTGAAGCTGAGCGGACGTGTGATGATCTTGACGTGGAATTCTATTCGCTACTGGAACAGTGGCCTGATTTGAGGAGGTCTTACCTGCTAATGTCTCAAGTGCGATTGCATGAGACGTGCTCGAATGCCCTCGAAGAGCTTGTGCAGCTAAGTCACCAACGAGAGCTTAGTGCGTATGAGGTAGGGCAGAAACGGAATTTAGAGCAAGCGATTACGGAGATGAACAAGCAGATCGTCGATCTCTTGAATTGGAGCGGGAATGAAGGAGAATCGTGAGAATCGAAGTGACGTTTATTTAATTGGGTGTAACTCGCCACGCGCTATGCCGCCCTTTTCCCATATAGCGCTGTTTGTTCCGCTTGAATCCGGTAGTCGATGAACGCGTCCCAATCCCCATTCAGGTAGATTGTGCGCAAGTGCAGCATGGCTTGCGCTCCTTCCACGGTCCAACGCATGCCGCTCCGCTCCATCCGGTCCTTCACGACGTGGCGACACGCTCCCTCCGCGACGCCGCTGCCGATCGGATAGCCCGCCGCCAGGTATTCGTCGTAGTGCATGTGCTCCCGGTTGTTGTCCAGGTAGCCGATGACGCTGCCGAGCGTCTGCGCCTTGCTTCCCGTCAAGCACTGCTTCGTGCGCATCTGCCGCAAGCCACCGATCAGCCTGCCCACCTTTACTGGTGCCCTTCCTGTTGTCTGCTCAAGAGATCACGCCCTGGCCAATACGGCGCGCACCTGGATCGGCAGTTCACCGAAGGGCTTTGCAAATTCCTCTGCCACAACCTGGCTTGCTTGATTCAAGAGCAGGAGACGCTTGGCATAACGCCGGTTTTCTGGAAGGATGAGCAGTTGGCAGGGGACGAAAGACCGGCTATCCTGCCGATGGTGGCTCAATAGAAAGCAAGGCGACCAATGACCGATAACTATGAAGCCCTGGCCAGTGAAAACCAGCGCCTGCGGCATCAGCTCCGGGGCATGACTATGGTTGCAGTTGCATCGCTCTTAATGGTGTTCGCGGCATTGCTGCCTTTTACCATTTTGTTTAATGAAGTCCTGGATCGGTACACCGGGCGAGAAGTAGTGATCTCTCCGCCAGCGCCGCCAGCACAGCGCCAACCCGGTGACAAATGACATGCGGGCGTCGTTTGTGTCCGGGCATCAAGGTCGTGAAGCTACCGCCAGACTGGAGAGAAAGGAAGAGGACGGTGACAATCTATGATTTGCTTGATCGCGTGAATGACGTCCGGCAGCGACACCCCGACATCGGCGAATGGACCATGCATGTGGAAGTGCCGGATGCCTGCAACGCTTGGACTAGCTTGGCGCTGGAAGAGATCACAGTCGACGCCGTCAAAAAACGAATCCTTCTCCGGGCCTGGTCGGATGAGATTGACGGGCCTGAGACGGAATAATGGCAAGCAGTCCGGACCGAAAATTTCTTGTGGCTATGGATATCCAACGGTTCCGAGGATGACCGCGACCGCGGTATGTCCAGCGTCGCCGTTGGGGCTTCTCTCGCCAGTTAACCAATTCGAGAGATTTCGCTGTCCACCAACCACCTCCCCGAACAGGACGCTAAATCGCAACACTCCTGTTAATCGACCGCGCGCCGGAGCCCGGTTGTTCCTGGGTTTTTGCCACTTAACCCCTGTGTTGGAGGTTTTGGCGTCCGCCTCGCAGCCCGAGAATTTGATACGAACTCCGTTTCGCGAATCCTTAAGCAGGCAAGTCCACGCAGGTGAAGGCGAACGACGACGGCACGGCCCGCGTGATCCGGGGCAGATCGAGGTTGTGAAATAACTGGTCCTCTGCTCAGATTGCAATGGCGCATCATCATTGCCCTTACCGGGAGACGCCATGTCGTACCGATCCAGCCCAGGGCAATCCAGCGCTCGGCCGCCGGCAACCACACCCGCCAGACGGCCGGGTCCTCTGTGGCGACATGGGCCGGCATGATCGTGGCCGTCGCTTAGGTTCCTTTCGGCGTTGCATCAGCAGGCGCCTGGTCGCCGCCAAACAAGACCGCTTCCGCCGGACGAGGCTGCGCGAAAGACGGCTGAATCGCCAGGAAAGTGAGCACGGGACATGCCGCCATGGCAACGAGCGCGAACAGGCTCAGACTGTAGCGGATGCCGGTCAAGTTATTGGCCCCGGCGTTGACCCCGTACAGATTGGAGTTCGTCGCCAGCCAGGTGGACAAGGCCGTATCATTGGCCCCATTGTTGAAGCTTGTGATCAGCGCTTGGCCGTTCTTGTTGTGCCAGAAACCGAAACTGAGATGAGATCCCGCCGTCCAGAAGCCTGTCGGTCAGTGCCAGCCACGCACACCTGAAAAAAAAGCGGACGAATTGGCCGGTGACCGGGAACTAGGACTAGGATACAAGAACCTCGTCCGGAGAGTTCAGGCTATGGCCAATGTGCACACCCGCAACGTCGTGCGACACATCCAGAATCTGGTCGCCGCTCAGACCAGTGGGGCACGTGCGGATCGCGACTTGCTCCACAACTTCCTGGCCCATCGCGATCCCGACGCCTTTGCTACGATCGTCCAGCGTCATGGGCCAATGGTGTTCGCCGTGTGCCGCCACGTCCTTAACCACCCGGATGCCGAGGACGCGTTCCAGGCCACCTTCCTGATTCTCGCTCGCAAGGCCGCCGCCATCCATAAAAGCGAAGCGTTGGCTAGCTGGCTGCACGGAGTGGCCCATCGAGTAGCCCTCCGAGCCCAACGCGCCGCGGTCCGGCGTCGGATCCATGAAAGGCAGGCAACCAGCATGCCTTCCCGCGATGTCTCGGCAGACCTGGCGTTACGAGAGTTGCAGGTGATCGTCGATGAGGAACTCCAGCGTCTGCCGGAGAAATACCGGGCTCCATTCATCCTGTGCCTCCTGGAGGGCAAGAGTCGAGCCGAAACCGCTCGTGAGTTGGGCTGTAAAGAAGGCACCGTATCCAGTCGCCTGGCCCGGGCCCGGAAACTGTTGCAGCAGCGGCTAAGCCGCCGCGGTGTCTCGCTGTCGGCCGTCTTGTGTTTGTCGGCCGTAGACTGCGCCCACAGCGGAGCCGCTGCCGGACTGCCCACTTCCCTGTTGACCATGACGATTAGAGCTGCCTCGCGGTTCGCTGCGGACGGCGTAGCGGACCATACGATATCCGGGAAAGTTGCCGCATTGGCGGCGGGGGTCATGAAAACCATGTTCGTGCGCAAACTGAAAATGGCCGTCCTTCTCTTGGCTGCGGTCGTGCTGACTGCAACCAGTACGGCGCTAATCGCCCACCGGGTCGTGGCCGCCATGGAAGAGAGGTCCCAAACAGACCAAGCGCAGCCAAGCAAGCTCAATCCTGCCGAGCCGGCAAACAATCAGGCTAAAGTTGCCGATGCCGAAATGCACGTCATCGGCCTTTACGGACCGAAAGGCTTAATAGAGAACAACAAGCGCGTTGATGTCGAGGTTCGACCAACTGCCAGGCCGGTCGTGTTGGTGCTCACATCCTATTACACCGTTGATTGGTATCTTCGACTTGCCCCGGGCGCACGAGTGAAGCAAATCATTCTCGGCGGAGCAAATGAACAGACCATTGCAGGCGTTCCCGACCGTGTGTCGGTCGTCCGCTGTTTCCCCAAAGACGCTAACGACCGCGCGCGACTCTGGTTTTATGCTTACGATCCCAAGTCGAGTGAATACCGGGAGACGATGCGGAAGCTAAATGAAATGACGGGTCTTCCGGTCGCTACTTTTCAGGGAGAATATCAAGGCACTTCCCTGGTAGTTGATGGCAAGCGCGGCCAGAACTACGCCCAGAAGGAACTTATGCCACCCGCCGCTATTCCACGGCCACTGACGGCGGACCAGGTCCGAGAGGCCGCGGCTGGCGCGGAATTGCATGTGCTAGCCATCGCCAAGCCCCGGGAACCTGGTGAGCTGGTGGAAGTCGAGGTCCGCAAAACCGCCAAGCCGGTGGTGCTTACGCTCACTAGCGGCCCCCATGAAACCTGGAAAGTGAAGATTGCCAAGGGGGCGCGGCTCAAACTTGTCGTATTGGGAGGCTTCGCATCCGAAATTGAAGGACTTGCCGCAGACGTGCCGGTGGTCGATCGCCGCCGTTTTCCCTCACATTTCAACGACTTTGACTATCGCCGGGACACGGGACTGTTATTCCCCCCAGGCAACTATCGTTCCTGCCTTTATCTGATTTCCGATCATCGACCCGATACTTTCTTCTACCGGCGCATGGTTGAGTATTTGACCTCACTGACCGGCCTTCCCATCGCGAGTTTTCAAGGACATGAAGGTGGGACTTCCTTTGTGGTCGATGAAGTCAAAGGTCGTGAATTCGCGCAGACGGTGATCGACTCCCCTCAGCCGACGTTGGAACCAAAAGAATTGTTGGCGGCAGCGCGCGGTTGCGAACTGCACATCGTCGGCATTGACTGGGCCAAGGATGATATGCCGGTCAACGTCGAGGTTCGGCCCACGGACAAACCGGCAGTGTTGGTGCTGACTTCGCGGATGTCCGCTCTCTGGAAGCTCAAGCTTGCCGACAGGGCGAGGGTCAAGGCGGTCATTCTAGGCGGAGAGCACGAACAGGATATCGAGGGGGTGCCTGCGGGAATACCGGTCATCCACCGGACCAATTACCCGGACGATGGCTCCCGGCGCCAGGACGGCTATTTCTGGGCTAGTCGCGGCGGTTCCGTCGATTACCGGGAAATGGTGCGGAAACTGAACGCCATCACGGGGCTTCCCGTCGGCAGCTTTCAAGGAGCGAGAAATGACACATCATTCATTGTCGACGGCACACGCGGCAGCCAGTTCGCCGAAAAGGAAATCAAACCAAATCCGGCCCATCCGCGTCTGACACTTAAGGAGCTCAGGACAGCCGCGGCCGGCTGTGAATTGCATTACGTGAGCGTTTCCGGAGCCAAAGGTTATCTCCATTCCACTTCGGACGCCGTCACCGTGGAGGTAAAGGTGACTGCAAAGCCGGTCGTGCTCGTGCTGGCCTCGGAACTTCCTGTCATTTGGAAGTTCAAGCTCGCTGAGAAGGCCAGGGTGAAGGAAGTCATCTTTATCGGGCATGGCAAACCGGCGATCGACGACCTGGCCGCTGATATACCTGTTGTGCATCACGCCCCGGCGACGGGCAACCCCGCGCGGTCGCTGTGTACGTATGATTGGGGCTCCATTGCGCACCGCTACATGATGCAAGAGCTGAACGCCATGACTGGACTGCCCGTCGCCACTTGCCAGGGCGAAGGGTGGGGCAGCTCCTTTGTGATCGACGGCGTCCAGGGCCGCAACTTCGGCCAGCAGGCGATTAAGCCGCGACCGCCCGCGCCGAGATCACTGACGCCAACGGAGCTGTTGGCGTCAGTGATCTCGGCGCGGGCGGTCGCGGCTTAATCGCCTGCGGGGCCGAGTTGCATGTCGTCGGGGTCTATTCGTCGAAAGTCGGAGCCGCGGGAGAGCGCCTGGCCGGCATCGAGGGGGGCGTGGTGGAAGTCGAGGTGCAGCCAACGGAAAAACCCGTCGTGCTGGCGCTCACTTCCTGGTTCTCGGTCGCCTGGAAAATCAAACTCGCGGACAAGGCGCGGGTTAAAGCCATTATCGTGGGGGGAGGCTATCAACAGGAAATCGACAAGGTCCCCGGGGACGTGCCGGTCGTGATGCTCCCGCCGGGCAGGCGTAGCTACGGCGGCTACCAATCCAATTCCCCTGAATTCCGCAGCCTGAGCGAATCACTAAGAGACATGACCCGGCTTCCCGTCACTACTTTTCAGGGAAAGGTAGATGGCGCTTCGTTCGTGGTTGACGGAGTTCGAGGCCGGGACTTCGCCAAAAAGCCCGACGCCCACGCGCCGCCAGGAAATGAACCGCAGGAAGACCCATTAGCCGACGTGGCGGACATCTCCTCGCAGGAGTTGCAGGCGGCCGGTGATGCCGACAAGCGCTACTTCCTGATCGGCCCCAGGAAGGGCGCCAGGCCGCCCGCGGAAGGCTACCGCCTTCTTGTCATCCTGCCCGGGGGCGACGGCAGCGCCGACTTCCATCCTTTCGTGAAACGCATCTACAAAAACGCGCTGTTCGATCGCTATCTGGCCGCTCAGCCCATCGCTGTTCGATGGACTACGGACCAGGAGATCGTTTGGCCGACGAAAACGAATCCCGTCGCCGAGATGAAGTTCAGCACGGAGGAATTCGTTGACGCGGTGATCAAGGATGTGGCGAAAAAACACAAGGTCGACCGTACGAGGGTGTTTACGCTCTCCTGGTCGTCGAGCGGCCCAGCTGCCTATGCCACCTCTCTGCAGGCTAAGCACGCCGTTACGGGATCGTTCATCGCCATGTCGGTTTTCAATCCGAAGTTCTTGCCGCCGCTGAAACAGGCGAAGGGCCATGCCTATTATCTCTACCACTCTCCAGGAGACCGCGTCTGTCCTTACTTCATGGCAAAAAAGGCCAGCAAGAGCCTGGCGGACAATGGCGCCAAGGTTCGCCTGGAAACCTATGAAGGCCAACACGGCTGGAGCGGCGACGTTTACAACCACATTCGCCAGGGGATTGGGTGGCTAGAGGACAACCACGAGAAGGTAAACCCGCCTTGAGAGCAGTGGTTTGCTCATTTTCCGAGGCTTTGGAGCCGTACTGCGAAAAGCTTCACTATTCGCACTGGCCAATGGAGCTCTGAAGGCCATGTTTGCAAGCAAGGTGAACTGATCACGAGCGCCTGCGAGCCTTCCGGATAGCTGCTGGCCTGACGGTTCCGAAACTGGCTGGTCAAGCCCGGCTCGCCACCCTCCGGGAAAAGAATCGCCGACATCTGCAACTGATTCATGGCGTCTGTTTTGGAGCTACCCAAACCGTCGTGGCAGGGAAGTCGCGTCCGGTCGCCCTTGAGGGTGTCAGAATGGCGACCAAGATCACTCGGGACATCATCGAGTCCTACCTGAACTGTAAGTACAAGGGTCACCTTAGGCTCGACGAACAGCAAGGTGTCAAATCGGACTATGAACTGCTCCTCGCCGAGTCCCGCGACAAAGTGAAACGCTGGGCCACCGACAAGATTCGCGCACGGTACCAGGGAAAGCGGGTGGAGTGCGATGTCGTCGTCGCTCCGGCCGCCTTGAAGCGAGGCGCAATCTTCCTCCTCGATGCCACGCTGGAAGACGAGCACGTTTCTCTTACCTGCGACGGTTTGCAGCAGGTGCCGGGACCTTCGAAGCTTGGGAACTTCCATTACATTCCCGTGCTATTCGCCGAAGGCCGGCAGATCCGCAAGGAGCAACGCGCCCTGCTGGGCGTGTACGGCCTCCTTATCGCCCGGCTCCAGGGGCGAGCACCTGGCAGCGGCATCATCTGGCATGGCAAGCAGTGCCAGGCCACGCGGGTACCCCTTCATCCGTTGTCAGGCGTTCTCAGGCATCCGGCGACGAGACAGGCGCGCGAGAGTATCCCCCGGATCTTGCCCGGATTGTTGAGGCTTGGCCGTCACTTTCTGAGCAGGTTCGCCAAGCGATTCTCGATCTCATCCGACAAGGCAGAAAACCAGGATGGCGGCCCCGGTCAGCTTAGCCGTTGGTTAGGCCGGATCTTGCGGCATCCAGGCCGGCCATCTGAACGTGGCGTCTGGCGGCTCGGTGGGCAGCGCGTAGCCCGCCCCCTCCATGTGCCGTATTAACTCCAGTATTCGGGCCTCGTCCGCGCACTCGACGTGGATTGCGTCATGGTGTCCGGCCCACACGATCTGCCGCCCGTGGTCGGGCACAAAGTAGAGGTCGCTGCACGAGTCCCCGCCAAGCGCCAAGGACGCGAACAGAGCTGCGGCCACAGTGGGACACTCATCGTGGCGGACACGGGCGGCCCCGGCCCACCCGTCTGCCATCCCCAAGCCCCGCCAAACCACGTCCCGGACTCGCTCGTTGGGCAAGCCTGGGTCAGCCCATGTGGGCCATCGACCGATCCGTGGCCAAAGGTATCCAGCCTCCCAGCGGTCCAGCCCGTTGAGGACAGTTTCGACCAAATGAGGGATGGAGTAGGGGTGGTCGGGCAGCATCCAGAACCGCGACGATTCGCCGGGCGGCAACAGGCTGAGGCAATCCGTGCCGGGATACCGGGGATCGAACCCGATGTCGGCTCCCGCTGCCCACGCCAGAAAATCGTCTGCCGAAACCGCCTCCGCCACCCTGAAGCCCTCCTGCGGCCTAACGTTCTAGTTCACCTGCTGCGGCGGCTGATGAGACTTGGAACTCTGATTTCACGTAATGTCGCCGCAGTCAGGTGCAACTCCTGGTTCGGCAATGCTCGCCAAGCGACTGACAAATTCGGTGAACGCCTCATGAGCTTGTCGCAACGCAAAGGACTCCTTGCCGTGACTCCGGCCAACTGCCGCGCATAACTCGCAAATGAAAGTGCTGTCCGCCAGCGAAAGGCACGAAAAGAACGGCTGATTCGGATCGTAGCCTGGTGTCAGGCTCACGATGAGCCACTCATGCGAGGTACCAGGATATAGCCGAGCGGCGAAAGGCTGTTTCCCCACCCACTCAGCGAGGTCGATCATCGGGGAGAGAAACTCATAGTGCTTCATCGAAGCAAACTCGGAATAGAAGTCGACGACTGCCCGCCATCGCTTCACAGGATCGGGATCGCTCGCCTTCATGCGTCCCTCTCGTCGCCGAACGACTGCGTTCACTTACCGGGCCGGGTCAAGGAACGCGATGTCTCGAAAACCGTAATGCCGGCTATTCTTACGCTCAATGCTGGCTCCACGCCGGCGGCTGCGTCGCTTCACCAATCATTTGCTCGATTGCATCCGAGTCAAAGCCCCATTCGGCGGCTTTTATGCGCGCTTCGTCCTTCGTGAGTCGCCCGTACCAAAGACCATACATGATGACCGCGGTGCGTTTACTGGCCCGGAAAGGCGGTGCTGGAACGCTCATCTCGCGCCGGAACTGCTGCCACCAGTTTGAAAGCCAGTTGAGCAACATTTCGAGAGTCTCGCCAAGCCGGCAAACGAATCAGTTAACGTGCCGGTGCCGATAGTTTGATTAAACGTCATGCCTCGAAGGACGGCGGACCCGGTCACGTTGAACGCCTGGTTCGATGGCGGCGCCGCGCGATGACGACGAAGCGCGGGGTGACCGGGTTTTCCTTCATTGGAACATTACCACTCTCATACTATCAGGATCGCCACACTCCGCAAGAAGGTCAGCAATCTCTGGAACATCGTTAGCCGGAAGAATCGTTAACGGATAATCATCGCACCCATGGTCTAAGCAAACAAGTGATTGCCCTTGGCGTCCGAGCGCAGTGTTGATTGTGCGGAGGAGGTCTTCATTATCATCCGGGTGACCACAAAGCTCTTGCCAGGGAAACTCTAGCTCCTGTGCACACCTCAGGGCGCGAAGGCTTGCGAGAATCTCATCGGCAGGCGCCCGCCAATCGACGATTGCAAGAAATTCCCTTTTTTGGGCGAAAGACAGGAGCATGTCGTAGATTTCAAATGGACCGTTCGGCGGCTTTCGCGACGTTGCCATAGACTCAATCCAGTCGGCGATCAGAGTAGTATCGTGTCGAAAGAGAATCTTTGCGACAGTTTTCAGCGCATTGGGTACGCTAACGTCACGACGCTTTCGTGGGCTGCGCAGCAAGAGGCCCCCAAGATCGAGCCCAAGGCGGACCAGTACCTCAAAGCCATGTCGGGCTATCTGGCGGACCTCAAGACATACTCGTTCCAGGTGGAGGAATTCATTGACGAAGTGCAGGACGACGGTCAGAAACTTCAGCTCAGCAACCAGCGCCATATGTCCGTGAGCCGGCCCGACAAAGTGTTTGGTGAGGACGAGGGGGACACGGCGAACTCCTTGTTTTACTACGACGGCAAGACGGTCACCGTCTTCGATCGCGCACAAAAGACCTACGCCACCGAGAAGATGCCTGGCACCATCGACGCGATGCTCGACGATCTGCACGACCGCTTCGACACGCATCAGACGCTGGCCGACTTCCTGTTTGCCGACCCCTACAAGGTGTTCACGGAACGCGTGCAGAGCGGGACGTATGTCGGGTTGCATCATGTGGGCAAGGTGAAGTGCCATCACCTGGCATTCCGGCAGAAGCTATTGGATTGGCAAATCTGGATCGACGCCGGCGAGCAGCCGCTGCCGCGCAAGCTCCTGATCACTTTTAAGCGGCAGGCCGACCAACCGCAATACACGGCCCTCATCCATCGCTGGGACGTGAACCCCAAGCTGACCGACGAGCTGTTTCAGTTCCAGCCGCCGGAGGGTGTCCGCAAGGTCGATTTCCTGAACCGGCACGCCGAGCCCAAACCCTTGAAGAAGGCAGGCGACAAGTGACGGGGCGTGCCGCCGTTCGCTACGGCGGGGTTCTTTTTTCGGTGATGAAGGGAGAAGCGATCATGAGGCGTATCTTTCTTGAAATGGGCACCTTGGTTCTGGGTCTGGCCACGTTGGTGTGGTCAACGGCTCCTATCAGCGCCCAGCGTGGCGGCCGTGGTGGAGGTGGCCATGCTGGCGGCGGCAATCCTGGCGGCGGCCATACTGCTGCTCACATAGGGTCGGTACACTACGGTGCCCGCGCGGCCCCAGTCCATGTCGAACCCGCTGTGCGGGCGGGCGCGGTCCGGTCCGAGCATTACGCGGGCTTGGAGCATAGGGGCGGCTACCGCAATCCCTATAGAGACGACTATTTCAGGCACTTCCGTCCCGGGTACCGCTCCTTTTTGATAGGCGACGCGTCATATTACTACTATGACGACTTGCCCCCCGACTGCCAAACGGTCGTGAGCGACGGCATTACTTATTACCTTTGCGACGGCGTGTATTACCAGCCGTATCTCTATGGTGGGCAAACGGTGTACATGGTGGTCCCTACTCAATAACACCGGGCTGATCGGATTGCACTCGTGGGTCGCGCAGGCGACCGACGAGAGGCATCCGACGCGAACACCGCCAGCGCCACCCGCTTGGTCAGGCGCTCGTGGACCACATGGGAAGTGCCCGTCTGGCGGTAGGCGCGGAACTGATCAAGCGACATCCCGAAAGCGATCACTGATCGCCTCCCGAGTGCCCATTATCACCTCAGACGAGATGTGGGAAGATCTGGGCCAGCAGCGCACCCACCACGTCGCCGTCGGTGCGAGGCACTACGATGCTCGTGACAAGGAGTGCGACTTGGGTTACAATCCCCAGCCGGCAATTGCCTCGCAGTACAGTGCTAACAGTTCCAGATCCTTCCATGCACGCGGCAACTTCGATCCTGCGTCTTGAGGTCCGTTACCATGAGAGCAAGGAACTCCTTGCTTGCGCCTTATGCGCTCACTCGTTTGAACCGCTTCTGGTCGTCGGCATTCTTCACGACGGTGATCAACCGATAGGCTATCTCTGCCCTTATTGTTTTCTCGATCCGCAGGACGCCGCCGTCCGGCTTCGCAAGCGGCTTGAGGGAGAGCGCATCCGACTTCAAAATCTAGAAAACGAGAGCGACCAGTTGCCTGAGTGCGAAGGTGCTCAGCAGCGCGGCGATTATTGGGAGGACCTGGCCGAGCGCATCGAGAAGGTTTTCGCCTGGCAGCAGATCACCGGGGATCGTTCGTAAAAGCCGATGCCGGAGCCAGGAAGCGGAGTCGAATCACCACAACCAGCCGAGCGCCAGCACGGCGAACGTGGCCAGGCTCACCACCGGCATAAACGGCCAGACGGAGCGGCCGCGGGCCAGGAGCGGGCCTGCCACCACGGCCAGTGCCCG
>Ga0207022_10253_pt1 | contig 13406 bp, 7 predicted proteins | sample Alteio_BWMinCont_46_FD_153307 | JGI IMG/M metagenome (GOLD analysis project Ga0207022, IMG submission 153307) | Enriched cells from forest soil in Barre Woods Harvard Forest LTER site, Petersham, Massachusetts, United States -... | ecosystem: Environmental > Terrestrial > Soil > Temperate forest >... | reverse complement strand
AAGGATTGACAGCGGCCTCGATCGGCCTGCTGCTCGAAAAACGCGGCCTGCGCGTGCGCATGCAGAAGCTCGATCCTTATATCAACGTCGATCCGGGGACGATGAGCCCGTACCAGCACGGCGAGGTGTACGTTCTCGACGACGGGGCCGAAACCGACCTCGACCTGGGGCATTACGAACGGTTCACTTCGGGCCTGTTGTCTCGCGATTCGAATTTCACGACCGGGCGAATTTACCTGACCGTGATCAATAAAGAACGCCGCGGCGAGTACCTGGGAAATACCGTGCAGGTCGTGCCGCATATCACCAATGAGATCAAGTCTTCCGTCCGCAAGCTGGCCGCCCCGGACGTCGACGTGGTAATCACCGAACTGGGGGGGACCGTGGGCGACATCGAGGGGCTGCCGTTCCTGGAAGCGATCCGGCAGATACCGCTCGACATCGGACGGCAGAATTGTCTGTTCATCCATCTCACGCTGGTTCCCTTTTTGAAAGCAGCCGGCGAAGCCAAAACGAAGCCCACCCAGCACAGCGTGGGGCAGCTCAGGCAAATCGGTATTCAGCCCGACATTTTGATCGTCCGCACCGAGCGCGACCTGGGACGCGAGAACACCGACAAAATCGCCCTGTTCTGCAACGTCGAGAAGAACGCCGTCATCGAAGAGCCCGACAAGGAATTCTCGATCTACGAGGTTCCGCTGGGATTGGTCGATAACGGACTCGATCAGCTCATCGTCGATAAACTGTCTCTCGATGCTTATGCCATTGACATGAGCGAATGGCAATACCTGCTGCACAAAGTGCGCAATCCCGAGCACGAGGTGACGATCGCCGTTGTCGGCAAATACATCCAGCACAAAGATGCCTACAAGTCGATCTACGAGGCCCTCGACCATGCCGGCATCGCCCACTCGACGCGAGTCATCGTCAAACGCATCGAGGCCGAAGAGCTTCAGCGCCAGGGGCCCGAAGTCATGCTCAGCGGAGTCGATGGGATCCTTGTGCCCGGCGGATTCGGGATGCGCGGCATCGAAGGCAAGGTCGATGCCATTCGATATGCCCGCGAATGCGAAAAGCCATTTTTCGGCATCTGCCTGGGAATGCAATGTGCGGCAATTGAATTCGCCCGCAACGTGTTGCACCTCGAGGGCGCCAACAGCACCGAGTTCGCCGCCGACACCGGCCACCCGGTGATCTGCCTGCTCAACGACCAGCGCAAAGTGATCGACAAAGGGGCCACGATGCGACTGGGGGCTCACGCCTGCCTGCTCGAGCCTGCTTCGCGCGCGGCCGAGTGTTACGACGCCGAACGTGTCGCGGAACGGCATCGACATCGCTACGAATTCAATCCGGAGTATCGCGATCAATTCGTGGAAGGGGGCATGCGGCTCGCGGGAGTCAGCCCCGACGGAGGCCTGGTTGAAATCATCGAGCTGGCCGACCATCCCTGGTTCGTGGCGGTGCAATTTCATCCCGAGTTCAAATCGAAGCCGAACGCCGCGCATCCCCTCTTTACCGGATTCATCGAAGCGGCGCTCAACCATCATCAGCAGCGCCTGCAGATGACGCTCTGAACGCATGCATGCCGGCCTCCTGAACATCAACAAGCCCTGCGGCATGACGTCGCGTCGGGTCGTCGACATTGTCGCACGCCTGGCCGGAACGAAACGAGTCGGTCACGCCGGGACCCTCGACCCGCTGGCCAGCGGGGTGCTTGTGGTCTGCCTGGGCTGGGCCACGCGACTTGTCAGGTTTGTCCAGGACCGTCCCAAGGTGTATTCAGCCAGGTTCCTGTTAGGCCGGCGGAGCGATACCGACGACGTCACTGGCGAAGTTGTCGCAACCTCGAATGCCCTGGCGCCTCCCAAAGCGCTCGTCGAAGAATTACTGCAAACGTTCATCGGCACGATCCAGCAGGTTCCACCACAGTTCTCCGCGGTGCACTTAGACGGTGTGCGGGCCCATAAAATCGCCCGTCAGGGAAAAGCCGTCCGTCTCGAACCCAGGCCGGTCGAGATTCATCGCATCGCCCTGGTCGATTACGCGTATCCCGAACTGGATGTCGACATCGAATGCGGATCGGGTACCTACGTGCGTTCGATCGGGCGCGATCTGGGAAACGCCTTGGGCTGCGGGGCTGTGATGAGCGCACTGGTTCGCCGGTCGATCGGCGAATTTACGCTTGATTCGGCCGCGACGCCTGAGTCGCTCGGCCAACGGGCGATTTCCGATCTTCTGTTACCTCCACTTTGTGCCGTGTCCCGTCTCCCGCGCTTCGTCTGTCCGCCGTCCGATCGCGACGAATTAGTCCGTGGCCGGCCACTGGCGTTCGCGGCAGCCGCAGACTGGGCCAACGGCCTGCCCGTCGCAATCGTCGATTCCGATGAAAACCTGCTGGCCCTGGCCGAGTATGACGCGAGCCGGCAGCTCTTGCAGCCCCGGCAGGTGTTCGTCGCGTAGCGCCTCGTTCCCAAACAGTGTTTGGGAACGAGGGCAAGCTGGGCAGTTCGCCGCTACGCCGCTACGGCTCGCCCCAAATCTGCCCTTGAGGCGAAACGCCGATATCGTTATCAGGTTCTTCGAAAGCTTCTCTCGATACCTCAATTTCTGTCTCATTTTTTCTATTCGCAGCTCTTGCCGCTCCCCAACGGATTCCCATTCGGGAACCACGTCTATGCGCACGTTCTTGCTGCTGTTGGCGTTCGGCACACTGGTTGCTCCGTTGCAGGCTGCGTCAGGGGCCAAATTCCCTTACGAAGCAACCATCGACGCCGAAGCGGTCTACGTCCGCAGCGGGTCCGGCAAGCAATACTACCCTACCGGCAAGTTGCGACGCGGCGACAAGGTCGTCGTCCACAGGCACGACCCCGGCGGCTGGTTCATGATCGCCCCGCCTGCGGGGAGTTTCAGTTGGGTTTTGGGGAAACACGTTCAAAAGACAGCCGCGACCCGCGGCACGATCACGACCAACAATGTCATCGTCCGCGTCGGAAGTTTTGAAAGCGATATCCGCGAAGTGTGGCAACGCAAGCTCGCACAGGACGATGTCGTTCGCATCCTCGACGAAAAAATGCTGGCTCCCGAACAGGGAACCGGTCCGGCTGAAGTTTGGTATCGCATCGAACCTCCGCGCGGAGAATGGCGCTGGATCGAGGGGCAGGCGGTTGCCCCCTCGCCACGCGGCGAGCGGAAGCCGGCCCAAGATCCGTTCGAGGCTCCCATCGCGTCCGATTTTTCCAGCGCGCCGCGACGGTCGTCGCCGCCGGTCCAGCCGATCGACGACGATTCGCCCTCTTTCAAGAGACCTCTGGCGGACTCTCAAGACCGGGAATACGTTGCCGGCGACTCGGCTTCCGAAGCCAGGCCAGAGGGTTCGCTGTGGACCAGGCCCCTGGTTCGCAAGAAAATGAAGTCGACTGGCGCCAAGCTGGCTGCTCGCAAACACGATTCGATTCTGGCCGAGCTCGATCGTCTCGATGCTCGCTTCCAGTCGATTCTCGAGAAGAGCCCGCTGGAATGGGACTTCGACCAGCTCGAAAACGACTACCAGGACCTGCGCAGCGAGACCGACAGCGCGAATCTCCAGCAGATGATCGACTCCCGTCTCGCGCGGATCGCCGGCTACAAAAAGACGCGGAGTGAAGAACAAGACCTGGCGCTCATGCAAGACGAAACCGCGCGGCGCGATGCCGAGCTGGCCGAGATTCAACGCCGTCAAGAGGCTCAACTCCTGACGCTGGCTCGGCCGCGCTTCGACGGTGCAGGCATCATCGGCCGTGCGGCCCTGAATCGTCGCGGCGCGCCGCGATACGTGCTGCTGAACGCGAGCGGGCGCGTCCTGGCCTATCTTGTGCCGTCGCCGGGTGTGAATCTCGAACCGTGGGTCGGCCGCGCTGCCGGTGTCGATGGTCCCCGGACGCCGAACCCCGATTTGAAGTCGGACTTGATCACGGTCAACCGCCTGACGCCGGTGCGGCTGACGCCGTGAAGGAAAGCAGAACGAAGAAATATTTCTGCCTTCTGCATTTTTAATTCCGCATTCGATCGTCAGCCACCCGTCAATACGCTTTGCCAGCGACGCGGAACGCCGTCCCACGCCGCCTGATACGTCGCCTCCAGCGGCACATGGACGCAGGCATCGGGCGTGAGAAACAGCGGCATGTCGGGAAGCCGATCGCCGACAGCGATCGGCTCGACATAGGCTTGCATGACGTCATCTGCCGAATACGCAGCCAGTGTCAGCGGCTTGTCGGCCGGCGCACGATAAGAATTGTCTTCGATCTCTTCCCAAATCGCCCCGTGGATTCCCTGCGGGTCCCGCGGTCCCGGCGGAATGAGATCGAGAATCAAGAGATGATAGCCCTGAAATAGCGCCCCTGCTGCTTTCTCGACAAATTTGTGCAGCGTGTTCTGGCTCGATTTGTTGCCGGGCGAAACCACCTCGATGATGGCCACGACGTGATCGCCACTGATGTGACGAACGACGACGGCATTTTGTTTCATCACGTAGTGCATCATTTCGGTCGTCGCGGTGAACCGAACCTTGGGGGGCGGAGCCAGCGCCAGAGCCCCCGGCCTCGCTGATCCGTTTTCGGATTCGTCCTGGCCCGATTCGTCGTGCTGCTGAAGGGTTAAAACGTCGGGGCCATATTTGCCGGCATATTGTTCGGCAAGAGCGTAATAAGTAGACGGCAACAGGCCGCCATTCAAAGCCCGTTGCAACTGGTCGATCCAACCATGATGGAAATGGTGGAATATTCCGGCATCGACGCGAGACCAGTCGTGAACGGGCATGGGCGGTTCCTTTGGCGTCTTTGGATTCATGCCGTCATTATAACTCGTTTGCCGAACGCGGCAAAACCAGGGCGGTTCCTGCACGCCCCGTCGCGTCGGGCCACGCGTGCGATGCCCTTGGGTTCACGGTTGCCGCGGGAGCTCGGCCGTCTCGTCGGAGGCCCGCATTTCTGCCGGAAAATTCACCGTCGTCCAGAACACAACCAACAGCACAATCGCGGCCACGGCCGGCGCGGCGAACAGTTTGGCCGGACTGGCTTTGAACGTCTCGCGCAGCACCCCCCCCAGCAGCGTTCCCAACGGAAAACCGATTCCCAGCGTCACGAACGACAGCAGGTTCTGGGCGCTGGCCCGCAGGTCTTTGCTGCATTGCGAATCGAGATAAAGCTGGGCCACGATAATCAGGAACACGTGACAAACGCCGTGCAGCGCCAGCCCCGTCATGACCAGCGTCCACGGGGCGCCGATCGCGAAGAATCCGTAGCGCAGCGCCCAGGCCGCGATCCCCATCGCGAAAATCGCCTTCAGTCCCCAGTGCCGCAGCATGAACGACAATAATAACAGTGCCGGAAATTCGGACACCTGCCCGATCAACATCACGGTGGGGACCCAATTCCCCTTGACCCCCAGCTCGGACAACAGCGGCGGCACGGCCAGGTTATAGAGCGGCACCACCAGCACCGCCAACAAACAACTGATGCCAATGAACAATGAAAATGTCTTGTCGCGAAACATGCCCATCACGGCCAGCGGCGCGAATTGGCCCCCTGTCGTCTTGGAATGGGGCGTTTTGGCCGGGGGCGTGTGCGGCAGAAACACGCAGAAGCTGCTGAGCGCGAACGACAGAATGGCGCTCATCCGAAAACAGTCGGAATCGGCCGGTCGCGGCAGCATCCAGAGAAAATCCCGAATCGGCTGGACGATCGTCCACTCGGGATGATGCTCGCGGATCCATTTAAAAACGTCATCCCGTTCGAGCCAGAAAGAAAGTGAGAGTCCTCCGATCATCCAGCCTACCGTCCCCCACACCCGCACTTTGCCGAATTGCCCCTCAGGGTCGGGCAGGTGCCGAAAACACAGGGCGCTCACCAGCGGCACGGTGGGAATGTAGGCCACTGCGAAGATTCCAACCATCCACAGCAGCGACTGGAAATTGGCCGCGGTCTCGGAGTACAGGTCCATCCCCATCGCCAGGGCATAAAGCGAAATGCCCCCGACGAAATGGCTGATCGCGAGCACCTTTTCGATGGCCAGCCAGCGATCTGCCACTTGACCCACCACGAAGGGGGCAATCCACAAACCCACCGCCATCACCGCCGACAACTCGGACTGCTGCTGCTTCGACAGTCGGATCGACTCCCAATAGATCGGGAGATACGTGATCACAGCCCCGGTGATTCCCCATTCGAGCAACCACAGAACCGAAAGACGCCAGCGCAGATTCCACTTCAACCGGCTCGCCATGTGCCCCATTCCGTAGCAATTCGTGTGGACTTTCGTCCATACTACGGGTTCCGTCGCGTTGACGTAAGTGAGTGATGAGTTTCATGGGTCGTCGATGTTTTTCGATCGGGACCCAGCCGATATTTTGACTGCGAATGGATATCCATGGAGCGGAATTTGACCCCTGCGCGCGCACTCGGCTGACGACAGACCTGAATCGCCTTTACCGCTTCCGGGCAGACAACTTGCGGCTGTCCGTCGGCTGCCACGACATCGGCATGCGGGTCATTCAATGATCACGATTTCTACGGGAGATTACGAATCAAACCAATGCCGGTCAATGGGTTATGCACGCTCGATTCGGTCTCCAAACTTTTTCGGCGATGCGCGCTGGCGGCGCGCCGCAGCGCGCTGAGTGCGCGCTGACAGCACATTTCGGCGTTGGCCTCGGTGGATTTTTATGCATAATTTGCGCTAATCGGCACTTGATGCGCGCCGCAGGTCATCTCGGCTGTCATTCGCCGTCACCCGATTTCTGGCGCGCATTTTCACGACTTACGGCAAATCTGGGCAGCGATCGTAAGGAGCGATGCCACCTGCATCCACAGGAAATGTATACTTCGTCGTCCGCCGAGTCAAAAAGAATTCCCCGCGACGAAGCCGTCGGTTTCTCGCTCCCCGGCGGGAGAGTGAGACGATTTCTGACCAAGGGGGGATTTGAATGACGCCACTTGTCTTTCGCACTCTCAGCCCGGACGGGCGGATTCTGTTCGCAACCCGCACCCTGCGGATGTTCGCCTATGGCTTTTTGTCGGTCGTGCTGGTGCTGTACCTGAAGGCCGAGGGACTCGGCGAACAGAAGATTGGCGTGCTGCTGACGATGACCCTGCTGGGCGACGTGGCGATTTCCCTGTGGATCACCACGGCGGCGGATCGGATCGGACGCCAGAAAATGCTGATCGTCGGGGCCCTGCTCATGGCCGTCACGGGAGCCGTGTTTGTCCTCACCAGCAATTATATCCTGCTGCTGGTCGCCGCCACGATTGGCGTGCTCAGTCCCAGCGACAAAGAAGTTGGTCCGTTCCTGTCGATTGAGCAAGCGGCCCTCTCGCAGACGGTTGCTGATGCAGTTCGAACTGGCGTATTTGCCTGGTACAACCTGGTCGGATCGGTGGCAGCCGCCCTGGGAGCGCTGGTCGGCGGCTGCCTCTCGCATCAACTGCTGCTCCATTCCCCGTCAGAGGCCGCCGGGTATCGACCACTCGTCTTCGCTTACAGCCTGGCGGGAGTGCTTCTGGCCCTGGGCTTCACTCGCTTGAGCCGCGCGGCGGAATCGCAGCGGGGTGAGACTCATCAACAGTCGACATGGCTGGGGCTGCATCGCTCTCGTCGCGTCGTGCTGCGATTATCGGCACTGTTCGCACTGGATGCCTTCGGCGGCGGTTTCATCCTGCAAAGTATCGTGGCCTACTGGTTCCATATCCGATTTCAGGTCGACCCGGCGCTGCTCGGCATGATTTTCTTTGTCGCCAATCTGTTTGCGGCAGCCTCGGCGCTGGGAGCTGCGGCGCTGGCGCAGCGATTCGGCCTGGTCAACACGATGGTTTTCACGCATTTGCCTTCGAATGTTCTGCTGATCCTGGTGCCGCTGATGCCCAACCTGCCGCTGGCCATCGCCGTGCTGCTGATTCGGTTCAGCATCTCCCAGATGGATGTGCCCACGCGCCAATCGTATACGATGGAAGTCGTCCATCCCGATGAACGCTCGTCCGCATCAGGAATCACGACCGTAGCCCGCTCCATCGGAGCAGCCCTCTCGCCAACGCTGGCGGGCTGCATGCTGGCTCGACCAGAGCTGATCAGCGTGCCCTTCTTCGTCGCCGGGGGGGTCAAAATCATCTACGACTTATGGTTGTACCGGGCCTTCGTGTCCCACAAACCGAACGCCTGAACAAATGGGCTCTCTTATTGTAGTCATTCTCGTATTGTAGTCATTCTCGCTCCGCGAGATGAGGCTGCGACCTTTCACGGCCATTTTTTCTCGCAAACGACAGTACGCACGGCGGCGCCAACGTTCGAGAGTCTTGCGACCCTCCCGAAGGCATGCATGGAACGATGCCCGAAAGGCGCGCATTCCCCCCCTTAGGAATATTGAGGTTGCGCGTATTCGGCTGGGACGTGCGACGCGCAATTTGACCCCTGCCGCCTCGTGCGGCAGGTGAAAAAGATTCCGTTGCTAGATCCGCTCCAACGGGAAAGCCAGACCCCTGCCACCTCGCGTGGCCGGTGAATCAGATTCTTCTGCCTTCCGGAATTGAGGACCGCGTCCGATTTATCCACTGGATCGCCGCAGAATCTCATTCACCTGCCGGACGAGCCGGCAGGGGTCGATTGCAAAGTGTGTCGTGGACTCCCGACGAAAACGCGCAATTTCAAAAAAATTAGAAGGGAGGGGTCGGGTCAAGCTGTTCAATCAGCCCTCCCTTGCGCGCGAGCCACATGTGGTGCGACATTGCTGCGTGAGTTCAAACCGAGACGACGAAGACCCCGCAACAATCATTCGACCTGCCAGCACGGCGTCATCACCGGGCCACGCGACCCCCGCCATCTAACGGTCTGCGGCGTATAGCCCGCGCCGGATGGGCTTCATCGCACTCTGCTGACACAACTCTCATTTCCCCTTGCCTTCGATACTGCGGATCGCCGATTCGAGTGTGGCCCGGAATTCTTCTGTCTCCGGTATCCGCGCTACGGAATCCAGCAATTCCTGCAGGGCCGGCAAGGCCTCGGCGGCGGCGGGGCCGATTCGCCCCAGTATTTCGGCAGACGAAGCCGAAAAGGAATAAGGTAGATTATTGGCTGGACCACGCGCCTGCACTGATTTGATCAACACGGGGATCGCCGCCACGGCGGCCTTCTCGCGCGCCAAGCCGCTGAGAATGCGGAGACTTGATTCGACATGTTGTTTGTGGAGTTTGGGATTCGGCTCGCCCGATTCGATGATCGCGATCAGGCTCGGCACGAGCATCTCGGCGACTGCGGGACTCGGAATCAGCGCCTGATTGTTCAGCTTCGCCAAAAAGGTGCCAACGCAGTCGGTTGTCGAGCTGGAGACAATTTGGCGCAGCAACGCGGCATTCTCGGCACTTGCCGGCATCCGTGTGCCGATCAGGTAAGCAGCAGTCCCGCGAAGTTGGCCGTCTTTGTCATGCAACGCCAATTTCAGCAGCTCCAATGCCTTGTCCGCCGGCACCTTGGATCGGATCAAGCTTTCTATCAAACGCAATCGAACGAGTTTTTCATTGTCATTCAAAGCGGCAGTAAGTACCTCGACAACTCCCGGCGCGGCCAGAAAATTCTGCGCCAACGCAGCGCAAGCTCGTTCGCGGATCTGCGCGATATCGTCGCCCGCGGCCTTGAGCAATGCGGGAACTACGGCGTCGGTCTTGGCCGCGAGGCTGACAAGCGAGTTGAGTGCATGGTGTCGCGCACTCCAGTCGCTGCTGGAAAGTTGAGATTCAAGAGCTGGAATTCCGGCTGTTCCCAAACGCGCCAATGCAATACAGGCCTTTTCATGGACAATCTGATCGATATCCGGCGCGCTGCCGACTTTCAGAATCTCGGCAATCGTGCCGGCGGCTTCTTCGGCATAGCCATTGGCCCCCAGCTCTCCCAGGGCATGCAATGCTTTGATCCGCGATGCGGCCTCGAGCTCGGTGAGCAGCACGCCGCGCCAGGTCCGGAAATTCTTGCCGCCGTACAACAATCGATTCTTGGCCGGCAGGTCCTGATCCGGCTTGGCACTCGCGGCAGAATTTTCGTCAGCGACTTGTTCACTCTGTGTCTTTTCGGCGGCCTTCCCCGTAGTTTTCTCCGGCGGTTTATCGGCAGTGGCCTTCGCCGGCTGATTCGCGGCCTCCTTGGAAGGCCTCGTTTGGGACGCGCGCAATTCCTCGGGAGAAACCGCGTCGCGGTCCATCTCTGCCAGCATTGCGGCGGGCAGGCCGTCGGGATACTCGGCGCCCGTCGTGAATTTTCGCAAGGGATATTTGCGGGCATCATATTCCGGCCCCTCCCTTCCAGTTCTTCCAGTCCGGTCGCCGAGGTGGGGACGCTCATCGTGAACAGCGGTCCGCGGAGGAATTTTCAACATGAGTTCGCGATCGTCGATCGGTTCATTCACATTTGCCGCTTCGCGGATGTCCATATGCCAGTCCTCGCCCGCCTCTTGAATGTGCACCGTTCTGGGAAAATGCATTCCCGGCGCCAGTTCGTGGAACTCCGAGAAATCGTAAACGCATTGCGGAGTCCCGAATCGATCAATGCACTCGATTCTTGCCAGAGCAAACCCAAGTTCTTCGGAAACATAAGCTCGATAAATGCCTCCCCCGGACAGCAGATTGTCGAGCTTGACGAACGCAGCCTGGGCAGCGTCGCCCGGGATCGTCCATTCGACGACCTGCGTCTCGTAATCTTTGACGCGGACGGCACCACGCAGCCGCGCGGCATTGGAATGATCGCGCAGACAGGGAATCGCCATCCGATGCCAAAATGTGCCGGCCTGAAAAGGAGGACTCGCGCCGGCGTCGAAAGCCCTGATTGCCGAAGTTGGCCAATTGATCGTCAGGCTGGGCTGCATTTCCGCTTTTCCTCCCGCGCTGCCATTACGAGTCAGCCAGAAATAATGCCGCGCACCAATGACTTCCAACTCCTGCGAGTTGGTCCCCGTGCCCGGTTTGGTCTGATCGGAAACGCGCGTTCGGCTCCAGGTCTCCCCTGATACGATGAAGCGCCAGCGAAGTACAGTATTCTTGCCATTTCGCGTCCGCGATGCTGTTGTTTCAAATCGCCCGCTCTTGATGGCCGTCGCCCGTGCAAACATTCCGTCGAGCAGCTTTTGCTTCGTCTCTGCCTCGGGAACGTTCCGGGCAGTGGCGGCCACCGCCTCTTTATCCGTCGATCGGTCCCGCTCGGCGGCAGTCGTCTCTTGATCGGCGGTGTTGGGCGCGTCGCGGAACGAAAGCAACTCTCCATCGGCCGGAGTATTTTCACCTGCGTCGTTGCTTTCGCCTGAATTCGGAGCAGGTGTTTGACGGATGTCGGAACTCTCACGAGTTCCGCTACGGGCTGTTGCGCTACCTGCGGGCTCACTCGCAGCCGCGAGTGATTCAGGTTTACCAGTGCACGTGGCGGCCAGTACGACCAGCGCGATAGCGCCCGTGGCCGCGGCGACGGTCCACCAGCGCGGACAATGGGTTTCCAGCAATCGGCGATTTTGCACCAGCATCACGATTCTCCTGTACAGGTCCGATTTGCCCCCGGCGATTCCCAATCCCACGGCGAGCGGGCGGCCGACGCCGCGCGCGGCCAGAAATTCGGCATAGATTTCGGGCGAAGACTCCTGTGCCGCGGCAGCGTCGGCCAGGTAATCCTGGCACAGCCTGAGCTCGCGCCTCAGCCACCAGCAGAGGGGTTGATAGTAATAGACCAGCCGCACCAGCCCGGCGAACGACCAGACCCGCACGTCACCGCGGGCGACGTGCGACCATTCATGGGCCAGCGACCAGATCAGCTCCGGGGAGAAGCTGTTCGACTGCGGCTCGCCGCTCAACTCCGTCGAACGCGCCATGTCTTGCGGCAACACGATGACCGGCCGATACCAGCCGAACGTAAACGGCTGCGGGGCGCGCGGCGAGACCAGCAACCGCACCCGGTCTCCCGCCGGCCCGGCGATTTCGCGCAACAGCGTCCGGCAGCATTCGGGCGCCGGACGGGCAGTTCGCAACAGGCGGCGCAAGCCGGCAAATCCCAGAACCCACCAAATCGCGAGGGCCGCAGCCCCCACGAGATACGAACCGACGATCACACGCGCCGGGTCGATCCGATGCGGGATCGCCGCGCTATCAGCGAGAGGAAGAGCCGGCTGTTCCGGGGCCGCAACCGCGGATGGCTGACGGAACGTCGCCGCTGGAACTGACGCGACGAGAGCGGGCAGCGGCTCGGAAGACGGTTCCGGAACCTCGGATGCGGGATCGGTCAGGGCGGTTGGTTCGCCCGGTCCGGCATCCTCCTCGGCTTCGGTCGCCGGCGGTTCGCTATGCGGCGCGCGGCCGCTGCGGACACCAACCCGAAGCGCCAGCGAGGGCGTCAAACCATTCCCTCGCTTGCGCTTCGGGTTAGTATCGAATGTCTCATTACTGGCCGCGGGCAGTACACTCGACCGAGAATCGGCAATTTTCGCGGACGCGGCAGCCAACGCCTGCTGCTGCGTCTGCCGAACTTGATCGGGCGCCGCGATCGATCTAATTGCCGGGAGCGACCAATGCGGCAATCCAGGCCAGAGATTGACGAGCGGGGCCAGCACGCTGCCGGCGAGCGTCAGCAGGATGATCCGCATGCGACGAACCGGCTGGCGGCAGCAGAGCACGGCCAGGCTCCCCACAGTGAACAGCACAAGGCTGATCGCGGCCGCCTCGATCAGCCGGTCGAAAGTCCACGCGATGGAAAACATGGGAAAGGTCCTCGGGCGTTCAGGAATTGGTCTCGATCGTGAGAATTGTCGTGGGATGGCGATCGCGAAACCGCAGGCGACGGCGATGCGTTCTTGCGTACGCCATCCTCCATCCTCTATCCTCCATCCTCTATCCTCTATCCTCTATCCTCTATCCTCTGTTTCTTATTGCGGCGCGCACCGGCAATCAAATCGTGCAACTGCGCCAGCTCGCGGGGGCTGCTGCGGCGCGACTTGAGCAGCGTGGCGACGAACTGATCCATGGCGCCGTCGAATACCTTGTCGAGGAACCGGGCCGCCTCTTGTTCGCGGCTGTAGGCCGGCGAGTACACGAACGTTCGGCCGCGGACGGCGTGTTTGACCAGCCCCTTGTCGTCCATGATGCGCAGCAGCGTTTGAATCGTATTGAACGCCAGCTCTTCGCGGGGGCACATGCGGAGGTACACCTCGCGGACGCTGGCGCTTTTCAGCTCCCACAGCACCTTGAGGATCTCGATTTCGCGCCCGCTGGGAATCAGTTCCATCACGCTGCCGCTCCCCTCGCCTGCCTGTCTCGCTATTTGCGTAACACCTAGAAACTTAGGTGAACGTATCGTCCCGCTGCCGGCTTGTCAAGAGGTAACCTAAATAATTAGGTGACGCGGGCGCATGACACGGT
>Ga0207022_10236_pt1 | contig 13423 bp, 11 predicted proteins | sample Alteio_BWMinCont_46_FD_153307 | JGI IMG/M metagenome (GOLD analysis project Ga0207022, IMG submission 153307) | Enriched cells from forest soil in Barre Woods Harvard Forest LTER site, Petersham, Massachusetts, United States -... | ecosystem: Environmental > Terrestrial > Soil > Temperate forest >... | reverse complement strand
GACTCTCATGGCGCAGCAGCAACTACGAGGTGGGATGGTTGAAGGGTGCCGATCTCCTCGCGTGGGCGCCGATCCTCTCGGTCGTCGGAAACATCGCGTTCGTCAACCTGCAGTATGGCGATTGCCGCGAGGAATTGGCGCGGGTACAGCAGACGCTCGGCATCGATATTCTCCATGACCCCGAGATCGACCCACTCCAGGATATGGACGGGTTCGCCGCGCAGGTCGGCGCCATGGATCTGGTGATTTCCGCCAGCAATACCACCGTCCACACGGCCGGGGCCTTGGGTGTTCCGGCGTGGGTCTTGCTGGCGGCGGGGCGGGGACGTATGTGGTACTGGTTCCGGGAACGCACCGACAGCCCGTGGTACCCTTCCGTGCGCCTGATGCGGCAGATCAAGGACGGGGACTGGGAACCGCTGTTCGAGATGTGCGCCCGACAGCTGGCCGAATGGATAAACGGACATTGAGAGCACCAAGACCATGATTCGCGTGTTCATCGGTTTCGATTCCCATGAGGTGGTGGCCTACACGGTCCTTTCCCACAGCATCAATACGCGCGCGTCGCGGCCGGTGACGATCGCACCATTGATGCTGTCCCAGCTCCAGGGTGTGTTCAACCGCGAGCGCAATTCCCTGCAGTCGACGGAATTCTCGTTCAGCCGTTTTCTGGTGCCCTACCTTTCCGCGTATTCCGATTGGAGCATGTTCTGCGATTGCGACATGCTGATGCTGGACGATATCGCCAAGCTGTGGGCGCTGCGCGACGACCGCTATGCCGTCCAGGTCGTGAAACATGATCACAAGCCCAGGGAATCGGTCAAATTCCTCGACCAGCCGCAAACGAAGTACGAAAAGAAAAACTGGTCGAGCGTGATCTTATTCAACAACAACAAGTGCCGCGCGCTGACGCCGGACTATGTCAACACCGCCACGGGCCTTGAACTGCATCAGTTCAAATGGCTTGGCGACGATTCCCTGATTGGCGAATTGCCGCATCGCTGGAATCATCTCGTCGACTACGATGCGACCGTGCCGGTCAACCAGGTTTCGCTCCTGCATTACACCGAGGGCGGACCCTATTTCGAGGCTTATCGGAACTGTAGTTATGCGGCCGAATGGTTCGCGGAGCGCGACCGGGCCCTGGTCGCGGGATAGGATATCGGCGTGACGCGACATCAACACGGACGGCCCCGGACGGCCCGCGAGACAATCCGATGAGCGCCCTCTTTACGCAAGCCGTCACGCATTTCCAGAGCGGCGATTTTGGGCGCGCCCAAGAACTCGTGCGCGCGGTGTTAATGCAGGAGCCTCTCAATGGCGAGGCGTGGCACATGCAAGGCGTTCTTGCCCTGAATGCCGCGCAGTATGCCGAGGCCGCCGATCACCTCAGGCGCGGCGCGGCGTTGCGGCCCGACGACTGCGCCGTCCACGTCAACCTCGCGGCCGCGCTCGGTGCCGCGTCCCAATTCCGGCAGGCGCTGCCGATCTTGGCGCGGGCTTTGACCCTGAACCCGCTTTTCGCCGAGGCGCATTATCAGGTGGGCGTCTGCCAGATGAATCTGGATCAGCTTCCGAAATCAGTGGACGCTTTCGCTGAAGCGGTACGATTAAAACCGAACTGGCCCGCAGCGCTGGAGATGCTGGCGCATGTTCTGCATCACACCGGCGAGCACGAGAAGGCTGTGCAGTATGCCCTACGTGCTTTGGAGATCGAACCGAACCGGGCGGTCAGTCATCGCGTTATCGGTGACGTCTACATGCGTTGGCTGCGTTACGATGAAGCCCTGGAATGCTATCAGCATGCCATGCGCCTCGCCCCGGACGACGGCCTCATCCGCAACAATTATGCCTTGCTTCTGACGCGCCTGGGCCGCGTCGAAGAATCGCTGCCGGAATACGACAGGGCCGTCACACTGACGCCGAAATCTCCGCAAACCCGCGAGGGATATGCGGCTGCTCTGCTCGCAACCGGACGCCTTGTCGAGGGCTGGCCTGACTATAACGCCCGTTACAGACCGGAACGTGACGCCTTCGCAGCACGAAAAGGATCGCCCCCGGCCACCGATCCCTCGCAGTTAAGAGGTAAGCCTGTGCTCGCCTGGCTTGATCAGGGGATCGGCGATCAAATCATGTTCGCGAGCCTGATTCCCGATTTGATCGCCGCGGGCGCAGATCTGACGGTCGAATGCGATGCGCGGCTTGTCCCGGTCTTGCGGCGGTCGTTTCCTGAAATTGCCGCGCGGGCGGGACCAGAATCGCCGCTGATGCCGTTTAACGCGCTCCCAATCGCGGGAGATGAGCGCTTTGCCCATCAGGTTTTTATGCCCGACGCGGCGCGGTGGTTTCGGCGCGACTTCGATGCCTTCCCTCGCCTGCGTGGCTATCTTAAGGCGGATCAAGAACTGACGCAAAAATTGCGCCGGTCATATCTCGAGACGGGCGGTGACCGGCCATTGATCGGCATCTCCTGGCGCACGTCCATCAGCACCAAGATCAGCGCGCAGAAAACACTCGAACTGATGGAGTGGGCTCCATTGCTTACGGGCCGGGATGCCACTTTCGTGAATTTGCAATACGGTGATGTTCGCGGCGAGATCGCGGCGGCTTCGGAGAAATTGGGAACGCCGATCATCTACGACGCATCGGTCGATCCCGTGAAGGACATCGATTCGTGTGCGGCGCAGGTGGCCGCCATGGATCTGGTGATCACCACATCCAATGCCACCGCGCATGTGGCTGGGAGTCAGAACGTGCCGGTATGGACCCTGGTCCCGAAGGGTTTCGGCGCCGTATGGCACTGGTTCCAGGACCGCGAGGATAGTCCCTGGTATCCGTCCATGCGTCTTCTCCGGCAGACGGAGCGCGGCGATTGGCGGCCAGTCCTGAGCCGGGCATCGTCCATGCTGAGGGATTTCATCGCGGGGTGGCACCCATGAACCTGCCGCCGGCGCATGCCGACAATCTTGTCATCGAAGCCCACCGCCACCATCTCGCCGGACGATTGGCGGAGGCCGAGGCAGGCTATCTCGCGGCTTTGCGGCTAAAGCCCAAGCATGTCAACGCGCTGCATTATCTCGGCGTGCTCCACCATCAGCAGAATCTGCCGGATTCGGCTGTCAAACTGATCACACGCGCCATCAAACTACGGCCCGATTCGGTTGAGATGTATCTCAATCTCGGTGCCGCCTACAGAAAGCTCGGCGAGGCGGATCGCGCCGTCTTCGCGTATCGCAAAGCTATCGCGCTTAAGCCGAACCTCGCGATCGCGTATTTCAATCTTGGCCATGCGTTGCGTGAAGCCCGGGAATTCGAGGCCGCGATCGAGGCATACCGCACCTATCTCAAAGACCGGCCGGAGGATGCGGCGGGATACCTTGGTCTCGGCTGCGCCTTGGCGGGCGCGCACCGGCTGGACGAGACCATGTCCGCCTTCGACGCGGCCATTACTTTCGATCCGGACTTCGCCGAGGCCTATAGCAAGATTGGGACTTTGTTGAACGATCGGGGCAGATTCCATTCTGGCCTCGTCTTCCATGAAAAGGCCGTCACGTTGGCGCCAGATGTTCACGACTGGCGATACGATTACGCCGTCGCGTTATTGCGCCTTGGAAAACTCGCGGAGGGATGGCCGCACAGCGAAAGCCGATGCGACCGAGAGTTCAATCGCGTTATTCGTAGAAGCGCGCCGCCGTGCTATTGGCAAGGCGAGGATTTGACCGGCAAGAGCATCCTCGTGTGGATGGAACAAGGCATCGGCGATCAAATTTTTCACGCCTCCATGTTGCCGGACATCATCGCCCGCGCCCGCCGCTGCATCGTCGAGTGCGCCCCGCGACTGGTACCGGTGTTCGCCCGGTCATTTCCGGCCGCGGAATTCGTCGGCAACAGCGAACTGGGTATTGCGGCCGTGGCGCCGGACGGCATCGACTATCAGATCGGTGCCGGGAGTTTGGGGCGATATCTGCGCCCGGCGATCGCGCGCATCCCAAGGCACAATGGTTACCTCTCGACCGATCCGGCCAAAGTCGCCGCGCTGCGCGCCCGTTATGAAGCGCTTGCCCAAGGCCGGCGCATTGTCGGCCTTTCCTGGCGCACCCGAAACACGCCGGTCAATGAGTCGAAAAGTGCCGATCTTATTGGGCTCGCGCCCATCCTCGAAACGCCCGGCATTCTGTTCGTCAATCTCCAGTATGGGGACAGCCGCGGCGAATTGACGCACGTGAAGAAGGGCCTGGGCGTGGAAATCTTTCAAGACCCTGAGGTCAATCCTCTCGCCAACATGGACGCGTTCTGCGCGCAGGTGGCGGCGATGGATCTGGTTATCACAACCTCTAACACCACCGCGCATGTCGCGGGAGCCCAGAACAAACCGGTGTGGATACTCCTTCCTCGTTCCATGGGTCTCATGTGGTACTGGTTTCTCAAAAGAGACGACAGTCCGTGGTATCCATCCGCCCGGCTGTTCCGCGCTACCGATCCCGATACGGTTAAGCCGTGGTGGCCTGACGTCGCGCAAGATGTCGCCGCAGCGCTGCGCGGCTGGGCATCGGCAACCCCGTGATCGCGTAAGCACGAGCGCACATGGCCCCCTCAGTATCGTCCCAGGCAGTTGCTGCCCTATTGCAAGAAGCCGTCCGATCGCATCAGACAGGTGATCTACTTCAGGCTGAACGCATTTACGACTCCGTACTTGAGCAAGAGCCGGCGAATGCCGACGCCCTCAATCTCAAAGGGCTGATCGCCCTGGATCAGACGCGGATCGAGGACGCCATCGGCCTGCTCACGCGCGCCGTGACGGCGGCACCGCTATATCCGACGGCGCATTTTAATCTGGGCAATGCGCTTGCCACCGCAGGCCGTGCGGAGGATGCGCTCAGAGCCTATCGCAAAGCCATCTCGCTCGACCCGACGTTCGCCGCCCCTCATCTCAACGCCGGAACCTTACTCGAAAAGCTGAGTCGAACCACCGACGCCATCGCGACGTTCCGGGACATGGTTCGCGTCTGTCCCGCCGATGACCGCGGCCATCGAAATTTGGCACTGTGCTTGGTCAAGTTCATGGACGTCAACACAGGCGATGAACGCGACAGCATCGCCGCCGAAGCAATGGCCGCATTCGACCGCGCGTGCACGCTCAATTCGACAAATGCCGATTCTCAATTCGAATACGCCAATCTTCTAACGAAGCGCGGCAATCACGCAGAAGCAATTCCACACTTCGAAGCGGCGTTGAAACTGAAACCGAACTGGGTCGAGGTGATCAGCAATCTCGGCGACACGTTGCGCCAGAACGAGCGCTTCGACGAAGCCGTCACCATGCAGCGCCGCGCTCTGGCGCTGCGTCCCGGAGATCCAATCATCCTGACACATTTGGGCAATGCTCTTGCCAAAACTCGCGCGTATGAGGAGGCTGCGGAGATTTTTCGCGGATTGATAGTGAAGGACCCGGATGCGTTGTTACCGCGTATCAACCTCGGGAATGTCTATCGCGAATCCGGGCGCGCCAATGATGCCATCGCGATATTTGAGGACACACTGTATCGAATCCCGGACGCGTTCGAAGCCTACGGCAACATTGGCATGACATTCTCCGAACAAGGCTGGTTCGCTTCGGGTTATTTACTGAATCAGAAAGCCGTGTCCATCAAAGGCGTGCACCCCAAGGTGCGCTTCAATCAAGGTTTGATCGCCTTGGCGCTCGGGAGATTCACGGAAGGCTGGTCGGAGTATGAACTGCGGGTCGATGTCGCGGAACAACATGTGGCGCGACGACCGCCACCGCCGCCCCATTGGCATGGTGAGGACCTCGCCGGCAAAAGTATTCTGCTTTGGACCGAACAGGGGATCGGTGATGAGATTCTCTACGCCGAGATGATTCCAGACGTGATCGCCATGGGCGCGCGGTGTTTGATCACGTGTTCGAAGCGCATGGTCCCCATTTTCGCGCGCTCATTCCCGGAAACTTTGGTCATCGGATACGAGGGCTCGGCGGAGGGCGTGCGCGGCGCGGCGAAGTTTGACTACCAGTCGCCGGTCGTCAGCTTAGGCCGATATCTGCGGCCTGATTTCGCGCATTTTCCACGCCGGCCCGGCTATCTCAAAGCCGATCCTGACAGAACGGTATCTTTGCGTGCGCGGTACGTTGCCATGGCCGCTGGTCGCCGCATTGTCGGCCTCTCGTGGCGCAGCAGCGCTGCCGACAACGGGCTGGCAAAGAGCGCGACATTGCTCGATCTCGCACCGGTGCTTGCCGTGCAGAATGTGTTCTTCGTCAACCTTCAATACGGCGATTGCGGCGCAGAAATCGCCGCGGTGCGCGAACGGTTCGGCGTCGACGTATTTCAGGATTCATCGGTTGATCCTCTGAAAGACATGGATGCGGCCTTCGCCCAAGTGGCCGCAATGGATCTCGTGATCACGACCTCCAACACCACCGCGCACACGGCCGGTGCACAGAACATCCCTGTGTGGGTGATGCTGCCGTTCGGCCAAGGGCTGTTGTGGTATTGGTTCCTCAGGCATCCGGAGAGCGCGTGGTATCCGTCGGCGTGCTTGATTCGGCCGCCCCGCCTCGAACGGGAACGGCCCTGGTGGCACGAAGTCATCAATCTGGCGGCTAACCAACTCGCCGCATGGTCCCGACCACCAGCATAACGCCAAGTTTAGGCGGTCCGTTAAATCGGAATCACCAGCTTCGAAAAGGGAGAAGCACAATTTTAGCACCAAATACGTAATTATAGTTCAGTAGTAATATCATTAACGAAATAAATATTAATATCGAGATTTCGCCGCATAGTTCATCCCCGCTTTAAATTTGTTTCGAGTCCCCATTTCCGTGTAGTTGAATTTCGGGGCAACAGCCGTTCGGCTCCCATATCGGCGGCGGCAGCCAATGGTTAAGGTTATCTTAACTCATTCCAATTGCTGGAAAATAGCACAGCACTTTCGACGGTTTTCTGGGCCCCGCCGGCGACTTCGGCTTGACAACCACGCTACCAAAGGGTGTTATGGCGGTGCGCTGACGGGCGCAGTGTAACTGCCCCAAGCAGTTACGTTGAGTAAACCCAGCGACCTGGAATCAGGTTGCTGAAACCTTATTAAGGGGATCCCATAGCTATGAATAAATATCAACTCTACACGCTCGGCGGTGCTCTGCTGGCAGCGACGTCGCTGTCCGCAGCCGCGCAGGCGGGTTCCGTAGGAACGATTGTCGGAACCGCGCTTTCCGCTACGCCTATTAAAATCGCCAACACGACGATTTCGCCCACCGCCGCGACGGCGAATACCCAGATCATCGGTAGCACTCTTTTCGCGAACCGGGCTCCGGCCATTGTGTTCAACAACTTCTACGATCACGGCTTCACCCTCCACGTCAACATCACCATTTCCGGTACTGGTGGTGCTGTGGCGCCGTTGTTTGACCAAACGTCGACTCCGGCGGTTAACTATCTGCTGCGCGATGGGGCAATCGGCACGATTTCTGCTACGGCAAACGCGGCGACAATCGATAACTCCAACACCGGCACCTTGGCGGTGAGCGAGTTGGGGACCAACATCTTCATCGACAATCTGCATATCACGGCGAATTCCTCAATTACCGGTTTCACACAGGGGACCGCGTCGATCGCAGGTGTGATCCTTGAGGGTGTGCACTTCACCAATCTTGCGGGCATGTCTACCGTTGGCGGCTCCATCAATCTCGCCGCGACGGTGTACTCGCAATCCAACCAGGTTGTTGCTCTTGAAACCGGCACCGCCGGCACGGTCGTCACTTCGGTGGCGCCGCTCATCTCCTCGGTCACACCCGGCACCGCAGCCACTGTTGCGATTGGCAACCTGCCGACGCAATTCACCCAGTTGTCGGGCGCGAACCCGGGAACTCTCACCTTGGCCACAATCTCGATCACTGGTGTCGGCGCGCTCGCAACCGATCTTTCCACAACCGTCACTGCTGACGGCGCGGGCGGCACGGCTGCAGCATCGGGGACGTTGAACATCACCGTCAACAGTACGGTCTTCACTGACCCGGCACTTACCGAGGTTGCCGTCCAAGGTAGCGCAGGTGCGGTAGTCGTCGAGACTCTCGCCAACTTCGCATCAGGAACGGGAACTTTTTCGATTCTCCCGGCGGCCTTCACCTACTCCGGCGCGTCGACTTCGATCGTAGTGGCTTATAGCGGCACGACGGCCATTTCCGCCGCGCTGGCTGGTACCGCAACGATCGCCTTCAGCGTTGCCGGCAGCAGCGTGGTTGCTCCGGCCGGTGCTTCGGGCGCCACGACGTCGGTCAGCCGCAACGGTCTGAACACCCAGATCGATTGGGCCAACAGCGGTTCGGGCTCTGGCTATACGTCGTATATTCGTGTCCACAACCTGGGTGCGGTGGCGTCGACGGCACAGATCGTGCTGAAGAAGGATACGGCTGACGGCACACCGATCACCACCGTGGGCACGTACACCACGGCGACGGTGCCGGCGGGCGGAACCATCCAAGTCTCGGTTCCGGCCATCGAAAACGCGCTGAGCATCACGCCGAACTCGGCAACGTCCTACACGCTGCTGATCAGCAGCACGTTCCCGGGCTATGTCCAGCACTTGTCCGTGAACGGTCAGAACGGATCGCTTGTCGATCTCGACGGCTTCCGTAACGGCGGTACGGCTGGCAGCATCCCTTAAGTCTTTACGTTTAACTTCGATCCAACGGAGGGGAGGGCAAGAAATTGCCCTCCCCTTCTTCTTTCTGGAATGGCTGCTTTCAGGTTCTTTAGGCAGACCTGACATTCATGTAAGGCCCCGAATCGGGCCAGAGTATGTAACAAACGCCGCAGAGACCCCTTCCTGGTGCGATCAGCCATATTCTTCCGGAAGGGGCTCCAGGGTTCAGCCCATGTCGCAGTCATTTCAATACGAAGCCGTCGACGGTGCCGGGCGCGTGCTTACGGGCCGGATCGAGTCCCTCCATGAGCGGGACGCACAGCGCGTCCTCGAATCCCAGGGACTGCTGATCGTCGCCCTCGCTCCCGGTAAGCAGGAGACCCAGAAGACGGGCATGGCCCGCTTCCGGCGCGGGGTCTCCGCCCAAGACCATATCCTGGCGCTCAAACAACTCGCGTTGCTGCTGAAGGCCGGTGTGCCGCTGGTGCAGGGAATCGGCACCCTCAAGAATCAGGCCACCCATCCGGTACTGGGCACGGCCTTCGCCGATATGGAAAAGCGCCTGCGCACCGGTGAGACCTTCACCGGTGCGCTCGCGGCGGCATTGCCCTCGTTGCCAAGTTACGTCAATCAGCTTGCGGCCTCCGGCGAGGCAATAGGACATCTTGGTCAGGCCCTGGACGACGGCGCCGATCAAATGGCCTACGAACGTCAGATTCGCCAGGACGTGCGCAACGCGCTCACTTATCCGACAATCCTGGTCGGCGCCGGTTTCACCGCCGTGCTGTTCATCTTCATCGTGGTCGTGCCGCGGTTTTCGGCCATGCTCGCCAATTCGAAGAAGCCGTTGCCGTGGATCTCATCGGTGGTTCTCAAGACCGGCATGTTCTTCAGCACGAACAAACTCACGATCCTGGGCCTTCTGTGCGCGATCGGATTCGGCGCGTGGTACCTGTCCCGCTCCAAACAACGCCGCGCGCGGTTTCGGGAGTTCATGGCCGACATGCCGCTTATCGGAAGCTGGCTCCGTGATGCCGAAATTGCCCGTTGGGCCTCGATGCTCGGCACCATGCTGGCCAATGGCGTCGATCTCATCAAAGGATTGCAGCTTGCCCGCGATACCATCTCGCTCGACAGCCTGCGCGATCGCCTGGAGCAAGCCACCAAGCTGGTGCGGACCGGGCATTCCCTGTCGGCGGCCATCGCCAGCCAACACGCCTTTTCCGACACGGCACTCAGCCTCATTCAAGTGGGCGAGGAGTCCGGCCAGTTACCGATGATGTTGAAGTCGCTCGCCAAGCTCTATGAGGACACCGCCCGGCAGCGCATGAAACAATTTCTGCTCATGCTGGAGCCGATTGCGATCCTGTTCATCGGAATCGTCGTCGGTGGAATCGTCGCTGCAATCATGCTAGCAATTACCAGTGTCAATCAGGTGGCCATATAACATGACCGCGTTTCTCCGCCGATTTTTCCCCCGCCCCGCCCGCGCGTCGCGCGTCACGGCGCACGCCGCCGGCTTCACCCTGCTCGAGATGCTGGTGGTGCTGGTCATCATCGGGCTGATCGCCAGCCTGGTCGGACCTCAGCTCATGGGCCGCGTCGATACGTCGAAGGTAACCGCCGCGGACACCCAGGTCCGCATGTTGAAAAGCGCGCTCGACACCATGCGGTTGGACATCGGCCGCTACCCGACCAAGGACGAAGGGCTGGCGCTACTTGTCGTTCCGCCGAAGGACGATCGTACCGCGCCCAAATGGCAGGGGCCTTATCTTTCCGAGAACACGGTCCCCATGGACCCCTGGGGAAATCCCTATCAGTACGACACGCTCGCCGGCACGACCAACGTCTACATCTATAGTTTTGGCGCTGACGGCCAGCCGGGCGGCGAAGGTATCAATGCGGATGTCGGCTTCCTTCCCAAGACGGCGGATACGACGAAATCGTCTCAATAGGCGACGTGGCCTCCGCAACGGCGCCTCGTCATCGCCTCGCGCGCATGAACCGCGGAGCCGCCCGGATGGACACGCCTTGAAAATCGCGGACGCGCCTCGGTCGATGATGAAAGCATGGTCAGCCGGATTCACACTCCTGGAGATGGTGGCCGTTCTTTTCATCGTCGGCCTGATTTCGTCGATCGCCATTCCGCGTCTGCCGGCCATGCAGGCCAGTCTCGATTTCGCGCTCAAGCGCAACAGCTTCGAACAGGCCATGAACGGCCTTGCCTACCGCGCGTTCAAGGAGAATCAGGATTTCACCCTGGCGGGAACCTACGACGCCAAAGGCCAAGTCGGGGAAGCGCCGACGGCCAGCGTACCCGGTGACGATGGCATCTCCGGCAAGATGAGGACGTTGCCGCTGATCGACACGGATCGGCGGGTGATGATGCCGTCCGTCACACCGGCGCCATTCAGCCCTCCCCTGCCGGAAGGTTGGCGCATGGAGATCGCGGCTCCGATCCAATACCGCGCGTCGGGATATTGCACGGGCGGAACAGCGGACGTGGAAATCGGCCGGCGCCGATACGCCTACACGCTCAAGCCGCCGCTCTGCGAGGCCGCGCTTGAAGGTCGATAGGCAAAGACAGCGGCCTATGCAGCGACATCCCGCCGTTGCGCGGGGATTCACGCTGCTCGAGGCGATCGTCGCCATTGCCATTATCGGCTTCGCGCTGATCCCGCTGATTTCGTTTCTGTCGCTATCGGCCAACGAGCTCACCAAGGCCGCGGAGTCCAATGAACGAAGCTTCGCGACACAAGCCGCGATCTCACTGATGGATTCCATCAATCCAACGCTCCAACCCAGCGGCACCATGCCGCTCAACGACAAAGTCGCGATCAGTTGGGACAGCCAGCAGCTTATCGCGCCGGGCAAAAATCCCATGCCCAACTCCGGGCTGCCGTCATTCCGGCTCAGTTTTTACAAGGTCCATGTCATTGTCTCGCGGTCGCTGTCCGGCGACTGGTTTGATTTCGACATGCGCAAAGTCGGCTACGACGCCGTGCAATTCGACGCGGCCAGCCCTGTGATCCAGTAATCGCCGCCCATGACCGTAACCACGAAAAACGCCGGGTTCACCCTTTTTGAGGTCATCGTGGTCCTGGTGATTACCGGGCTCATCAGTGTCGTCCTGATTCAGGGACTTGGCCTTGTTCTCGCCGTACGCACCAGCGTCGCCAGCAAGATTGTGGATTTGGATCAGGTCGTGCTCCACCGGAACCTGGTGCTTGAACCCCTTCGCGGCATTGTCCCCGACTATCCCGAGCATCCAAATGTCTTCAACGGAACGGCGGACCAGATCCACGCCCTTACGGTCCGAACACTCCAGGAGCGCAGCGGCACGCCCACGGGTGTCACGCTCTCCCTCACCTTCAACAGCGACCGCGGCGAAACCCTCGTCATGTATCAGGAGGATGGCCGGGACCCCATCGAGATCATGAGTTGGAAGGGCAAAACCGGCGCATTTTCCTATCGGGATCTCGCCGGCACCTGGTCCGATACCTGGCCGCCAACTGACAATCCTCCAAGCCAGACCCCATGGGTGATCCGGCTTGAAACGGGGAACGATGACGTACCGACACTCATCGCGAGCGTTGCCGGCGCACACAGCCGTGCTATGCGCATGATGAGTTCATATGACACGCCGCATGCGCCGTGATGACGGCCTGACAATCATGTAACGCCCCGCGCTGTCATGCATACGCCTAACAAATTGATTATATTGATAAATTTAAAAATCGCCTTAGAGCATTGTCAGGCGCGTTGCGGGTACTTTTCCTGGAGGATGCACGTCGCAAGGGGTGCGCACGCTATCGCGTGGCGAGTTTACCCAATTCAGAAACGACGCGCGGAGGCATCGCCTCGGCGTGTCGACGGGACAAAGCATCGCATGCGAACCGGCACACGCGGCTTCGTCCTGCCGTTAACGCTATGGACGATCGCGCTGATGGGACTGGCGGTTGCGGCCATCAACACGTGGGTGTCCGTCGCCGCCGAGAACGCGCGCGCACTGCAACAAAAGGTTGACGACGAACTTGCCATGGCCAATTTCAAGAATGAGCTGGTCTTCGACATGGGAACGCGATCAATGAGCGTGCGCGGATTGGAAATGGGAAGTGCGTTGGCACCGGCTGCGGATGCTCAGACCGACGAGCGGCAGGACCTCATGGCCATGATGGCGGCGCCGAAGGAAACCTCGGTCAATGTCAGGCTCGATGGCCGTCCGTATATTTGGCAAAGCAACCCCGATTATACCGTTCAAGTCTACGACGCACGAGGATTGCTGAATCTCAATTTTGTGTCGCAGGATGTCCTTCAAAGGTTTTTAAGCCTTTTTGACGTACCTGAGGCGTTGCGCAACCAATTGCCCGACACCCTCACGGACTGGATCGACGCCGATGATCTGACGAGCCTCGCCGGCGCGGAAAAGACGGATTACGAGCGGCTTTCACGGCATCCTCCCAGCAACAATAATCTTATGACGCCCATGGAGGCCCAAAGCATTCTCGGCTGGGACCAGGTTCCCGCGATGTGGGAGGCCGATCTGCGCGCCCCGCTTTTCACGACCTGCATCGCGTTCGGCTTTAACCCCAATACCGCTCCTGAAACCACGCTCCTGGCGTATATCGCCGGCATGACAAAGGAAAACCTGGCTCAGATTCTGGCCGCGCGCGCGAAGGCGCCGTTCCAGAGCGCGCCGGAATTCGCGGGGGCCGCTGGTGTATTGATTCCCGAGGGGGCTTTTTTTCTGAGTGTGATCCCCGGC
>Ga0207022_10252_pt1 | contig 13458 bp, 10 predicted proteins | sample Alteio_BWMinCont_46_FD_153307 | JGI IMG/M metagenome (GOLD analysis project Ga0207022, IMG submission 153307) | Enriched cells from forest soil in Barre Woods Harvard Forest LTER site, Petersham, Massachusetts, United States -... | ecosystem: Environmental > Terrestrial > Soil > Temperate forest >... | reverse complement strand
AACCATTTTTCCGATGTACAGGTATAAATATGGGTAGCGCCATACGCTTCCAGCTGCGATTTACGATTAGCAAGGGCTTCTCCCTCGCCAATGAGAAATACGGGTACGCTCGCAAGATCAAGAACGATGGGAAACATTTGGTTACCTATTTCGCCCAGTCGGTTGCAAGGGCTTCAGCAGCCACTTGTTTCACCGCCGCAACACCATAGCGATGGCAGAAATTACCAAAGCCTTCGCCCGGCTGGCGTTTTGTTTTCCATAACGCAAACATAGGTTCCAGCGAGGCAGGCAGTTGATCAAACGGCACTTTATCGAATACTTTTTCATTGAGCCGCGTGCCTTCATAATCACCACCGATATAGAGCGAATAATGCTCTGGTGTTCTGCCGACAATCCCAATATCCCCACCATACGGGCGCGAACAGCCATTCGGGCATCCCGCAAGGCGAATGGCAATCTCCTCGTTCAATACACCCTGGCGCTCCATCACTTTTTCAATGTCCGCTACCAGCGGCAATTTTACCCGCTCGGCTTCCGCCAATGCTTTGCCGCAGGTGGGCAACGCCACGCAGGCGAGAAAATTACGATAGGCCGAGGTGACATCTTCACGGAGCTTCACTCCATGTTTGCGTAAAATCTGTTCAATTGCGCCTTTCTCTGACGTTTCAACATCGCAGAGAATAATATTCTGATCAGCAGTCAGGCGCAGATCCATTCCATAATCAAAGATTACAGCACGCAGGCCGGTGCGAATCGCTTCATTTTCGCGGTCAATAATACGCCCGCTGGAAACAGGAATGCCCAAAAACCATTTACCATCGCCCTGCTCATGCCAGCCGGTGTGGTCTTCCACTGCATACGTCCCCATCGGGCGTGGGTCGTCCATAGCCCGCCCAAGGTACCCTTCCAAAGTAGATTTGATCCAAGGGGTCCCTTTTTCCTGCACGATGTATTTGAGGCGCGCATGCTGGCGATCTCCACGATCACCATGATCACGCTGCAGTTTAATCACTGCTTCCGTTGCCGGGATGAATAGTTCTGGCGGCACATACATGATCGGACTAGCCAGACGAGGATAGGTCTTGGGCGCATTGTGCTTCATGCCCATACCGCCGCCGAGGGCAAAATTATAGCCCGCATGCTCCTGCCCATTAAATAGGGAGAGAATCGCGAGATCATGCGACAGCACATCAATGCAATTATCTTCCGGAGTCGAAATACCGATTTTAAATTTACGCGGCATATAGGTTTCGCCGTAAAGCGGCTCCGGATTTTCAGGCGTGGCAGGTTCAGGTGCAAACGGATAATCCGCCACCACTTCGCCGTCCATCCATACCTCGTAATATGCACTCGTTTTAGGCGCACAATGTTTTGCGAGCAGGAATGTATCGGCTTCCAGCTTATCGTGAATCTTGTCTTTAATCGGTGCCGGGCAGGTCATGATATTACGCACCACATCCCCGCAACCACCAAGCGTTGAAAGCAACACACGGTTGATGTCGGAGATCAGGGGCTTCATCCCAACTTTCTTGATGCAATGAAACTGGAATGTTTCACGCGTGGTAATCCGCAATGTGCCGTTGGCATATTTTTCCGCCAACGCATCGAGCGCAATGTATTGAGCCGCATTCAGGCGACCACCCGGACACTTCATGCGCACCATAAATTCGTATTCTTTATCAAGCCCCTGCTTTTTGCGTGCTGTCGCCGTGTCGCGATCATAACCAAAATAGCTGCCGTGGAACTTCAGCAGTTCATACGTCGCGTCGGTAACTTCCTGCGTCGAAAGATCGGCCAACTCTTCCGCTATATCGCCCTTCAAGTAATGGCTTTGGCGTTTGATTGTTTCTTGGCCAGATAATTTAGGGCCAGATTGCTTAATTGGTGTGCTCATAACTCAGGTGATCCCGTCGTGTTATTTGTATTTTACAAAATATATACGTGTAAAATATCAATTTCAACGATAATTATAGTATAATTTTTTAATACAACATTTATATTTTGTATAATACGCTAATTATAATATACTCCAGAATAGGTTAGCTATTGATGGAAATGCCACGCAAAAGAAAAACGATAGCCCAAGCGCTGGCGCGAACGGGAAAATAGCCCCCCGCTTCAGGGCGCGCCAAAGGAGCCCGGTTACAATCCCTAATACCCCGGAAAAGAATAAAAAAGGCACTAATGATTTTATTCCAAGCCATAACCCGGCCACGGCAAGGAATTTGACATCACCCATACCCATACCTTCTTTGCGCCGGACAATGCGGTACCCGTAACGCAGACTCAGACCGACCAATCCACCCGTCAAAAATCCACTCAGTGCCAACTCTGCGGGCGAGTCTATGATGACATGATAACCAATTCCGAGTGCAATCAGTACAAAATGCACCGAATCGGGAATAATAAAATGCTCAATATCCACCACTATCATCACCATCACCGCCGCCCATGCGAGTGCAAGCACCACACCAAGTGGGGTGAATCCATATACCGTATAAAGCAGTACAAACATGGATGCGGTAGCGATTTCCGTCAGCGGATAGCGGATGGAAATCGGCGTAAGACAATCGCGGCAACGCCCATGAAGCAGTATCCAGGAGAAGAGCGGAACCAAGTCACGAATCCGCAATGGGGTATCACATTTGGGACAGCGCGATGGCTTGATCACCACATCTTCGCCAAGCGGCAGGCGATAGCTGAGCAAGCTCACGAGGCTACCAAAGCAAAGACCGGATAAAAGTACAAAAATAAATTCAGGAGTGAGGATCATGCGTAGCAGAATGCCATAAATAATAGAGGTCAGACGCCATTGTTACACCATCAACCGCAGCCTCACAATAACTTATCACGTGGGCATTTATCACTTAAGTGATTATAGCGTAGGTTCCATGATGCTTTTGCTGCCAGCCGTCAGCGACGTTAAGAGAGAAATCGTCTGTGGCAGAATTTTCTGCATATAAAAGCGTGCCGTCGCAATCTTCGCACCGTAGAATTCCTTGTCCCCGCCCGCAGTAAGTTTTTCCTGCGCCACTTGTGCCTGACGCGCCCAGACATAAGCCAGTGCAACCAATGCAAACATCCGTTGGTATTCTACTGCGCCACCAGCAGCATCGTCGGGTTTTGCAAGTCCCTGCATGGCAATCCACAGCGTGGCTTTTTGCAGGTAGCCCATGTGGATGTATAACGGTTTGGTAAATTCCGCCATCGCCGGGTCATTACGATATTTCGTAATAAAGGCATCCATGGGGTGGAAGAATGAACGTAAATACCGCCCTGCCCCTACCGGCAGTTTTCGTCCCACCAGATCGAGCGCCTGAATGCCGTTCGTGCCTTCGTAAATCATGGTAATGCGTGCATCGCGTACATACTGCTCAACGCCATATTCCCCGATATAGCCATAGCCACCGTGAACCTGCACAGCGAGGCTCGCCATCTCAAAACCACCATCCGTGAGGTAGGATTTCAACACAGGGGTCAACAATTGAACAAAATCATCAGCTTCTTTGCGTACCGCCTCGTCAGGATGACGGTGAGCAAGATCATTTTTCAGTGCTACTTCAATGGCTAAGGCCCGGCAGCCTTCAGCAAATGATTGCATGGTCAGGATCATCCGGCGCACGTCCGCATGTACAATGATAGGATCGGCAGGTTTACTTGGCAGTTTCGCACCCGTAATCGCCCTGCTTTGTAGCCGATCTTTGGCATAGGCCAGTGCATTCTGATAGGCGACCTCTGCTATACCAAGCCCTTGTACTCCAACATAAAGTCGCGCAGAATTCATCATCGTAAACATCGCCCGCATACCTTTATGCGGTTCTCCGACCAGCCATGCCTTCGCGCCATCATATTGCATGACGCAGGTCGGCGATGCGTGCAGCCCCATCTTATGTTCAATACTGGAACAACTGAGTTTATTACGCTCGCCAAGTGAGCCATCGTCGCCCACTAAAAACTTGGAGGCAAGAAAGAGACTGATGCCTTTGGTCCCCGCTGGTGCACCGGGAAGCCTTGCCAGAATCAGGTGGAGGATATTTTCGGTAAGATCCTGTTCTCCCGAGGATATAAAAATTTTTGTTCCCGTAATAGCATAGGAACCATCGACGTTAGGCTCAGCCTTCGTGCGAATCAGTCCCAGATCCGTTCCGGCCTGCGGCTCGGTGAGGCACATCACCCCCGACCAATGGCCTGATACCAGCTTGGGTAAATACTTTCGTTTAAGCTCATCGCTCCCGTGCAGCATGATAGCATTGTAAGCACCGTGGGAAAGCCCGGGTGTCAGCCCAAAGGATAGATTAGCCGAACACACCATCTCCATGAGCGGCATGTTTAAGACCTCGGGAAGACCCTGCCCGCCGTAAGCAGTATCACAGGTAAAGGAGGGCCAACCTCCCTCGACATAGGTTGCATAGGCCTCTTTAAAGCCATCCGGCAGGATCACCTTGCCATTATCATAGCGCAGGCCCTGCCTGTCGCCTTTTTGATTCAGGGGAAACAGGACCTCTTCACACATCTGGCCAGCCGCTTCCAGCACCGGCGTCATTAACTCTTCGCCAGCATCGGCAAACCCATTGATGGATTTATACTGATCGAGCTTCAGGTAATCATTCAGGATAAATTGAAAATCGCGTATAGGCGCTTTGTACTGGGGCATAAGACATCCTGCTACTTTTTCAGTAAGGATAGCAACTTGGCGCTAATAAACCGTTAACAACAGCTTGTTTTTTCTAGCGTTGCGGGGGGTTACTATTGTGCCTGATCGATGAAATCAACGCCATGCCGATAAAGACTGCACCGACCAACCCCGTAATGATTTCTGGCACAGGATGGATCATGCTGATCAACATAATGATCGCCAGAACACCAATTCCGTAATGTGCGCCATGTTCCAAAAATTGATAGGTATCAAGCGTTCCCTTGCGCACCATATGCACAGTGAGTGAGCGTACAAACATCGCCCCTGCCCCCAGCCCCAGCATAATCACCACAATATCTTTGCTTATCGCAAAGGCGCCGATCACCCCATCGAGAGAAAAAGAGGCATCGAGCACTTGCAGGTAGATAAAGCCAGAGAGTCCGGAATAGACGGCTTTGGCCATCTGATTTTTTCCACTGTCCTCGCGGCTGATAAGCTCGGCAAAGCTACTCACTGCTATATACATAATCAGCCCAACCAATCCCGACAACGATGCTTCCAAACGCTGCGATTCCGGCAAGACACTCTGCATTGCCATCAGCACACAAATGGCAATAAGCACTTCAATCGAGTCCAATTTCCCCAATTTTACCAGACGGCTTTCAATCGCATGACACCAGTGCAACTCCTTGGTTTCATCAAAGATAAATTTGAGGAATACCATCAGCAGAAACATCCCGCCAAAGGCGCTGATTTTCAGATTTGCTGCCAATAAATGGTGGCCATATTCATTGGGATCATGCAGCGCAAGCTGTACCACTTCATAAACCGACAGACCGCTGGCAAACGCCACCACTACCACAGGAAATAAAAACCGCATCCCAAACACGGCGACAACCATCCCCCAGGTGAGGAAGCGCTCCTGCCATTTTTTGTCCATCTGCTTGAGCACCACCGCATTAACCACGGCATTATCGAAAGAAAAACTCACCTCCATTAGTGACAGCAGCGCACACATGCCAGCAGCTTCCAGCCCTGCCCAGGCAAAGGACGCCACCACTCCAAGCGTCATGACCACTAACGATGCGAAATAATAATGCATTCACCTAGTTTCTGAGTGGTTTTCCAGTTTCGAGCATATGCTCAATGCGTGCCAGCGAACCTTTGGTTTTGATGAGCTGCATGAAGACTTCGTGCTCAAGGTCAAGCAGCTGCTGTTCAGTCAGCGCTTCAGACATATCCGTATCACCCCCCGAAAGTATATTCGCCAGCTGTTTGCACACCACCACATCATGCGGAGTTGCCTTACCCGCTGCAGCCATGCCGTCAATGGCCATGCACATCGCCACCTTCGCCGTTCCACCCGGCAGATGGATGGTCGCAGGTTCAGGTGATTTATAGCCATTCGCAAGTGCAATACACTTCGCCTTCGCATCGGCAAGCACACGCACGCGGTTCATGGTAATCCCGTCTGTCTCACGCAGAATTTTCATGTCGCGGGCTTCTTCCGCAGAACCGCCCACTTTGGCCATGCCAATCGTTTCAAAGACTTTGGTCAGTGCTGGCATTGCCCCACCGGTAGCGATCATGTTGCTGATGAATCCACCGCCTTCTTTTCCAGCCTTACCGCCGACATGGCGCACCAGCATTTCCTTACAGCCGCCCCAGCCAGGAATAAGGCCAACCCCCACTTCCACCAATCCCGGATATGCCTCGATATGCGCCTGTACGGCATCACAATGCAGCACGATTTCACATCCTCCACCGAGTGCCATACCCGAAAGCGACGCCACCACCGGGAAAGGAGCATATTTGAGCCCCATCATCGCCGACTGCCCTTGTTTGATCATGTCGCTAATCTGACTCCACGCCGCAACGTTCGCAGCCATCAGTATCAACCCAAGATTCGCGCCCACCGAAAAATTATCCGCATCATTGCCGATCACGAGCCCCTTAAAATCCTTCTGTACCAGCGGCACGACCTGCTGGAGCATGGAGAGAATATCCAGATCAACCGAATTCATTTTAGAGGTCAGCTCCAGACAGACAATGCCATCACCCAGATCCCACAGGGACGCGGAGGGGTTTTTCTGCACCGGTTTTTTCGTGAGCTTAATATCTGCAAGCATCAACGAACCTGTGGGCGGAATAATCGGCGTATAGCCACCACCAACAGCAAAGAACTGGCGCTTACCAGCATCCACGGTATAGAGCGTTTTTCCCGCAGCTTTTTCAAGCAACGCCGGTACGGGTTTTCCTTCTTCTTTAAGTTTAGCAGCAAACCAGTCGACACCGGTTTGTTCTTTGGTACCCAAACGGTCGATCAACTCAAATGGCCCGTATTTCCAGTTATATCCCATACGCATGGCATCATCGACACCGGTGATACCATCGGCAATTTCCGGTACGAGTGAGGCGGCATACGCCAACGTTCCTGACAACACCGCCCAGGCGTATTTCCCGCCGATATCGTCATGGGTAACGAGCGCCCGTAGGCCTGATTTCGCCGCATCGACACTCGCCAGCTCCACCTTTTTGCCCTGCGCAGAATATTCACCGGTCTGCAGATTGATGACTTCTTTGATCTTCTTCTCACCCTGCTTGTTGATGCGATAAAACCCGCCTTTGCCTTTACGACCGGTATAGCCATCGGCGATCATTTTTTTGACCAGTTCCGGCTCATTATACAGCACGCGGAACGGGTCACTTTCCGGCAACGTGTTCAACATCTCGCGGGCAATGAGTGGCATCAGGTCAATCCCGATCAGGTCAAACAACCCAAACACCCCGGTTTTCGGAATACCAACGGGCTTGCCCATCACGGCATCGGCCTGCTCCGGCGTTACGCCCAGGCGAATAGCTTCCAGCAGCCCCAGCATGAGCCAGTACACGCCAATGCGGTTGGCGATAAAGCCGGGTGTATCTTTGCATTCCACAATGCCTTTACCCAGCGTCACATCGGCAAATTTTGAAATCGCTTCAAAGGCATCGGCACGAGTCTGCTCACCTTTGACGACTTCAAGCAGGCGCATGAAGCGCGGCGGATTGAAGAAGTGGGTAATCATGAAATCTTTGGCGAAGGCGGGCGGCAGGCCTTTTACCAGTTCGTGAATTGGCAGCGTGGAGGTATTGGACGAAACAATCGAACCCGGCTTACGCGCAGCGTCTATCTTGCGGTAGACATCCTGCTTTACTTCAAGCTTTTCGAGTACGGCTTCCACGATCCAGTCACACTCTTTGAGCAACCCAAGATTGTCTTCCAGATTGCCGCAGGTCACGAGCTTTGCTTTGTTTTTATGCACAAACCCCGGTGGCTTGGCAGCGAGCTGTTTTTCCACCGCCCCTTCCGTGAGGGCATTACGGTTTTTTTCTCCAGCTTTTACAATATCAAGCAGCACAACAGGGATCCCGGCATTAGCCATGTGAGCGGCGATACCACTGCCCATCACACCTGATCCCAAAACCGCAACTTTCTTGATTTCTACCATGATGTTATCCTTATAAGATGGAGCCAAGGACGCCAGCATAGCAGCTTTTTATCTGGATGGGAATGAAATGACGGTGGCAACCGGTTTCATTGTCATAGGATCTTCACAGTCTTTTTGTGAAGACGTGGTATGTTATTATCATAAATATTGGGCATACTATGAGTGATAAATCAAAACCTCCTAATGAGAATGACATCTTGTCATTTAAAACACGTGCTTCATCCCGTAAAACACGTGCTTCATCCCGGTCGGAGCCCCCCCCTATTGATTTCAGCTCCTTTAAGTTAGAGGCTCCGCAACGGCGTAGTATGGGTATTCACTCTCCATTGGAAAAGGAAACGCGTGATAAACCTACCGTCCCTGCGACAGGCAGCACGTCACTTAAATTATGTGATTTTTCTCTCTCTGACCATTCAGAATCCAACACACAAGACACTGTCCGAATTGGCGGATCAACAGTAGAATGCGTTCAATATCCAGATGAAATCCTGCTCACCGTAGAAGACACGCCTGCAGGAAAAGTAGCATTGCAAATACTTCAAGCCCAGTTTTCCAACATGTTAACATTTGGAGCTGAAGTACTTAACAATACTCAATTGAGACTCCCGCTTCCCCCAGGTATCGCCCAGAGTTTAGCCTCCAGTATTAAAAATGAGGTAGACAAAGAACTGAACAACTTCGCCCAGGCTTTTCCTACTTCTGAAGATATGCTGGAAGAGCAAAAAGTATTGAATAATCAACACTTACGTCAGGGAATTCAGGCTATAGGGGGTGATCTTGATCGGATTATCAAGCGCTTGGAGCGTGAGAACTATGATATTACCCCTAAGGAAATAATCGAATTTCGCAATGTCCTGGCCGAACATTGGGTAAAACATCGCGGAGCCTCTTCGAATACCCCGGAAGCCTACGACCAGGTGATCATTGACCATATGGTCAGTCGCATGCCTGCCTTTCGCCAACTGGCCAGTACAAACTCTTTTCTCAATGCATTCACTGCCAGTAAGGTCACTCCCTATGCAACAGATGCAGTCAGTTACTTGAATGAGCATGAGGCGCATCTTACCGTAAGCGAGACACAAAGATTACATGCAAGAATGCGCGAAGTTTTTATTGCACTCCATTCCGAAGGAACTCCTGACGGATCCCGTCTATGTGACAGCTATGCGAATGCGGCAATTGCCTTCTTGTCGGAAATTAGGACCAGCTTTGAGGAGCAGACTGGGGGCATGAAAGCAGAGCTGAGAAATGCACTCGGGCAAACAACGGAAAGACTGAAAGCTGAAGCCCACAGATAAGGGAGTTTAATGCTGGTGGGCAATACCGCCTTTAAGCAACACCTTGGCGCCCACAAAACCGGCAAGTCCAAGCGACAGCACAAAGGCAATCAGCATATTCGTCCCGGTAAAAATCGACTGGAATACTGGCATCAGCTTGTTCGCCATGTCGCAATAAACGAAGACGAACAGGAATAACCAGACCACATCGACGAAATGCCAGTACCATGCAGCGCACTCAAAGCCCAGATGCTGCTTGGGTTCAAAATGCCCGCTATAGGCACGACGCAGGCAGACGGCGAGGAAAATCGTTCCGACAATAACGTGGAACCCGTGGAAACCCGTGGCCATAAAGAAGGTAGAGGCATAGATGCCATCCTTAAAACCAAAGGCGGCATGGGTATATTCATACGCCTGACAGCTGGTGAACAACATGCCCAGTATCACCGTATACCACAGTGCCTTGATGGTTGATTCCTTGTCATTTTGCAAAATCGCATAATGCGCCCACGTTACCGTCGAACCCGACAGTAACAACAGGAGTGTATTGAAGAACGGCAGGTGGAAGGGATCAAACCCATGAATCCCTGCTGGCGGCCACACGCCCGGTGCCATCGCCCATACATCGGTCAACGGCAGTTTAGGCAATGTGCTCGACGAAAAAAATGCCCAGAAAAAAGCCGCAAAAAACATTACTTCCGAAGTAATAAAGAGTGCCATCCCCGCCCGGAGCCCACGGGTTACCGCGGGGGTGTGCGCATGGTCAACGCGTGCTTCGTGCACAACATCACTCCACCAGCCGTACACCGTGTACAATACCAGTGCCAGTCCGAGCACCATCAACCACACGCCACCGGGTTTGTCGTGCATAAACATCGCGGTACCGAAGGTCATTGAAAACAGTGCGACCGCCCCGAAGGCAGGCCAGATGCTTGGATTGACCAGATGAAAAGGGTGCGTTTGCTTAGACATAGTGACGGGGCGCTCCTGAAAAATTAAGCTTATAACATAAAGGTTATTTTTTTACCGAAAAAAACGTATAAGACAATGTAATTGTTTTAATGTCTTTCATGTCCGGGTCCTTGGCCATGGCAGGATCGACATAAAACATGACGGGCATATCCACAGTTTCCCCCGGTTTCAGGGTTTGTTCCTTAAAACAGAAACATTCCAGTTTTACAAAATAGGCCCCTGCTGAAAATGGGGTAACATTGTATACCGCACGCCCGGTAATCGGGTGGTCGGAGTTATTATGCGCCATAAAGTGGGTGAGTACCTGCTGACCGATCTTGAGATGCATTGGGTGCAAAGGGGGCTTAAATTCCCACGGCAGCGTAGGATCGATATCCGTATTAAAGCTGATCGTCACTTCGCGGTCGATGGCTTGAACAGCAGGACTTTTCCCGGTTTGTGTCGTGCCGCCGTAGCCTGTTGCCGCGCAAAACAATCGGTACAAGGGGACAGAAGCAGCCGTTAACGCCAGCATCCCCAACACCACCAATACTAAATTCAAGGCAAAAGAAGCGTTGCTTTTTTTTGCCATCGCTACCCGCCCTACGCTCCGCTCATGCGCATGATGGTAATGGCGTAGATCAGTACAATCAGCGCGACCAATACCAGGAGCAACGCCATATTTTTCCGTTTTTGCCCAGAAGAAACCGCCGGCTTAGGCACTAGTAATCTCTTTCTTTACCGCGCCGGACAAAGTCCAGTGTCAGGAGTAAAAACAGGGTAAACAAGCTACCGAGGATAAAGCTGATTCCCATGAGATAAATAGTCGACTGTGTGATTTCATATGCACTTCTAACGAGCTCGGCATGTGTAGGTACTTTATCCATGTGCTCCCCTATGTACTAATGCACCAAATATGTCACAAGACTGTCAACCATCATCCCGGAAAATAGCACAAAGAGATATAAAATGGAAAAAAGAAATGTTTTGCGCGGCCATTTATCGCTCGCATCCTGAGTAACGCGATATACATGGTACAGAAAGGCGCCACCCATCACCAGTGCACAGGCGGTATAAATGTTTCCGAGCATTCCCAGAAACGATAACGACAAAGTCACCGCCACCAGCAGCACCGTATAAAAAAGCATCAGTTGTTTTGTATGTTGCGCACCGGCAACAACCGGCATCATCGGCACACCAGCGCGGGTATAATCGGCATTTTTATAAAGTGCCAACGCCCAGAAATGTGGCGGCGTCCACAGGAAAGTAATGGCAAACAGAATCCAAGGTTCAAGTGATACATTGCCCGTAACGGCCGCCCAGCCAATCATCGGCGGGAAAGCTCCGGCGGCGCCTCCGATCACGATATTTTGCGGTGTGGAGCGCTTGAGCCACATGGTATAAACGACAACATAAAACGCAATGGCAAATGCGAGTAAAATGCCCGCCACCCAGTTAAGCGCTAACCCCATCAACAGCACCGCACCTGTCCCCAAAAACAAGCCAAAGGCTAGCGCATCATCGGGCTGGACGCGTCCTGCGGGAATAGGCCGTTTTGCCGTACGCGTCATGATCGCATCGATATCGCGGTCATACCACATGTTCATCGCGGCCCCAGCACCGCTGGCCAGCGCAATACAGAGCAAGGTCAAAAATTGTTGCAGGAGGTTAATGTGCCCCGGAGCCAGCGCCATCCCTGCCACACCGGTAAATACCACGAGTGACATTACGCCGGGTTTCATCAACTCCACATAGTCCGAAACGGTCGACGCCGAAAGCGCGGAAGAATCCGACAAAACCGGGGAGGTAAGCGACATGCTGGCGACCATAAACTTACCCTGCTTTCAACGCGACGAACGGTTATTTAATATGGGGTTGTGTTTCAAAGGTATGGAACGGCGGCGGGGAAGGCAGCGTCCACTCCAGCGTCGTTGCACCTTCGCCCCACGGATTTTGTGGGCATGGCTTACCATATTTAAATGTACGCCATACGACCAGCAGGAAAATCAGCGCTGAAGCCCCTCCAATATAGGAGCCAATGGAAGAGATATGGTTCCAGCCTTCATACACTTCCGGGTAATCGGGGATACGGCGCGGCATCCCGGCAAGACCGAGGAAATGCTGCGGGAAGAAGGTGAGATTGGTACCAATAAAAAACGTCCAGAAATGGAGTTTAGCCAAACCTTCAGGATACTGGCGGCCAGACATCTTGCCGATCCAGTAATAAAATCCTGCAAAAATGGCAAACACCGCGCCAAGGCTCATTACATAATGGAAGTGCGCAATCACGTAATAGGTATCATGCAACGGGATATCGAGCGCCGCATTCGCAAGCACAACGCCTGTCACCCCACCCACTACGAACAGGAAAATAAACCCTAGCGCAAACAGCATGGGAGTTTCAAAGGTCAGCGAGCCGCCCCACATGGTACCCAGCCAGGAGAAAATTTTAATCCCGGTTGGCACTGCGATCACCATAGTGGCAATCATATAATACGCCATCGTATCGGCAGAAAGCCCGACTGTGAACATGTGGTGTGCCCACACGATAAAGCCAAGCAAGCCGATAGCGCTCATCGCCATTACCATGCCGAAATAGCCGAATATGGGTTTACGAGAGAAGGTTGCCACCACCTCACTGATAATACCGAAGCCCGGCAGAATCAGAATGTATACTTCCGGATGCCCAAAGAACCAGAACAGATGCTGGAACAACAGCGGATCACCACCGCCAGCGGGATCAAAGAAATGTGTGCCAAAGTTACGATCCGTCAGCAACATCGTAATCGCACCTGCGAGCACGGGAACGGCGAGCAACAGCAGGAAAGCCGTAATTAAAATAGCCCAAGGGAATAGCGGCATTTTAAACATGCTCATACCCGGTGCGCGCATATTGAAAATCGTAACGATAAAATTAATTGCGCCCAGAATCGAAGACATACCTGCAAGGTGCAGGGAAAAAATCGCCATATCAACGGACATGCCCGGATGCGATGCGATCGTCGACAGGGGCGGATACACCGTCCACCCTGTGCCTGCGCCCTCGCCAACGACAGAAGACAGCAACAACAACGTAAACGCCGGCGGTAACAACCAGAAGCTGATG
>Ga0207022_10157_pt1 | contig 13530 bp, 19 predicted proteins | sample Alteio_BWMinCont_46_FD_153307 | JGI IMG/M metagenome (GOLD analysis project Ga0207022, IMG submission 153307) | Enriched cells from forest soil in Barre Woods Harvard Forest LTER site, Petersham, Massachusetts, United States -... | ecosystem: Environmental > Terrestrial > Soil > Temperate forest >... | reverse complement strand
CTATTTTTACTTCCACTCCGGTCTGGGCTATCAATTCCGTGAGCACGGCAAGGTTTTCAATATAGGCAAGGTTACGCGTATGGTTTTCCGGCACCACAAGCACGCGTTCCGGCTTTTTTTTCATTGCCGCAAAGCGATCCTGTATCATACGGAGCGCACGATGACGGGCAGCAAGAGAGAGATTGTTGAATCCGGCAGGAAAAAGATTGGTATCCACCGGGGCAAGCTTTACGCCGGAATGGCGCAGATCAACGGAACTGTAAAAGAACGGCGGCTTGTTTTCACGTTTCACGTGCAGCCAGTCTTCCACCTCACTGTGGCGGTTCTGTAATATCTCGTCCAACAGTTGTATGATTCTTGACATTCTATTTGTTACGAAACGCGGGTTTATTATCCCAGTCGCCAAGCTGCGACTGCACTAAAGTTACTACCGCGACAGCTGCGGTATCGGCGCGCAGGATGCGTGGCCCCAGGCTGATGCCCGCTGTATAGTCCAGGCCGCGCAAGAGTTCAAGCTCACCTTTTGCAAAACCGCCTTCCGGCCCGATAAGCACCGCATATTTGCCAGGGGCAAGCTTGGGAAAGAGATCTTTCGGCTCCTTGCCCGCACCGGACTCGTCACCGTAGATGATTTTTCGGCCACTATCCCAACCATCAAGCAGCTTAGGCAACGGAATCAGTGAATCTATTGCGGGTATGTCCATACGCTCGCATTGCTCGGCTGCCTCGACCGCTATTGCGGTAAGGCGGTTACAGTTTACACTGGTTGCGACGGTGAATTGCGTGGATACGGGGATAAACCTTGAAATTCCAAGCTCGGTTGCCTTTTCTACAACCCATTCACTTTTGCCGGATCGAAGCGATGCTGCCAGCAACCACAGGTCAGGCAAGGGTTTTTGCGGTCGCAACTGTTCCAAAAGCTTCAGCCCTATTTTCTTCCTTTCTGCCAGGATTATTTCCGTCAGCCATTCGCCATCACGGCCATTAAACACACACACCCTGTCCTTGAGTTTACGGCGCAGGACATGCGTCAGGTAATGTCCCTGTTTTTCAGTAATGAAAATCTCCATCCCCTGTGTAAAAGGGAAATCCACATAGAGGCGTGTTTGCGGAGGTTTTGGAGCGGGGGGCATTTAGAATCAAGCGCGAAGCGCCCTCACCCTAACCCTCTCCCGCTTGCGAGAGAGGGAAGTGAGGAAACTTAAGCAGCCGCCTTGTATTCAACCTGTTCCGTCGCCAGCGCCTTCTGGTAGGACGGACGGGCGATGACGTTGCGCAGCAGGCGCTTGGTATTTTCGCCAAGCTTGATTTTACCCTCAAACTTGCCCGACCAGTTGGCAATGACGGTCAGCAGGATGTCAGCAGCCGTCAGTTCCTTGCCACAGAGGTAGGGGGAACCAGCAAGCCTGCTCTCAACTTCTTCCCATAGTTTATTGATCTGTGGTACAGCAACCGTGAGTACCTTCTGCTGCGTTTCACCCTCGAAATACCTCAGAGCGCCAAAAGCGCGCGCGTAGGCAGGATGCAGCGTGGCGTTGCAGAACATGAGCCATTCCAATGCAGTCGCTCTTTCAGCGCCCGATGCCGGAAACAGGGTGTTTTTATGCTTTTCCAATAGGTGCAGGACAATCGCCGCACCTTCACGGATGACCTGCTTGTCATCCACCAGCACCGGCACCGCGCCGCGCGGATTGACTTTAAGCAATTCATTCTTTGTTTCCGCCACGGTTGCATTCTCAAGGGTTACCTGTTGCCCGAGTTCGTTCAGAATGACGTGGACTGCCATAGAGCATGCGCCCGGCATATAATAGAGTTTGTACATGGTGCCTCCTTTGGTTGTTATGCAGGCTGTCTTTATAAAACGGTTGCCACCAGCCGTCCAGTTAAAACGGAATGGGGTAGTGGGTCAGTTTGGGTGTGTTCTTGTTATTGTCAATCCCCCCACGCGAGGCAAACGCCGAATCGTGCAACGGACGTGAATGTAACAAAAAAATTCATAAATTATATTAATCAAATTTTAATGTTCATGCACCATAATGGTAGATGAACAAGGTAAAACTGCACGGGAATATTTATGGATATAAGAAATACACCAATTGGGCAAAAAGTTAAACACGTTGCCCACCGCGTTGCGATCGCCGCCAACGGCGTTGTCAAACACCTAAATGGTGACCAGAACAATGGCTCAGATACATTGAAACCCACGCTCGGCAAAATTCCAACGGGATCAGAACTGACTGTAATGCTGCATTTTGCCACCCTGCAGCGCGCAGGTATGGCTGGACTGAGTGTTGAGACGGTGAGGGCTATTATAAGTCCCGACGGTGCTTATGAACTACCAGAGAGTGACGCAAGAAAAATGGTGGCCGAAGTAGGAACCCCTGATAGAATAGCCGACTCAGTACAGTTATTTGAACTGTACCGTGCTCTTTATGCAAGACTGGAAGTGAGTACTCTGCAAGATTATACGGCAGCATTGAACGGAGCTATTGGCCTTTTTGCAAGAGGTGCGGATACATCCTCGGATCTTCGAAGAGGACTTAGCGTTGTACAAGCCGCCATCGCCGGACATAAGAAAGCGCAGAAACCTGGTGACACTGGTGATAGTCAAACATTGGCGGTGGCGTGCGAAGCCGAAGAGGCTTTTGAAACTTTGATCGCCGCTTCCGAGAAACCAGGACGAGAGCAAGGACAGGCTACACAACCAAACCTTGCAAGGCCACGCGGCAGAGCACCCGGCCAATAGTAGGCAAAACACCGGAAGCGGGTTGTTTTATATTTCCGGCATAAATACCAGTAAGGATTGTCATGCCAAACGTCGGTTTTCCCCACGAGTGGCATGGCCAAAAAGCCTTCTCCCTCCGGGAGAAGGTTGGATGAGGGGCTGAGGTGCATTGACAGATCGTCCCTCACCGGATTTCCTAAATTCGCTGCGCTCATTAAGGAAATCCGCCTCTCCCGGAGGGAGAGGAAGAAAGACGGAAAACAGCACCCACAACCGTGATCCTGAATCTCACTATATTGACGCGCTAGGTTATCCTGCTAATTGTCCTCGTCCCCATCAACAAAGCCATCATCATTCTTCTGGTTGGGTTTCCATGCCTGTGCCTTGTTGCGCGCCTCGTCGATCTCGGGTTCCGTCATGGACCAGGCGACGTCATTGCGCAACCCAAAGGCACTCTCTTCTCCGTTTTTTGATGCAATGTCAAACCACATGTATGACAATACCTTGTTCATCTGCACTCCATCGCCGCCACGATAGGCAAACCCCAGGGCGAATTGTGCCTCCGTGTTTCCCTGGGTGGCGGAACGGTGGTACCATTTCAGCGCTTCCTGCATGTCTTTTCGTACGCTTTCGCCATCCCTGTAGGCTTCGGCGAGATTGAACTGCGCGTCCGCATCGCCGGCTTTTGCCTTTGCATGCAGCTCTGCAACCGGGCCGCTGTCCGGAATATCGTTATAGGCAAAAGTGGCCGGAGAACACAGAACCAGAAAGATAACAACGGCAAATACTGCTTTCATCTTACACTCCCGTTATGTTTTTAGTTTATATCCTTTGGAAATAAGGTGTTGCGCTAGGCACCATAACACAATGTTCGTAACGGATATGACGGCCATTCCGACGGCGATGGAGCCGTCAGCATAACCGGTAAACGCATAGCGGAAGCCGTCTATCATGTAAAAGAATGGATTCAGGTGGCATACCTTATACCAGAATTCAGGCAATTGCCGAATGGAATAAAACGTCCCTGAAAGGAACGAGAGTGGAGTAATGACATAATTGGTGATTGCCGAAAGCTGGTCGAATGACTGTGACCATATCCCGGTGAGCAGGCCGATGAGCGCCAGCATCAGGCTTGAAGCCAGAAGATAAAATAGGGCAAGGCCAACATGGCTGACGGTAAACGGAACGAAAAGATATACGGATGCCGCCACCACTATTCCCACCAGCGTGCCGCGCGTTACCCCGCCCATCGTCAGGCTAAACGTGATTTCACCGCCGGTAAACGGCGGCATGAGCAGATCTATGATGACTCCTTGGATTTTCGACAACATAAGGGATGATGACGTGTTTGCAAACGCATTCTGTACGACTGCCATCATGATAAGTCCCGGCGCAATAAAATATTTGTAGGGTATGTCTTCGACAAGGCGGCCACTGTTGCTGCCAACGGACAACGTCAGGATGGCAAGAAAGAGAAGGGTGGTCACTATCGGAGCCAGCAGCGTCTGGTTGATGACCTTCAGGAATCGCCATACTTCGCGTTTGTATAATGTCCACAAGCCCAGCCAGTTAAAATTATTCATGAGCGTATCATCTCTTCGTTGCAAAAAACTGCTTAAGCATATCCGAACAAATCTTCTCTTCCATACCACCTATAATTTCCGGCCGGTGATGGCAAGTGGATTGAGAAAAGATTCTCGGCCCGTTTTCCACTCCGCCACCTTTCGGATCATAGGCTCCAAAGTACAACCTCCTTATTCTCGCCAGGGCGATGGCCTGGGCGCACATAGGACAGGGTTCGAGGGTGACATACATATCGCAGGCGGGAAGGCGCGAACTAGCAAGCTGGCCGCAAGCTTCTCTTATAGCGAGCATTTCGGCATGCGCCGTTGGATCCTTTCCGACTTCCACCTGATTATGGCGACTGGAAATAATACGTCCGGTGACGGAATCAACGATAACTGCGCCGACCGGAATTTCGTCCCGTTCTTTAGCCGTTTCCGCCTGTTTTATGGCCAGTTGCATAGGGCTTTCTTCATGATTTTTTAGCCGTATTGTCATGAAACCTTCATATTTTGCCTGTTTTAATGCCGGTATTTATAGGCTAAAATGTAGAAAAGAAAAATGATTAATAATGACTTGCCCATGTCTGACAAAACAAAAGACAGTGAACAGGAATCGGGTGGAGACAGCGGAGAACGGCATCCAGGGCACATCAATGCGCTGGCGTTTGCCACCGCAGATTCACTGTTCAAGGCCAGGCTATGGAGCTATGCCGCAAGCACACTGAGCTGGCTCGGATTCAAGTATGGCCTCCAGAATGAAAAAACAGCACCGTTTGCGAACAAAGCCGCCGAGCTTGTCACATTGCCTGAAAAAACAATTAAAACGTTTTACAGCAATATTTCGGGAAAGCCCCTGGGACAGCTTAATATAAAAAGAGACGCCCAGATTACTGCGGTGGTCGCCATTAGCCTTATCGTCGAATATGTCGTAGCGTTTCCCTATTTCAAAGCAGCGCTTAAGAGAATTAACAGGATTAATGCCGACAATGACGCGGTGCGTTCGGAAAATGTAAGGCTGAAATATGAGAACAATCAGTTGCACACATGCAATACGGACATCCAGGAAAATACGGAAAAAGAGCCTTCGCGGATGTCAGGCGAGGAAGGAACCCCTGCTTCCAGGGTTATCAAAAACAACAGGCCGATCGGCAGCCATGCCGAAGCCGTTGTACAGGAAACTCCGCAGGAAGTTATTCGTTAATAACTAATCCATCATAGGCGGGAGAAACATTTTCCGGCAATTCCTTAAGTAAGGTATCGTAGTCAAATTCGTGACTCATATGGGTGAGGTAGGCCTGTTTCGGCTTCACCTGGTTTATCCAGCCAAGCGCCATCTCAAGATGCGCATGGGTAGGAGCCGGGGCATAGCGCAGGCAGTCCACTATCCATACATCGATGCCCTTCAGCATCTGCAGGGATTCCTGCGATAGAACATTGGTATCAGTAGTGTAAGCAATATTTCCAAACCTTAAGCCCAGCGTCCTATCCTGTCCATGAATCTGCCAGAATGGGATAATCTCTATCCCATCTATCTTGAAAGTGTGCGGCGGCTCGATGGCAATGGGGCTGAGGCATGGCCGATACCACATGGTTTTAAGCGGCTTCGGCGGCAGAAACACGTAGGGAAAGCGCACCCTTAGTTCTTCAAGAGTCCTGGCATCGGAGTAAATGTCAAGCGGGGCATTGTTATAGTAATTGAACGAGCGTGTGTCATCAATTCCAGCAATATGATCGGCATGGGCATGAGTGTAAATGATTGCATCCACTGTTTTAAGGTTATGCCGCAAAGCCTGGGTGCGCAGATCAGGGGGCGTATCTACCAGTATCCTGGTATTCTGTGATTCGACCAGTATGGAAACGCGCGTGCGATTGTTTTTTGGATTCGAGGATCTGCATACATCACACTCGCATCCCATGATGGGAACACCGGACGACGCACCGCAGCCAAGAATAGTTACTTTCATACCGGTTTCACTTCATTAAACAGCCTGAAGAAATTCGCCGTGGTTAACCGTGCACATTCTTCTTCCGTTATCCCCTTTATTTCGGCAAGCTTCCGGTTGGTATGTCTTACAAACGCCGGTTCGTTGCGCTTGCCACGGTGGGGCAGAGGAGCAAGGAATGGAGCATCGGTTTCAATAAGCAAACGATCCATAGGCAGGACTTTCACGGTATCTCTTATGGCTTCGGCGTTCCTGAACGTAATAATGCCGGAAAGCGAAATGTAAAGTCCGAGTGCTATGGCTCTTTCTGCAAGCATGTGCGAGGAGGTAAAACAGTGTATCAATCCCTTCAATGTGCCTTTTTTCATTTCTTCTTCCAGTATGGCGACTGTGTCTTCGTCGGCGTCGCGCGTGTGGACGATCAGCGGCAGCCCTGACTGGCGCGCAGCATCAATATGAATGCGGAAGCTCTCCTGCTGGATTTTTCGATCGCTGCGCTCGTAATGATAATCCAGCCCGGTTTCGCCGATACCGATGACTTTCGGATGTGCCGCCTTGTCCAGCAGGTATTGCAACTCGGCAGGCTTCTTTTCACCAGATTCATTAGGATGAACCCCCACCGAGCAATATATGCCGTCATGACTTTCGGCGATAGCGCACACCTCGTCGAATTCCTCGACTTCGGTGCATATCGTCTGCATGACTGCAACGCCTTCTGCACGGGCATTCTTTATAACCTCTTCTATATCCCCCTTAAAATCAGGGAAATTCAGGTGGCAGTGGGAATCGACGAGTATCATAGGTTTCTGCAGAATGATTATTAATTGCTCCGAGCTATGGATTTAAGTCTAAGATAAACAATCATTGTCATGCCAGCGAAAGCTGGCATCCAGTCATTCCCACAGGCTGGATACCAGATAACTCCGTTTTCCAGCGAAACTTTCAGTTTCGGGAAAACTGGTTTCTGGCATGACAAGTTTTACTTTCCCATCCTTGTAAATCCATAATCGGGATAGTTATATTTCTATCTTATACCATATGCGGATTCCAGAAAAAATTGAAATACATCAGCAACAGGGACAATGAATAACTCCCTGCTTTTCTTCCATTTTTCTTGTCACAAAAATGTCATAAGTTACTGATTTAATAATAATAATAATAATAATAATGGTAATATAAACCTGCAGTAATAAATTACATGGAGGGATTATGTCGTCATATGGTGGTAAACCTGTAGATCCGGCGATACTCAATGCCGCGGCGCAGGCTGGAGCAGGATTAAGAGGTGCGGGTGCCAAGGATACTGATGTTACATCAGAAGCAACTATTGTGGATAGAGTCAGACGTGGCCTTGATGGTCTGCTACATCCTTCTGCAAGCGGTGCTATTGCTATGACTGAAGGTGGTCCGCGGGCAAATACTCCGGAAAATGGTCAGGTGGATATAAATAGTATAAAAGTTCCGATCAGGCTTTCTCCGAGAGCAAAAGAACCCGGGATTCCTCGTTAATATTTCCGCGAATGATGCGCATGGCAGATGGCGACGGCAAGGGCGTCCATGGCGTCGGGGCCGTGTTTACTGCAACCGGGCAGGAGTATCTGCACCATGCGCGCAACCTGGTTCTTTTCAGCACGTCCGGCGCCAACGATGCTCTTTTTGACCAGCGTCGCCGCATACTCAGAAATTTGCATGCCCGCCTGCGCCAAGGTCAGCAATATCGCCCCGCGCGCCTGACCGAGCTTCAGCGTCGCCTGGCCATTGACGTTGACGAATGTTTCCTCAACCGCCGCTTCCTGCGGCTTATGCAGAGCGATTACCCTGCCGATTTCATTGCTGATACGCAGCACGCGTTCCGAAATTTGAGTTGTATTATCCGTGGTTATAACACCGCACTCTACAAAGGACAGGGCATTCCCGTTATGTTGTATGATACCCCAGCCGGTGCGCTGCAGGCCAGGATCTATACCAATGATGAGCGGCATCAGGCGCTCAGCCGTTCAAGCACGTCTTCGGCAATTTCGTAATTAGCGAAGATCTCCTGCACATCGTCGTTGTCTTCGAGCATGTCGAGCATCTTCAGCAGCGAACGTGCCTGCTCTTCGTTTATCGGTGCGCCGGTTTTCGGCAGCCACGTCAGTTTCGCCGACTTCGGCTCGCCGAATTTTTTCTCCAGCGCGTCGCGTACATGGCCGAAAGATTCGGGAGAGCAGGTAACTTGGTGCTGTTCCCTGTCCGACTCGCAATTATCGCCGCCGGCCTCTATCACCGCATCCAGCATCGCCTCTTCCCCAATCTTGCCCGTAGGATAGATAATGACGCCGACGCGGTCGAACATGAATCCCACGCTGCCGCTTTCGCCGAGGTTGCCACCGAACTTCGCGAACGCCGCGCGCACTTCCGAGGCGGTACGGTTGCGGTTATCGGTCAGCGCCTCGACGATGACTGCGACGCCGCCGGGGCCATATCCCTCATAACGCACTTCTTCATAATTTTCGGTTCCGGCCTGGCCGCTGGCGCGCTTTATCGCCTCGTCAATTTTATTGTTGCTGATGTTTTCCTGCCTTGCCTTGAGCATAGCGGCGCGCAGGCGCGGATTATGTGCCGGATCGGGCGCACCGCTTTTACAGGCGGCATTTATCTCGCGTACTACCTTGGTGAATACCTTGGCTTTTTTTGCGTCCTGCGCATCCTTGCGGCGCATGATGTTTTTGAACTGACTATGACCTGCCATAATTCTCTCCTATTTAAACAGCTAGGCTAGTTCCCTGGCGCGTTTTACCGCAGCACCAATCGCTTTTGCAAGCAGCGACTGGAAGCTATCATCTTTCATCAATATACTCAAGGCGGCTTCCGTGGTGCCGCCCTTGCTGTAACGTCCTTACGCAATTTTGAAAGCGGCTCCCTGGATAATTTCGCAAGCTCGGCGGTTCCTGCAAGCGTTTCCAAAGCGAGTTGCCTGCAAACGTTCTCCGGCAAGCCTTGCGACTTACCCGCTGCTATCAGACTCTCAAGGAACAGGAATACATAGGCAGGACCACTGCCGGAAATTGCCGTAACCGCATCCATGAGCGACTCGTCCTTCAGCCATACGGTTTTTCCGGCAGCCTGCAACAAGACAGATGCAATCTTCTTCTGTACGACACTAGTTTTTTTATTGGCAATCATCGCGCTGATCCCTTTACCGATCAGGGCAGGGGTATTCGGCATTACGCGCACGATAACTGCGCTATGCCCCAGATGTTTTTTTAAATACGCCAGGGGTTTTCCGGCAGCAATTGAAATGTATAATGGCTTATTGCCAAATTTATTTTTGATTTCCGGCAGCAATGCATCGAGCGACTGCGGTTTCACGGCAAGCACGACGCAATCGGGAATTGTTTTTACGTCATCGAGCGAATGCGCCACGCCTTTTATCAACGACGATGCATCAACTACAGTAATCGCCTTTTTGGACATTCCGGCAGAAAGCCATGAGCGCATGAGCGCACTGCCCATCCTGCCTGCGCCAATCAACAGCAGTCTTTTCGGAAAATCAGATTTCACGCTTCACCGACGGTCTCGAAGATGGCGGAGACAAGTGCTTCTTCGGCGGTCTTCTTGCCCCATGCGACGGCCTGGAACGCCGGGAAGAAACGCTCGCACTCGGAGATGGCGATATCCACCAGATCCTCAAGTTGCTGCGTGGCGATGACGCAGCCGCCGCGCATCAGCATCGTATGCCGAAATGCAACAGTGCTGTCTTCACTGACATAATCGAAGTGCCCAAGCCATAGTTTGTCATTGACCAACGCGAGCAGCGGATATATTTTTTTGATCGCAGCTTTGGGAAGCTTGGTTTCAAACGCGCACGAAAAAATCAGCGCTCCCTGATCGGCCTGCCAGTTAAACCAGATGCGGTAATTACACCACGCGCTGTTTACCTCGGCAACGATCTCTTCATCGGCGGGGCGATCGTACGCCCAATCGCGATCGATGACGACCTGCTCGACAAGCTCGACGGGATTCGAAAGGATATTATCCGTTTCAACTCGCAATGTTGTCATTGAATAAGTCCTTCTTTTGTGGCTTTTGGGGAAGGATAATCTATCCAACCCCGCAGGAATGTCCAGTTTTTATATGGGAATTCCGCCGCAGAATTCTTCCCGCGCCCCCCGATTCTGCCAGCGGTATGATACCCATCCATGCATACTATATTTTGTGACAATCCTGTTTTTATGTCACGGATATGTGATAAATAAGCAACTCTATATCCAATGGATGCTTAAATAATAGGCAAACGTTAACTTCCCCCCCCAGGTTGCATTCCTTTCTGCTTACAGCGTTTTCGTCATATCATGGCTTATGCTTTGCGGTATCTCTGCTGGCACGGTACACTTGGCATGAGATTACACGGTTAAAGCTACGCAATAACGACAGCTCAATACGGGGCTCTGGGCGAGGTTATCTATTTGAAATTAACCACCTGTTAGCAATTCTATAGTAAATTGGAAATCATAATTAGTTAAAGATACTTATAGGCAAATATGCCAACATTAGCGCAAGAAGTGGCTGATATATTAAAATTAGCGGCAAAAAATCCTCTTAGGAAACAATTGGAGAAAATAGAAGCAGTCACAAATTACGGGTTACCACTGGAATTTGTGCATAATGAGCATCGCAGAGATCTATGCATTGCAGCAGGACTTAAACCACCAGAAGTAGTTATAGCAGCAAGACTCTATGCTGCGTGGGCATCAACTGCTGCTGAAAGAATACAGGTTGCTATAGATGTAGGAAACCCAAAGTTAAATACAACTAAGACGCTTACGGATATAGAACAGATAAGCGATGGACAGATAAGCCGCTTGCTGATGTATATGAGCGCTCAAGGAATGTCGACAGACTGGAGATCGGATCCTCCTTCCTCGGCGTTCCGTACAGTGGCTTTAGCAATTGCTGAAAAATTAGTGGCTTTAACCAGAGATATGGAGATAGAATTTCCTGATGTCCCTCCGGACCCTGCAATGAGTGATGCTCGTCCCTACGGCGGCAGCGGTCCTGCTCAGTCAAAAGTGGCTGCGGAAGGCCAACGAGTAGGGAATGACGCTAGAAGACAAGAAATCGGTGTCGATGCTGCTCTGGCAGAAAATCTTGGTCGTTAATAATCTCGTATGGGATGTCTTATGACCTATCAATTCGAGCGCACGGGTGAGTTGAAAATGATGACCGAAGAGGAACTGGCGGAAGCCGACAGGACCTCCTCCATCGTTGTGTTCGACCGGGGTGTTAACCGGGACGGCAGGTCCTACTGGCTCTACATCCTCCTTAAGCCGAGCAAGTACATCGAGTACATGCGTCTAGCGGCGGCGAAGAATCGCAAGCCGATGAAGTTCGACGAGTACGGCGAACTTCTGGATTACGGTTACGACAAGGATGTTCCAGTGCCCATTAAGCAGAAGATGAAGGAACTGTACGGCTGCGACGAGAATTATCCGATGAGGATCGAACAGGAAGTCGAAAAAGCCCGCACGGCTTACCTCAAGGAAGAACGCGAAAAGGACACCGCACGTTTCAAAGACCTTGCCACCATGCTGAAGGAAAAGCAGGCTTCCAGTTAAACACTCCAGTTCATAGCTGAGGCGGGTACATGCAGGCCACATTCGGTCTTTTGCTCGTTTTCGATGCCTATGGTATGCACCCAGCGGCCCGCGCGATCATCCTGATTGGTGTTTACGGGCAGGGTGCAGGGCGCGCAACCTATGGAGCGGTAGCTTTGAGCAGTAAGCGGGTGTGACGGTATCTCGCGCTGTGCCGTTTCCTTTATGCTGTCGGCCCTGCTCCAGTGGGCGAAGGGGTTGATGCGAAAAACTCCGTTTTCGTCCAGTTCTATTGTCTGCATGTTTGCGCGCTCGGGCGTCTGGTAGCGCTTGCGCCCGGTGATAAGCGCAAGCAACCCCATCTCTTCGATTGCGCGGTTCAGGGGATCGACCTTGCGCAGCCAGCAGCAGCGGTTAGGCTGCGTTTTCCATAGGTTGCCGTCGCGATCCGTATTTTCAATCATTTGACTGTCCGGCGTAAGCCAGCGAACGTTTCTTAAGCCAAAAAACTTTTCAAGCACGCGACCATAGGCGAGCGTTTCGGGAAAATGCTTGCCGGTGTCGAGAAATAAAACCGGCGTTTCCCTGTCGACTTCCGCGACCATGCCAAGCAGCAGCCCGGCATCCGCGCCGAATGAAGTAAGCATGGCAATGCCGCCGGCGAATTCCTGCTTGATCATGGCATCCAGCAGGAGCTGGGCGCTCAACTCGCCATAGAAATTCTGCAGGCGCGCGAGGGAAGTCGTCATAAGGTTGCAATCTGTGTATCTGTGCGGGCAGGGTTGTTATGGTGCGTCGTCACTTCATCACCATAGCCTGTATCTTCATCCGTCATTTTACCGGAGTCCAGTACACCCAGTGTTTTAACAAATTCGCGGGTTTTTCCTGCGACCTGCCGATTGTTGAAGCCCTGCTCCTTCCACTCGGCGCGTTTTCTGCCGACGGTGGCTACTATCTGACTCCATTCCTCGCCGAAGATCCGCGCGATGTAGGATCGGATTTCCTGCCCCAGTGTCGGGCTTTCCCCGTTGGTGGAAATGGCAATCGTCAGATCGCCGCGTTTCACAAAGCTGGTAAAATGAAAGTCGCAGAGATCGGATTTATCTTCGACGTTGACAAGCACACCTTGTAATTTTGCGATACTTGCGAGCACCGCCGAAGTCTCGTAATCAAGGCCAACCACCATGAGCACACTGGCCTGCTTTATTTCATGCGCCTGCGGCAACTCATCTTCGTAAACACTTAACTGCGTTGCATCCATTTCGCGCAATTGCCTCAGCCTGCGGGCAAATGCATCGCCGCTTCCGACCAGCGCTATGCGGATTCTGTTTAAGTCTAATGAAATCGGGTACATTATACTGCCCATTTATAAGTGTATGAAAGCGCCTCAACCGCATTTTTCTTTACCATTTCTATGCCGTAACGGTGGCAGAAATCGCCGAAGCCTTCGTCTGTTTCGCGGTGTTTCTCGTAGGCTATGAACATCGGCTCAAGCGCCGTACCTATGTCATCGAATGGAACCTTATCGAATACCTTGTGGTTAAGGCGCGTCCCTTCAAAATCTCCGCCGATATAAATCGCGTAATGATCCGGCATACGACCGACGATTCCGATGTCGCCGACATAAGGACGCGGGCAGCCGTTTGGGCAGCCGGCAAGGCGCACAGATATTTTATCCTTCCCGATCCCGTGCCTGTCCATGATCTGCTGCAGCGTATTTT
>Ga0207022_10250_pt1 | contig 13712 bp, 12 predicted proteins | sample Alteio_BWMinCont_46_FD_153307 | JGI IMG/M metagenome (GOLD analysis project Ga0207022, IMG submission 153307) | Enriched cells from forest soil in Barre Woods Harvard Forest LTER site, Petersham, Massachusetts, United States -... | ecosystem: Environmental > Terrestrial > Soil > Temperate forest >... | reverse complement strand
TGAGCGGCAAAGTGGTGGTTGCTTTTGCAGACACGCTTTTCAAGGCCGATTTCAAACTTGAATCAGAAAAAGAAGGCATCATCTGGGTACAGAAGATTGAGGATCCCCGTGCTTTTGGTGTTGTGAAGGTGGATGCCGACAACTTCATCACAGATTTCGTTGAAAAACCCGAAACATTCGTATCCGACCTGGCCATCATCGGCATTTATTATTTCAAAGACGGAGAAAACCTGAAGAAAGAACTGAACTACCTCATCGAGAACAACATTCGGGAAAAGGGCGAATACCAGCTGACCAATGCGCTCGAGAACATGAAGAAAAAAGGGATGAAATTCTCTCCCGGAAAAGTAAGCGAGTGGCTCGATTGTGGCAATAAAGATGCGACCGTATATACCAACCAACGCGTGCTTGAATATGTTTCCGGCAAAGAAGAACTCGTTTCAAAAAGCATGAAAAACACAGGCAGTACGATTATCAGTCCGTGTTATATCGGCGAAAATGTGGTCCTCCTGAATGCCACAATCGGGCCGCATGTTTCCATCGGAAACAATACCCTTGTTGAAAACTCCGTTATTAAGAACAGCATCATCCAGGAAAACACGAAGATTTATAAGAGTACTATTGTTAATTCGATGATCGGAAACTTTGCTGAAGTTTCAGGTGCAGATGCGGATCTAAGTCTTGGCGATTATTCTGTCATCAAAAACAAGACTGTATTATAGGGATTTGTAAATGCCTGCTTTACCCGGCTGGCGATTATTTACAAAAGCTGTTTCAGAAATATGCCTTCAAGAGGACCCGAATGAACATGAGAAACATGCGTTTGCTCCATACTTTATGCTCCTTTTTTCTTGTTCTTGTTTTGCTTTCTTCCTGCAAAATGAAGGAAAAAACACCTGCCATCACTGCTGCCATTCTGAAAAACGAAACCGGTGTGGAACTGAGCCGCCGGTTTGTGGATGCCTGCAAAGAAAAAATCAAGGGAAACCTGGAACTCGCCGCTAACGGTTTTAACGACTGCCTCCTGCTCGACCCCAACAACTATGCTTCGCACTATGAACTCTCCGGGCTCTATAATGCACAAGGCCGGAGTGACCTGGCCATGAGTCATGCCAAAACAGCCGCCCTTGGCGATCCTAAAAACGAATGGTACCTTTTGCTCTATGCACAGCTTTTGGAAGATTCGCACCATCCGGCCGAAGCAGCCGCTGAATACCAGAAACTGATCAAGCTGGCTCCCGGGAAACTGGAATATTACTATGGCTATTCCTACACACTTATCGACGAGGGAAAATACAAGGAAGCCATCAAGGTATATGATGAAATCGAATACCAGATGGGAGCATCAGACGATATCACGCTCCAGAAAGCCAAAGTGTATGACCGCATCGGCGATTATGACAAATCCATTGAGGAAATGCGCAAGCTGATCAAAGCAAATCCACAGGAAACAAGCTATTACGCCGTGCTTTCGCAGATGTTCCAGAACCGCGCCGCCTTTTACAAATCAAAGGGCAATAAAGAAAAGGAAAAGGAAACCAATGAAAAAATGCATCAGATCTTCACAGATCTGTTAAAGACAGACCCCACCAATCCCTTTGCCCTTCTTTCGCTTTCTGAATATTTTCTTTCCAACCAACAGTATGACAGCGCATTTGTGACATACAAAGCGGCCCTCTCCAATCCCGAACTGGATATCGACAGTAAAATGAAAGTGGTTCTGAAATATTATTATGAATCAGAAACAGACCCGAAAGTGAAAGTGCAGTGCGAAGAACTTTGCCGTATCATCACCGCCGTGCATCCGGCTGAAGCGAAATCGCATGCCGTTCTGGCCGATTTTCTTTATCGCGAAAAAAGAATTGCAGAAGCCCGTTCAGAATACCGCAGAGCTGTTGATCTCGACAAAAGCAAATACGTTTTATGGAACCAGCTGCTCGTCATTGATTCTGAGCTGAACGATTACGGACTCATGCTCAGCGACAGCAAAGATGCCATCGAACTGTTTCCCAGCCAGCCCCTGCCTTATTTTTTCAACGGGGCCGCGCTTATCCAGTCGCGCAAATATGCCGAAGCCATTGACATCCTGAACACGGGTCTGATTTATGTGTTTGACAACAAACCCCTCGAAGGACAGTTTCAGGCAAACCTGGGAGATGCCTATTATAAAATCAAGGACTTTAAAAAATCTGACGAAGCCTACGACAAAGCCCTGACCCTGGATCCCGATAACTCTTATGTGCTGAACAATTACAGCTATTACCTCAGCCTGCGGAATGAGAATCTGGAGAAAGCAGAAAAAATGTCCAAGCGATCCAATGAACTCGAACCAGGCAATGTGAATTTTGAAGACACTTACGCCTGGATTCTTTACCGTCTTGCCAAATATGATCTGGCCAAAGAGACTATGGATAAAATCCTTGCATCCACAGACCCGGGTGCAGTTATCCTTGAACACTACGGCGACATCCTGTTTCGTCTCAACCAGAAGGAAGACGCAGTAAAGTACTGGCTCAAAGCGAAAGCAAAGGGAGGCGCATCCGAATTTCTTGACAAAAAGATTTCTGACAGAAAGCTGTATGAATAGAACCAGACGCTCTCTTTCTGTACGCCTTTTGCCCGGCTTCTGTTTGCTTGTTCTTGTTTTTTCGGGATGTCATCCCCGGAAAAAAATAACAGGCGCAACCACAGAAAGTTTTCGTCCGGGTGATTGCCGAAACACGCAGTCCTTGCTCGACAGCATGAAGACCCACCAGTTCCGTTTTGAGACCCTTTCTTCCAAACTTGATTGCGAAGCCAAAGGCGACAGCATGAAAGGAAACTTCGAGGTGACCCTGCGCATGAAACACGACAGCGCCATCTGGATGAACGTGACAGCGCTGGGAGGTATTATCAAGGTTGCGCGTATACTCATTACCCCCGATTCTGTTTTCATGGTGAACTACCACGACGAAAACTTCTTCCGGGGCGATTTCAGTTATATCAACCGGATGCTTCAATCTGATTTCGATTTTGATATGGTGCAAAGCATACTCATCGGCAACAGCGTTACGTTTTATGAGGAAAATGAAAAACTTCATTCCTACAGCGAAAACGGGAAATGTGTGCTGAGTACCATCCGCAAACGAAAACTGAAAAGGGTTGTCAACAGAAACCGGGAACTTACAAAAACAGATTCGGCACAGACCATTTGGGTAGACCCGCTAACCCAGAAAATTGCACGGATTTTGTTTAACGATTTCAATACCAAACGAAGCTTCGATGCGAGCTATAGCGAATACGACAAGGCTTCAAATGGCATGATCGTTGCAAACAAAGTGAAGTTTTTGATCAAAGCACAAAAAAACCTGATGCTTCAGATGATTTACAAAAAGATCAATCTCAATAAACAACTCGAATTTCCCCTGACCATTCCCGATGGGTATGTACGGATATATATCAAGGAACCGAATGTGGAACATTAAGCTTACCCGCTTTCTCTTCTGTTTCTGTCTGGCAGCAATGCTCTTGCTGTCAGCTTCCGTATCTGCCCAAAAACAGGATAAAAGAACCCTGGAAAACAAGAAAAAGAAACTGAAAAAAGACATTGAGCTCGCCGAACAATTACTCAAGGACACAAAAAAGGAAAAGAAAAAATCGATCAGCACACTCGTCGCGCTCAACAAAAACATAGAGAAACGGGAAGAGTATATCTCCACAATCAATTCAGAAATCGGACTGATGAATAATCAGATCGAGGGAAACAACAATTCCATCAAATCACTTCACGGCGAAATCAAGAAACTGAAGAACGATTATGCGGGCATGGTTTATTTTGCCTACAAGAACCGTGACAATTACGAAAAGCTGATGTTTGTTTTCGCAGCTGCCGATTTCAACCAGGCCTACAAACGACTCAAATACATCCAGGAATACAACGAAGCCCGGAAAAAACAAATCGCAGCCATTTCGGGGAAACAGCGGGAGCTTGGAGAACAGGTGACGGAACTCGAACAGAAAAAATCGGAAAAGAAAGACCTTCTTGGTTCAGAAGAGTCTGAGAAAAAGGACCTGACCCAAAAGAAAGAGGAAAAGGAACAGGTACTCGCAGAATTGCAGGACAAAGAATCGCAACTGAAAAAGGATCTCGAAAAGAAAAAGAAAGATGCAGAAAAAACAGAGATCGCCATTCAAAGCCTGATCAAAGCCGAAATAGAGAGACAGCGGAAAAAGGCTGAAGAGGAAAGCGCCCGGGCCGCTGCACTGGAAGCCGCCAACAACAAGGGAAAAAGTCTGACAGAAGTGAAGGTGAAGAAGGATGTGGATGTTGCAAAAGCGGCTCCCAAATACCATCTCTCAAAAGATGAAATGGATCTGAATCAGAGTTTTTCAAGCAACAAAGGAAAACTTCCATGGCCTGTTATCCAGGGGATCATCACAGAAGGCTTCGGCCCCCATGCACACCCAAGCTTAATAGGCATTCAAACCTTCAACAACGGCGTGACCATTGGAACAGGTAAAGGTTCACTGGCCCGCAGCATCTTTCAGGGTGAAGTGACCGGCGTAACCAATATACCCGGAGTAGGTAAACTCGTAATCATACGTCATGGCGAGTATCTGAGCGTTTATACGAATCTGGAGGAAGTCTATGTCCAGACAGGCGACAAAGTAAAAGCCAAACAAAATATCGGCAAGATCCTCTTCGACTCAGACGAAGGGAAAACCCAGATGAATCTCCAGATCTGGAAAGGCCAGAACAAACTGAATCCCGAAGACTGGTTGTTTCAGGATTGATTCATCAATTCCAACAATTACCCTGTTTGGGTACATTTCCTCCATTTTAACCATTTTTACAGCAGAAACTACTCGTTTTTGATCAAAAACACCTTCTTTTTGATCTGAAACCATTTTGATTCTACATCCATTTATTGGGTTTTACCGCAAAACGATCGATTCGGTATAAGAATGCTTCTTTTCCATCCAGGAAAGAAAAGTCACCCAATAAGAAATTCAGGTTTCCTCTCTTGCAGCCGACATTTCCATTGCAGTAAGATTTCATTCTTTCCGCGAAACTATTCTGACTGAATCAAAAACCATTCATACTGCATTGGAATCCGAAAGAACTACTTCAGGAAACTGTATTTCTGCAAAAGGAACGTTCGTTCCTGCCACGGTAACGACTGATTCTGAATAAGAAACGATTTTTTCTGGAAGTAAAAGGATCCTTATCCGGGTGGCAAGGATGTTAACCTGATTGCTTTCAATGTTTGGAAACGATCCCGGTTTTCTCTGCCGTTTTACTTCCGGCAGGGCTAAAAACCATCCTTGTTCTTTGCGATTTTTCTTATAGAATAAGGCTATTATTTCCTTTTGAATGGGGCTGCCCGATCATTTTGAGGCTGAAAATGACCGTTTTGTTATTTTCTTCGTATCTTTGCGCTTCAATATTAAAAATTCAGACAATGAAATTAGGCACACCCGAAATTCTCCTGATACTTTGCGCCATTCTTCTTCTATTTGGCGGCAAGAAAATTCCAGAACTTATGAAAGGAATTGGTCAGGGAGTGAAAGAATTCAAAGACGCTTCGAAAAGTTCTGATCACAAGGACGATAACACTCCTGCAGAGAAGAAGTAATTCTTTCCTTTTTTAATTTTTGCATCTTCATCCCTTGCTCCTGTGCAAATGTATTCTTCCCTTGCAGAAACCAAGAAGGGCCTGGCTGCCCATTCGATTTCATGTACCTCTGCTGTACGCCACTTTCTTGCCCGAATAGAGGAACAAAAACACCTGAATGCTTTTCTGGAGGTTTTTACCGAATCGGCATTGCTGAAAGCGGCTGAAGTGGACGAAAAACTGAAAGCGGGTAAAGCAGGAAAACTTGCGGGCATGGTCATCGCCCTGAAAGACAATATCTGTTTTAAGGGCCATCGTGTCTCTGCTTCTTCCAAAATTCTGGAAGGCTTTCAATCTCTTTACAGTTCCACAGTTGTTGAACGTCTTCTTGCCGAGGATGCCATCCTTATCGGACGCTGCAATTGCGATGAGTTTGCCATGGGCAGCTCGAACGAGAATTCTGCATTCGGTCCGGTTTTAAATCCGCATGATACCAAACGTGTTTCAGGAGGTTCCTCAGGAGGTTCTGCTGTAGCTGTTGCCGCTGGTCTTTGTCATGCTGCCCTTGGTACTGATACCGGTGGTTCTATCCGCCAGCCCGCTTCTTTTTGCGGAGTGGTTGGTTTGAAACCTACATACGGACGGGTATCCCGCCATGGCATCATTGCTTATGCTTCTTCATTCGATCAGGTTGGGCCACTGACAAACAATGTATCAGATGCTGCCGCCATACTTGAAGTGATGGCTGGCATGGATGAATTTGACAGCACCCTTTCTTCAAAGCCGGTGCCTGTTTATTCTTCAGAAATTACCAAACCACAAGGCAAAACAAAAATCGCATACATCCGCGAATGTATTGAGCACGAAGGTTTGGATCCTGAGATCAGAAAATATATGGAGGATCTTATCGCCCGGTTGAAGTCCGAAGGGCATACCGTTGAAGCCGTTGATTTTCCCTATCTCGAATTTCTTGTTCCGGCTTATTATGTACTCACTACTGCAGAGGCCAGTTCCAATCTCTCGCGGTATGACGGGGTGCATTTTGGCTATAGGAGTCCGAATGCATTTGATTTGGAAAGCACTTATAAGAAATCGCGCAGTGAAGGATTTGGAGTGGAAGTGAAGCGCCGGATCATGCTGGGCACATTCGTTTTAAGTGCCGGTTACTATGATGCCTATTATTCAAAAGGGCAAAAAGTGCGTCGCCTCATTCAGGAGAAAACAAATGCTGTTTTTCAGAATTACGAATTCATTCTTTTGCCTACAACACCGGGTCCTGCTTTTGAAATCGGAGCCAATTCGACCGATCCCATCAAAATGTATCTCGAGGATATTTTTACTGTGCATGCCAATCATGCAGGTATTCCGGCTATCTCATTGCCCCTTGGAACAACCGCAAAGGGTCTGCCTTTTGGGATTCAGCTGATGGGAAAACATTTTGAAGAGACGGCCTTGCTGCGGTTTTCTGAATATCTGGTGAAGCAAAAAAACTGATCTGGTTTTCTGGACTTCATCAGGAGGATAAGAACGGTCTATCATTCTCTCTTCAGTTCGTTTCTGTTTTTATTTATTTTCGTCCTCCACAAATCCATTTTTCATTCAAAAATAAAATCGGTATCTTCGGTTTAATGTGCTTGTCAAACCATTTTTCATGAACGCAACCAAATTAAGAAAGGAATTGCATTTTGCAATTGACAGCATTCAGGACAAAAGATTGCTGGAAGCTGTTTATACCATCCTGAATAAAGGGATGAATAATTATGAGCTTTCTGCTGAACAGAAAAAGGAATTGAGTAAACGTCTGGCAGCGCACGAAAAGGGACAGAGTACAAGCACTATGCAGAAGCAGAGAAAAAGAACAAAATAAGATTCTTTCCTCGCGCTCTTTTTTTATTATCCGCATGTTCACACATTCCCTCTGTTTTCGTTCAAACAGACACCAAACTTCCTCCCGGAGTTTCTCCTTTTCCTCTTTATAAGAAAATTCACTCTATTCAAGGAATTCCTTATTTTTACCCGACACCCCAAGATTATCTCCAGTCCTGATGTATTTTACCGAAAGCCGTGTGCGTGATTGAATATGGATTAAATTGGGCATGAACGCAAGGAAATCCATGAACAAACGAATTATATTTCTTTATTCTTTCGTGCTTCTATTGTTGCTTCCCGGGAAATATTCCTTTTCTCAAAACAATAAAACCGACTCTTTGCTGCGGGTTTTGCAAACAAGCAAAGAAGACACCAGCCGGATAAATACGCTCATATCTCTATCGGTGAGTTTGCTTGGTAAAAATCTCGATTCTTCACTGACTTTCGCAAAAGAAGCCCTTACTCTGGCAGAAGGTCTTGCCGATTCAGCACAAACCGTAACCAGGGACGAGAAACTCCGCATTTTTCAGCACAAATTAAAATCCAGAGAACTCCCCCGCACCTATTACGAAATGGGAGTTGTGATTGGCAATAAAGGAGATGATAAATCTGCTTTGGGCTACTTTATCCGGGCCCTGATGCTGTCTGACAGATTGAAGGATCCATTACTCCAGGGTTGCATTTTAAAAAGACCTTGGGATAACCTACGCGTCCTTCAATGATGATACCAAAGCGCTATCCTATTTTGCCAGGTCCCTCGAAATTATGGACTCATTAAAAAACAAGCGTCTGATTGCCAGCGTGACCAACAGAATGGGAATACTCTATAACAATAAGAGTGACTATCCGAAGGCATTGCAATATTTTAACCGCGCTCTAAATGCTGCTCAAAATGGTTCGGACACTTACACGGCCATGTTTGCCAAAAATAATTTAGGGATGACCTACTGGAATCAAGGCAACCTGCTCCAGGCCCTTGATTATTATTTCGAATCGCTGAAGGATGCAGATAAACTCAAGGACCAGGCACAGATGGCCGTTACATTGAGTAATATAGGGCTAATCTACTGGACTCAGAAAAATTATAACCAGGCCTTTGAATTTATGTTCAAGGCGCTTGCGATTGAGCGAAAATTAGGAAACAAGATTCAGATTGCCCGGAATCTGGGAAACATTTCCAGTGTATACATTGACCTGGCCGATAATACGAATGCCATGACTTACAATATGGCTGCATTGCGTCTTCGGGAAGAACTGAATGATAAGAAAGGGATTGCTTTGAGTTATGGTATTATTGCAGATGTGAACGCGAACAGAGGTGATTCTGCCTGGATGAAGGGAAACATCCGTTATGCCAGAGAAATGAAATATCCGGATGCATTGACCTTTTACACGAAAGCCCTGAAGCTGGAAGAGCAAATCGGGGAACTGTCTTTCCAGGTCAATTTCCTGAACAACATGGGGCGTGTCCAAACCCGTATGGGGCGGCTACCGGAAGCTGAACACCTCCTGCTGAGAGCCATGAAACTGGGAGATAGCCTGGGGACGCTGAATCAACAACAGTCAAGCCATGAATACCTCAGTGATTTGTACGAAGCAAAAGGCGATTACAAAAAGGCTTATGAACATCACAAAGCTTTCACCATAGCCAGAGACTCACTCTTCAACAGAGACAAGAGCATGGAGGCCAATCGCAAATCCCTCAGTTACGAGTATGATAAAAGATCAAGTCTCCAGAGGGCTGAGCAGGATAAAAAAGATGTCCTGGCGGCTGCAGAAAGCCGGAAACAAAAAATCATTATCTGGTCTGTCGCAGCCGGGCTATTACTTGTTATCGTATTTGCTTCTTTTATTTCCCGATCCTTACGTATCACCCAAAAACAGAAACGGATCATTGAAAGACAGAAAGGAATTGTGGAAGATCAGAAGAAGGTGGTCGAAAAGCAGAAATATTTGGTGGAAGAAAATCAGAAGGAAATCCTCGATAGCATAACATATGCCAAGCGGCTTCAGCGTGCGATTCTTCCGCCGGAGAGTCTTATTAAACTGCTTCTGAAGCAATCTTTCGTATTGTATATTCCCAAGGCGGTTGTTGCCGGAGATTTTTACTGGATGTTTACCCATGGGGATACCGTTCTGATTGCTGCTGCAGACTGCACCGGGCACGGAGTTCCCGGCGCAATGGTGAGTATTGTATGTTCAAACGCACTGAAAAGAGCCGTCAATGAATTTGGTCTGACGGATACCGGAAAGATCCTGGACAAGACAACTGAACTTGTTCTGGAAACATTTGCAGATAGTTACGAGGATATAAAAGATGGCATGGACATATCCCTTCTTTCTATTAATAAAGTTACCCATCAATTGCAGTGGAGCGGAGCCAATAACCCGCTTTGGATGGTGAAGAACGGAGAATTGAAAGAAATCAAAGGAGATAAACAACCCATTGGAAAAAGCGAACATCGCAAGCCCTTTATTTCGCACGACCTGCATGTCGCCAAGGGTGATTGTTTCTACCTTATTACCGACGGTTATGCAGATCAGTTTGGTGGTGCCGGAGGAAAAAAATACAAATACAAGCAGTTAAAAGATTCCATCCTTGCTATTGCAGATTTGCCTATGCGAGAGCAGCAACAAAGGCTCGGGCAGATGTTTAATGATTGGAAAGGAGATCTGGAACAGGTGGATGATGTTACCCTGATCGGGATCAGAATCTGAGCCGTTAATCTGTCTGATTTCTTGAAATAAAATCAAAAATCAGGGCAAGAACCCTGACATCTTTTACATGGACGTTCGATTGGGAAGGGCTTGGTCAGAAAATCAGCGGGACACCCATTGCTGATACACTAACATTCCTTAGTTGAAAAGTCCATTCTGCCCTGTTGTGGCATTTCCCCCTATTTCATTATCATTGTAAAGTTCTCTGTTTCACCGTTTTTGATCCGGCAGATTGCATGTTTTGTTCCCTTTTATCCAGATTTTGACGAAATACAACTGTTATTGCCCGGAAAACACAACAATTCTTTTATTTTTACGTATACTTAATTAAGGTGAATCCCTTATTCATGGCAATAAACAGGAACATATCTCTTTTACCGGCAATTCTTTTTGCCTGCTTGTTCCTGGCTGCCACCGAGGCCAATGCGCAGGTGGATACAAACCGTATTAAAAACGACGACCCTGTTGTTTCCATGCTCGACAGCCTTGCCCGTATGAACTTCTTCAGCAAGCCGGCAAAACCAATTAAGTCGAAATACAATTATGCTCCCGATTCCATTCCCCGTTTTGATGACATGGTATACGAAGCACGCATGGCAAAACTGGATGCCGCTTCCCCCTTTGACCTGATTTACAATCAACCCGTAAGGGGTTTTATCGAACTGTATGTTTTCCGCAAACGCGAACTTGTTGCAAGAATGGTGGGACTTTCCCAGCTGTATTACCCGATGATGGAAGAAGTGCTGGACAAATACGGTCTTCCGCTTGAACTGCGTCACCTGGCCGTTACTGAATCGGCCCTGAATCCAAATGCCAAATCTCATTCCGGCGCCATGGGTCTCTGGCAGTTTATGTTCCAGACAGGAAAACTTTACGGACTGAAAAACACCTCTTATGTCGACGATCGCTGCGACCCATACAAAGCCACGGTTGCTGCGGCTGAATACCTCAAGTTTTTATACGGTCTTTTTGGTGACTGGCAACTGGTGCTGGCAGCTTACAACAGCGGACCGGGCAATGTCATGAAAGCCATGCGCCGTTCGGGTGGCAAGAAAACGTATTGGGAAATCCGCCCATTCCTTCCGCGTGAAACGCAGAGTTATGTGCCAGCATTTATTGCCGCCAATTATGTGATGAATTATTATGCAGAACACAACATCGTTCCGGCCGAAGCCAGAAGAAGTTTTTTCCAGACCGATACCGTGTATGTAAAACAGGAAGTCACATTCGAACAGGTTTCAGCCGGACTCAATATTCCGATGGATGAACTTATTTTTCTCAACCCCATGTACAAAAGAGCTGTTGTGCCAAGCGCTGCAGATGGTATTGCCTATAAACTCATTCTCCCGGCAGAAAAAGTAGGAACATTCATCAGCAACGAAACGGTTATCTATCAAAAACAGAAAAAAGATTCCGCTGCATTAATTGTCAGGGGGCTTCCGGTTCAATCGCAGGAAGTAAAGAAGATATACACGGTTCAAAAAGGAGAACATCTCAACCTCATTGCACGTTCCTGCAAATGTACGGTGGATGATCTGCGTACCTGGAATGGTCTTTCAGGCAGTTCGGTGAAACCGGGTCAGCGACTGATCTTTTATACAACGGGTGCCAGACCAGCATCTGCATCTCTGAAAAGTTCAGCAGCAGTGGCCGTTCAGGAAACCACAGCCGTGAACAACCCGCAGAAAAATGCAAATGTTCATGCACCTACGGCTGCAGATAAATTTGTCTATTACACCATCCAGAAAGGTGACACGCTTTGGACAATAAGCCAGCGCAGCAAGACCACTGTAGATGAAATAAAAAAGCTGAATGGCTTTGGGAAAGATTACAAGCTTATGCCCGGCTCGAAGATCAGAGTAGCGAGAGCCTGAATGTACTTGGGATGATTTCTTTTCATTCGCAACAATTATCAATCATTAAACCTTCATGGTTTTTTCAATCCTTTTTCGACTTCTTTTTTTCTTTCCCGGTTTCAGTATACCTGCCGAATCGAATTCAACAATTCCTCTTCCTGAAAGTATACAGGTCACCCGCACTTTCCAACGTGTACCGGACAAAAACGATTATACCGTTACTGTCAGCATTCAATCTTCCGGCATTACAGGTTTTGCCCGATACACTGATTTTCTGCCGCCTGACGCACAGGTAACGATTCTCCAGAGCGCTGGATCTGAAGCAAGAACAATCGATGGAAAAGTGAAATTCGTCTGGACCTCCATGCCAACAGATCCTGAGATTAAGGTTATTTATACAATTGCTTTTGCAGACTCCAAGCTGATCATGCATTACAGAGGAGAATTCAGGTATCTTTCTGACAATGTGGTCAGAAATTACGACCTCACGCCAAGCGATCTGAAACTCATCGGGGAATAAACCAACGAAACGCAGCCATGTTTTATTCTCTTCTCTTTCGTTTCCTTATCTCAGGCATTGCTTTCAACACACCTCAGCACATTCATTCAAATACGTCGCCTGGCAAAGTGGTTCGGCTGAGCCGTACTTTTGAGCGCATACCCGGCAAGAATGAATATACGGTTAACGTGCACATCCAGGTCAATGGAATAAGCGGCTTTGGAAGGCTTACTGAATTTTTTCCGCCAGGAGTAAAAGTAAATATACTTGAAGGCGCCGCATCTTCCTCGCGTGTTGAGAATGACAAATTGAGATGCATCTGGGTGTCACTGCCTGACAGTCCGGAAATAACTGTTTCTTATACCATTGCTTTTCCGGATGACAAGCTTATCATGTATTACCGGGGCGAATTTTCGTGCATTGTCAATAACGAAGCGAAAACCACAAAAATGAAGCCTGAAGATCTGAAATTAATTGGCGAATAAGCCACTGCACCGAAAGTGCCGATTGGAATTTCAAATCCTTAGCGTATACTCTTCAGTTTAATATCCGGCGAGTATTTAGACATCACGAGCTTTGTATCTTCAAACGCTTCTTTCATTTTCAGTTTCGATGCAGCATCAATAAAGAAAGGCACCGAATCCTGAAGGGAAAGTTCGGCAGGGAGAACAATGTGCCGGTGCATTTTCGGATCTGTTGCACGGTACACCCAGGTGGGGATATAGTCTGCCTTCGGTTTCAGATAGGTATGCTTTGTTATATTTTTGCTAAGAGTAAGTGTGAAAATAATTCCCGCATCTGTGTAACGTTTGTACTGGTTGGAAACAAAATTACCTAGCGACCAGGCCACAATTCCCGAGTCGAGCATGGCATTGGTTGTTTTATAAAATCCAACCGGACTGATCACATGCGGATGGCCACCGATGATGATGTCGGCACCGTACTCTTCTGTTTTACGAACAACCAGTTTTTGCGCATCGGTCGGATCGCTTTTGTTTTCGAGTCCGTAGTGGAAGTATACAAGCACCAAATCCGCCCCCTGAGTTCTGGCCTGTGTGATGTCATGCTGAATAAGCAAAGTATCAATCACATTGAGCATATACCGGTGATCGGTTGCCGGGTAAGCTCCGTTGGTTCCATAGGTATAGTTAAGTATTCCAAGTTTTATTCCTTTTA
>Ga0207022_10248_pt1 | contig 13768 bp, 11 predicted proteins | sample Alteio_BWMinCont_46_FD_153307 | JGI IMG/M metagenome (GOLD analysis project Ga0207022, IMG submission 153307) | Enriched cells from forest soil in Barre Woods Harvard Forest LTER site, Petersham, Massachusetts, United States -... | ecosystem: Environmental > Terrestrial > Soil > Temperate forest >... | reverse complement strand
GAATCGCTTCGCCATTAAAATAGATGTTTTTCTGCGGCTAAACCGACGCGCGATTACGATCCGATATATGGCAACACTACGGGCAACTGGACGACGGATATGTTCGTGGAGGCGGCCTACAAGAGTCTCACTGCCAAGGCAGACCCGAGTTCGAGTCGCAAAGCGAATTAGGGGAACTGATACTTTGCTGGTTCAGGGAAAAACGGAAATGCTTTGCGGAATTATAAGATCACGAGCGAGCCGAACATTCCTGCTCGTTGCGACATTATTCATGTTGCTCCCGGCTCTTCTGGCTGCCCAGAATTTCGGTGCTCGGGGTAATGCTCCACCCGCGCCTCCAAAAACGCCGCGAGAAGCTGCCCCGAAGGACCTGACCGGCTATTGGGTATCCGTCGTCACGGAATTGTGGCGCTATCGCATGCTCGTGCCGGACAAAAACGATTATCAGTTTGTGCCCCTCAATCCCGAAGGCCGCAAAGTAGCGGCTACCTGGGATCCGGCGAAAGATCAGGCCAGCGGCAATGAATGCAAGTCGTACGCAGCGCCCGCCATCATGCAAGTTCCTGGGCGGCTGCACATTTATTGGCAGGACGACAGCACGCTGCGCATCGATACAGATTCCGGGACCCAGACTCGTTGGCGGCTCACAGCCACAGAGTGATCAGCCAACCTGGCAGGGTTATTCGGTGGCATCTTGGGAAGGCGATGAACATATCGACACGCGTGACGGCCAGGGTGGACCTATACAAGACGCGAGTGGCAAGCTCATTCCGGGAAGAGTAATGCACCAGGCGGATTATCTCAAGGTGGTTACCACCCATTTGCGTCCCGGATACTTACAGAAGAACGGAGTTCCTTATAGTGGCAACGCGACGTTGGAAGAAGACTTCGACACTTTTCCGGACTCTTATAGTGGCAATATCTGGCTGACGGTGACGGCAGTAGTAATGGATCCTCAATACCTGATCGAGCCCCTCTTTACGCATGCGCACTTCAAGAAACTTCCGGACAATTCCGGATGGGATCCGACGCCATGCCGAGCCAACGAACCGCGATGAGTCGAGTTCTTCGGAGGTTGATCAGATGAGATCCAAGAAGATCAACTGGAACATGAAAGCTCTGTGGTTTCTTCCGCTCTTGCTGTTGCTGCCGAGCCGGTTGGCCTTTGCCCAAGCCGATATACTCGGCGAATGGTCGCCGAGGGTTTACAACGATGGGATGGACATCGGTGACTACACCGGAATTCCGCTCAATGACGCGGGACGGCTCAGAGCAGAGAGTTGGCACCCTGATCAGATCGACCTCCCGGAAAATATGTGCAGGCCGCACCCGATCGATATCGGATTGCGTGTTTCCGTTTCGCAGCTGCGGATTACTCCCGAGCTCGACCCTGACACGAAGCAACAAGTTGGCTATCGTCTGCACGTGGCTTGGCAAGAGCCGGAACAAGTGATCTATACGGATGGGCGGCCGCATCCTTCGCCTAATGCTCCCCACAAATGGTCGGGGTTTTCGACTGGGCACTGGGAAGGCAATACTCTTGTATACACAACCGATCATCTTAAGGAAGCTTATCTGACCCGCACCGGCGTTCCGCGCAGTTCGAAGTCCACTGTGACCACGCGCATTCACCGCTACGGCAACTATCTGAATGTGACGTTTATCATCGATGATCCGGCGTATCTGACGGAACCTTACATTCGCGAATACAGCTGGGTCTATGCTCCCGACCAGGTGATCCCTCCATTCCCCTGCGAAATGACTCCCGACGGAACGATAGTGCAGGCCGGCACCGTGCCGAATTATTTGCCCGGAAAGAACGACGTTCTCTACGACTTTGCGACCGAGTACGGTATCCCCCCCGAGTCAGCTTTGGGCGGTGCGGAAACGACGTATCCCGAATACATCAAGAAGATGAAAACGATGAAGGTCGCTCCGCGGACCACGACCGAGCATTATAAGCGCGCGGGTTGATCCTGTAGTTTCTGTCAGCGATTTTCTGTGCTTCGCTCTCGGATGGTCAACAAGACTCTACATATCCCAAGGAGGGATCGATGTTAAACACGCGGATTTTAAGGCGAGGTGCGCTTGCGGCAGCCGGAGCGCTCATTATTGCGTTCGCTGCGTCGTTTGCGGCCAGCGACATCGTCGAGGAGTGGGACACCGTCAAGCCGCCGCCCAAGCCTGAGGTGAAGGCTGTCACGCTCGAGCCTTCGACGACAGCTCTGCTGATTCTAGACATGTCGAAAGACGGGGCATGCAAGACGCGCCCACGCTGCATGGCTACGATTCCCAACGTCAAGCGATTGCATGACGCGGCGCAGGCCGCAGGTGTGATGCTGTGGTACAGCATCGGCGCGAAGTCCGAGCCGGCAGACATGATCGGCCCGGGCTTTGCTCCTCGCGACGGCGAATGGGCGCACCAAGGCGGGCCGGACAAATTTCTCGGCTCGAATCTGGAGGAAAAACTAAAAGGCCGCGGCATCAAGACGGTCGTCGTGTGCGGCACATCGTTTCAAGGTGTCGGGGTCGGTACCGGCACCGAAGCGGCGCAGCGAGGCTACAAGGTGATCGTGCCGATCGACTGCCTGTCGTCAGAGGATCCGTACATGGAGCAATATTCGGCGTGGCATTTCTTCAAGGGCGGACCGGCCGTGGTCACCGGCAATTCGACACTGACGCGCAGCACGATGGTGAAGTTCGGAAACTGAGGATCAGCCGCGATTCTGGTGCAGCTGGCTGTTGGGTTATGTCGCAAAGCACGTCAAATGCCTGCGACGCTGATTATGCGTCGTGACGCTAAAAGAAAATGCGACAAAGGGGGGGACTGCCAGGTCCCCCCTTTTCCATCTAGAACCTCTTGCATTGTCTAAGGTCCCCTTTGCCCCGGTAACAAGTGAAAATCGGGCAGCGGCCAACGGACCCGACTCGCGGTTGTAAAATGCCTCTGTGGCGTCCCCGCCTTCTCTATCGACGCGTATGATCGTCACCTTCCGAAGCAGCGCATTCAATACGTCCACGCCTGAAAAGCATTTCATAAGCCGCCGTGCTTACGGAGGTGACTTGGCCAATTGGCTTATATACGAACTTGGCCGGCACGATGCCGCTGTTGAGCCCATGATTGGGCAAAGGGATACCGGATGGATTGTCCGGTTCAGGTTCCACGGCGCGACCTATGATTTCCTGGCTCGGTACCGAGGAGGCCCTGACTGGGTAGGCTTCTTAGAACGGAGACGAGGTATTGTGGGTCGTCTCTTTCACGGGCCGCAGATGAACGTGGAATTTGACGCTGTGCGGCTCATTGATGCGGTGCTGTCATCGTCTGAACTGATTTCTGATGTTCGTTGGCACTACGACGAATCCGCGTCTGTCTGACGCTCCTAAATGAGCGAACAGTTGGCGTCGGACTCAACTCCAGTCTGCATCGCCGACAGCAAGCTTTTGCACCGTGATTAATTAAGGCTCTCTTAAGCTGTCGCGGTATAACCAGAGCCCGCTCGTGTTGCTAGTCAATGACAAACAATTCCTCAGGTCAGTTCGCGTGCGAAGAATTTTGTCGTTTGGAGCTGAACGCTCGCCGAAGATAGAACTGCTATTGATCCCTTCGATCCAACTTAAAGGAAACGGAACCGTCGGTGAGAGCGTCCTTAGGTCCGAGAATAAAGACTCGCGAGGCCCACAGGCTGATCTCCGACTTGTGCGGTGATAAGTTTCCTATTCGGCAGCGGCGGGGAAGGCACTCAAGGCAATGGAGAGGTGACGATGAAGCACTTTGGATCCCAAGTCCACATGAAAGTGTTTTTCTCCATTCTTTTAATTCTTTTGATTGCGTCCGGGATGAGAGGGCAGACCGTGAACGGAAACCTGCTCGGCTCGGTTCTGGATCAACAGCAAGCGGCAGTTGCCAATGCGCAGGTGTCGTCCCGAAACGTCGATACAGGCGCCACGCGGACCGCGACCACCGATGCCAGCGGTAGCTATAGGATCGCCAGCGTACCTGCCGGAAGATATGAGGTTACGGTCACCGCCGCCGGCTTCACAACCGCTGTGCACAGCGGCATTACGCTCACGGTTGGTGCCGATGTTAGGGTTGATTTCGCGTTGAGCGTGGGCGCGGTGCAGCAGCAAGTCCAAGTCACAGGTGAAGTTCCGCAAGTGGACACAACCTCCTCGACGCTGTCGGGAGTCGTTTCAGAAAACACGGTCCGTCAATTGCCACTAAACGGACGCGACTGGCTGCAGCTGGCCACATTGCAACCCGGAGTTCTCACTGTAGAGACCCAGTCGCAAGACGTCACCGGGGGAATGGGTACGAAAATGTCCATTTCCGGGGGCCGTCCCAGCCAGAATGTGTACCGCATCGACGGGATGACAGTGAACGACCACACGAACAACAGTCCGGGAAACATACTGGGAGCGAACCTCGGGGTAGACGCCATTCGCGAGTTCTCGGTCCTCACCAGTGATTACTCTGCTGAATACGGCAGGGCAGCCGGTGGCGTCATCAACGCCATCACCATGTCGGGTACCAACGCACTTCACGGTACGGTATTCGAGTTCCTTCGCAACAGCGCCCTGGACGCGCGCAATTTCTTCGATCAGCAGATTCCGCCGTTTCGCCGTAACCAGTTCGGTGGCTCGATTGGCGGCCCGATCAAGAAGGACAAGCTTTTCTTCTTCGCAAACTACGAGGGATTGCGGCAGTTCCTCAGCGAATCGTTTACGTCCGGGACACTTTCACCTAATGCCCGAAACGGCATACTCTTCTCAGGAGTGACGGTCCCGATAGACCCACGAATCAAACCGTTACTTGCGCTCTACCCTTCACCGAACGGGACGATCTCCGGCGATGTCGGGTTGTATGAGTTTGGAGCCGGCCAAACCGGGACCGAGAACTATGTGACCGGCAGAATCGATTATATGCTCACGGCTAACGACACAATTTCCAGCAGCTACACCTTCGACAACGGGAATCTCTTGACGCCCGATCCCTTTAAGGAAAAATCTCAAGCCCAGGCGGCACGCAACCAGAGGTACATGCTGAGCTTGCAGCACATTTTCAATCCGATGCTGCTCAACACGATTCGCGCGGGATTTACCCGCACCGTGGGTAAGAATGGCATCGATACGTTGCCGACCATACCGCAGGTCACCGATCCTTCGTTGGGTTCCGTGCCCGGCAAGAATCTGAGTACTATTGAGGTGCCCGGCCTCGCCTCGATCGGAGGCATTGGCTCCACAGGCGGTGATCTTTTCTGGTTTACAGACCCGCAAGTAAGCGATGATCTTTCATGGGAGCGCGGGCGAAATAGCTTCAGATTTGGGTTCAGCCTCGAGGCCCTTCGCAACAACGAGGACACCCAATCCAACCCTGCCGGCGATTGGGCTTTTGGTTCCATTCAGGACTTTCTGACGGCTATACCGAAACAGTTTTCTTCCGATTTTCCCGGTACGTCTTCCTATCGGACAGTGCGCACAAAAATTTTCGGCGTATACGTCCAGGACGACATGCGGGTTCGCAAAAATCTAACCCTTAATTTGGGATTGCGCTACGAGATGGGCACTACGCTCCGGGAGACGCAGGGCAGAGTTGCCAACCTTGTAAACCTCACTGATCCTAACGTGACCATTGGTAACCCACTGTATCAGAACCCAACGAAGCGGAATTTCGCTCCCCGCATCGGTCTGGCCTGGGACCCGTTTGGGGATGGTAAGACGGCCATTCGCGCCGGGCTTGGCGTCTTCGACCTCGTTCCAACACCTAACTTACTCACGGACCGGATCACGCGCTCGGAGCCTTTCTTCGAGGCGGGTATTTTGAGAAACCCGCCATCCTCAAGCTTCCCCAACGCGATCTTTCCCCTGCTCGGTATTAAAGAGTTGCGTACAGTCTACGTACAACCCAATCCGGATCCCACCTACGTCATGGACTGGAATCTGAATATCCAGCGGCAGGTTACGCCAAACCTGACGGTCGCTGTGGCCTACGTGGGCTCGCGGGGAGTTCACTTGCCCGTTGCTCAGGGTGACCTCGACGTTGTGCCTCCCAACTTGGTCACTGTCGCGCCCGACGGACTCCTACAATTTCCGGCGAGCGATACCAATGGACTTGGACTCGCACCCACCCCGAGGATCAATCAGAATTTCTCCGAGATCGACTCGACTCAGTGGTATGGCTGGGACACTTATCACTCGTTGCAAACCAATGTCATCCGTAGATTCGGTCGTGGACTGACATTCCAGGCCGTTTACATGTGGTCGAAGAACATTGATGTCGGAAGCCAAGAACTCGGCTCGAGCGAAGAGCAGAACAGCATGGATAACCCCTATCCTTTTGATCCGAACCTCCAGCGGGGGGTAACAGACTTTGACATTCCCCAGCATGTGAGCATCAACTTTACCTGGGATGTACCCGCACCTAAGTTACAGAATGGATTTTCGCGATTTCTGGTTCAGGGCTGGCAATTGGGCGGGATCTTCACAGTCCAGAGCGGCACTCCGTTCAGCGTGGCCATTCCAGCGGACATCGCGGGAACTGGCTCGTCCGGTGTAACTGGCCACGGTGGTGGGCAGAGACCTGTCTACAATCTAGGAGCATCAGGGTGTCCCGCGAACGGGAATGCGGTCAATGTCGGGAACTTCAATGAGTATATCAACCTGTCGTGTTTCAGCATGCCACCTGCCGGCGAGTTGGGCAACGTCGGACGTAACACGCTGCGCGGCCCAGGCTTCGAAGACTTCGATTTTTCCATCTTCAAGAACACCACTGTGCGCGGCGAGAGACAGATCCAGTTTCGTGCCGAATTCTTCAATGTTCTAAACCGTCCCAACTTCGAATTCAGACTGGCACAGATATTGGACAGTAATGGCAATCTAGTTCCAATCAATGCCATTCCTCAAGCGCCGACCGTCAACGCCGCTCGGCAGATCCAATTTGGGTTGAAGTTTACCTATTAAGGCTGGAAGAGTTGGACAGGTATACGATAGTGCTCGTCATTGTCGATCAAAAAAAGAAACCCGACTGAGACTAGGAGATTTGTCATGACCAGAACGAAGCTTCTTGCAAAGGTCCTACTGGGAACGGCCGCATTGAGCGTGGCCTTTATCGGTTTCGTGATGGCGCAAACTCCGTCTCATTCAGCCCCTAACGTAACCTCGCATGCTGAAGGAGCGTTGACTGGTAAAGTAAGTTCGCAGGCGGAAGGAGTGATGGAGGGGGTGCTCGTCGGCGCAAAGAAGACGGGCTCCACTATGGCCACTTGGGTGGTGACCAACGCCCAGGGTCAATACAAGTTCCCCCGGGACAGAATGGAGCCGGGCAAATACGCGATTAGCGTTCGGGCAGTAGGATATGAGGTGCCGAAGACGTCCATTGATGTCACTGCAGAACCCACCCAGTTGGATTTGCAACTCACCAAGGTGACAAGCACGTCCAAGCTTGGCATGCAGGTTTCCAACGGGGAGTTGCTCATGAGTGTCCCGGGAACCCACGAAGAGAAGATGGCCTTCGGGGCCTGCGTTAATTGCCACACGCTGCAGCGAGTGCTGTTCTCTCGTTACAATGCGGACGAGATGGCTCAAGTTGTGCAGCGCATGGCCACGCATACGAACAACTCTTCTCCCATGCGTCCTTGGGTTCGTCCGAGCGAGGGGCCTGCAGGTCCGCCGACCGCAAGGCAGATGGCGTTGGCCAAATATATCAGTACGATCAACCTGAGTTCGGCCGACACGTTTGAGTTCCCATTGAAGACAATGCCGCGCCCTAAAGGCAAGGCAACCGAGGTGATTTACACGACGTACGACCTACCGCGGCTCGATGGAGCGCCGCACGACACCGCGCTAGACGCCGAGGGGAACGTCTGGTATTCGGACTTTAACTCCCAGTTCATTGGGAAGGTCGATACCAAAACCGGCAAAGTGGTGGAATATCCGGTTCCGCTGGGCCGCGTCGGCCCGCTAGCGCAGGGTGGTCTGCAAATCGCTCTTGATAGGGAGGGGCGCGTTTATTACGGCAATATGTCGCAGATGCAGGTCGTCCGGCTCGATCCAAAAACCGGAAAGATGGAAACATTCAAGCCACCAGTACAGGAATCGGATATCGGGGCCGCCCATCTTACGATGATTGACCCCTCGTTCCAGAATGTGGATGGAAAGATATGGGTCAATGTAGCCGGTGCAGGGGGCGAAGGGGGCGAAGGTGGTGAGGGCGGTGAAGGCGGCGCTACTGGAAGGGCAGGCGGCACTTGGCACGCCGACTTGGCAACCAACACGTGGACTCACGTTACCCACCCGCACGGCAGTCCGCCCGCGGGAGCATACGATGTCATTGCTAACTCGAAGAACGACATGTACGGAATGGGCTTTGGTAACCCTAGGATTTGGATGACAGATGGCAAAAACCTGCAAACCGTATGGTATGACATGCCGCCGACAGACATGGGTTGTCGGCGTGGACACATCGATTCGCAGGACCGCTTATGGTGTGGCGGGTTCAACGGCAACGATTTGGTGATGTTCGATCCGAAGGCGCAGCAAAAGATCAAAGTGTGGCAGGCGCCGACGCCCTGGACGCGTCCGTATGACGCCGAGTTTGACGACAAAACATATGACTGGGGCGCAGGAATGGACAATGACATTGCCCTCCGGCTAAATATCCAGACAGGGGAATTCACCGAGTATCTCCTCCCGCATGAAACCAACGTTCGTCATGTAGACGTGCAGAAGTCCGGAGATCTCTCCAGCTTATGGCTGGGGGACCAGCATGGAGCGACAATCATTCATATTGAGCCGCTTACACCGTAACGGAAGCGTGAAAGCATAACGCATCTTCAGTCGGAGCCCCGCTGGGGTGGCCGAATGACATTTGGACGAGCGTTTCCGCAATGCTTCGCCTTGCGAACGACCCTTTCCTCCACAAAACGCGGCATACTATCGCATGAAGTAAAGTGCAAATTCGTATTGTTCGAAAACCGCCTGTTTCGGAACACGAAATTCCGCGCATTGCAGCATACGTGGATTCAATCAATTGCGGAGACTCGCGTGAAGGGATTTAGGCACGCCCGCCAGGATACGGGGCCGGCCTCTTCGAGAAGCCGTGGTATACTCTTACCGCGTTTGTTGCTCTTGTAAAAACCTTTTGATTCGTTTAAAGGGGCTGCGAGTTCACATTCAACTCGTGGCCTTTTTTTGTTGTTCGGCTAAGGGTCTTCCGGGAAGCATCAGCGCTGCCTCGGGTCGAAAGAGATGTTCACACATCAGGAGAAGCACCATGAAGAATTTATTTGTTGGCAACATGAGCTTCCAAACTACGGAAAGCGATCTACGCGCCCTCTTTGAGCCTTTCGGACAAGTCACGCGCGTCCATATCGCGAACGATCGCGAGACCGGTCAGGCGCGTGGATTCGCCTTTGTCGAAATGGCGAAAGACGAAGAAGCCGCAAAAGCCATGAGCGATCTAAACGGAAAAGAAGTCGCTGGCCGCGCTCTGCGGGTCAATGAAGCCACGCCGAAGACGGCTGGCGGCCCTCGCGGCGGCAGCGGTTTCGGTTCGTTTGGAGGCGGCGATAAAAGAGGAGGGGGACCACGTGGAGGAGGTAGATTTTCCACTGAAGACTACAGTGGAGCGGCCCGCCAGCCGAGAGAGCCACGCTGGTAACACTGAAAGTCCTCCCGCTGAACCCAGCTCCGCCACAACAGATCGGTTTTGCGAGAGGGTGACAATCTACAACTGCTTGAAAAGAATGGTGGGCCTGGACTGACTTGAACAGTCGACCTCACCCTTATCAGGGGTGCGCTCTAGCCACCTGAGCTACAGGCCCGCATTGGAAGCGAGAACCGTTGAAAGATTGCGCGCGACTTTAGTCAAGACCGGAAAGCGGTTCAACCGCAATCCCGACGGTCTCATTTTATCATCATCCCCCCCAAACTTCTTCTCGCAATCGATTCTCCTAGCAACCGCTGCGTTGCGTTCTGGTCGAAACATGCCACAGAGCAAGACAATGTGACCAAGTAGCCAGCCCCCGTAGCCTGGCGCGACAAAGAAGCGTTGAACGTGAGAATGCGCCGAACGCTTCGGCGACTGCGCTTGGGTTTTGAGAGGCTTTGCCAGAAAACATTGTTTTCGTGCCAGCTAACATCCTTCCATTCTGTAGCTTATGGCGCCGGTGACGGTCTGCATCCGGCCAGCCTTCGGAATCGCTTGTAATCAACTTCGATCCTGAGAGAACTGCTCCGAAATCTGTAGCGAAGCTGTTAATAGTCCGTTCGATTGCGGCCCGAGAAACAGTACTAATGGTCCATTCTGAAAGTCTGCCCCTGACCTCTATATAAGTTATTCGAAAGCTTGCACTAGTCTGGTCTTTAGTGCCTGCTCCTGGATTTTCTGAGGGGAAAAGAGTGCGCGTTGCGCGGTTGCCCAGCAGCCTGAAACAGGAGGGTTGTCAGGAAGACGGCGAGAGTTAGGCCCAAACCATATGGCGATTGATGCCCTAGATCAGGAAGTCATCAACAACCTGCCGCGATTGGCCGACGTGTATGACGCGTACGGCGTCAAGGTGAATGCTTTGCCTGTTGATGAAATCTTCGCCCTCTACGAACGAACCGGCTTTCTTTATCCGGACAAAGCGGCTCGGCTCCTGCCCCATTTGGAACAGGTGAAAGATAACTGGCGGCGCATGCTGAAGGGCGGAGACTCGCTTCTCTACGTACTGACTGCCGGCGACCAAAAACACGGCCGCGCATCAATTGCCGTCTGGCGCACGGCCCGGAATGGATGGACCTCGCAACACCTGGTCTCCGAGAACAATCCATACGCGTCGCGTGCGGTGATGCTGTGCGGATCGGCGGCCAGCTTTTTGAAGGGCGTCGATGAGTCCCACCAGAATTGGTTCCGTCCCGAAAATCGCTTTCCCTCGCGCGTATTCGGCTCCATGGTCCAGACCATCGGAGAATCCTTCTCTTCAGTTCAGCGGCACATGTACTTTGCACTGTCGAAGAAAATCTCTTTGCCGACGCAAAAGGGGATCCGGGTTGTGCCCTACAGCGCGGCCCACAAGGAACCGCTTTGTGCGATTGCCACCGCGGCACGGGGCAGCGTTTACGTAACCGCGGAGGAATTGCGGGAAGACGCCGAGTTCAAAGCTGTCGACGAAATGTATCGCAAAGTGGGGCTCCGGCGAACCCGACGCGTATGGCTGGCGTATCGCGGATACAAGGATGAGCCGATCGGGGCGGTGATTGCCTATCGCGGACCGCTGGGAGTCAACTTCAGCTACATCGAAAATCGATGTGATCTATTGCTGCATCCGACGCTTCCCGAATCAGACGTTCCCGGCGTCGCGGCTTGCTTGCTCAAGACAGCTTCCAGCGCCTATCAAGGCTTTGAGCTGAACGCCATTCCAGTCATTACCGATCAGATTGCCGCCACCGCCCTCACGCAATTGGGCGCAGAGATGCTTCGCCATTATTGCCAGGGCATATGGCTCGGGGGCGGACAGCTGCGCTTTTATCGCCATGTGGACGGCTTTTATTCGAGATTGCTGGCTCGATCCGAAAGACATGCAACACATATGACGTTCGTAAGCTAGGGCAGTCGAATGGTTAAGGCCGCAACAATTGATTACATCATGGATGACCCGCGGGAGGCCGCGCGGCTGGAAGCAAAGGTCGATCCGGAGGCATGGGTTCAAAAGTACATGGCGCGCCACATCACACCAGGCATGGAAGTGCTCTCCGTGGGCTGTGGGCCGGGCGTCATTTTGGGAGCGGTCTGCGCATTGCATCCTTCGTTGCGCGGGACCGGCGTCGATATCAGCCCAGATCGCGTCGAGCAGGCGGTTCGGAGAAACCGTGAGAATCCGCGAATCAAGTTCTTATGCGGCGATGCTCACGCGATGCAATTTCCAGCGGAGAGTTTCGATCTCGTGTATTGCCGCATGCTGCTTCAATACCTCCAGAAAAAGGAGCGTGCCGTTGGTGAATTGGTCCGCGTCTGCAGGCCGGGCGGGCGGGTTCTGTTGCAGGACCTGGACGGGCAACTTCTATGGCATTACCCAGAAGATTCCACAATGCAGCGCGCTGTGGAGAAAGCCGTGATGGCGCTGGGAGAGACCGGATTCGATCCCTTCGTCGGCCGAAAGCTTTTTTGGCTGGCACGGAAGGCCGGCCTCGAGAATATTCAGGTGCAGGTGGACTGTTATCACTTGATCGCGGGGGAAGTCGCTCCGGACATTTGGAAGCAATGGGAATTAAAGCTGGAGATTGCGCGGCCGCAGATGACCCGGGTCTTCGGAAGTGAAGCCGAAGCCAAAGCATATTCGCGGAGGTTTCTGGAATATCTGAGCCGCCCGGATACGCTTACTTATTCCACGGTTTTCACTGTGACCGGAGAAAAGCCCTTATGAAGTCTCGGCTCCTTTGGAATTGCTGGCCGGTGTTTGCCCTTTCAAGTCGCGCAGGATGTATGCAGAAGTAAATCGAAATAGCGCAGGAAATCCATTTGAGTCACGGGAAAAAGGAATTTAGCAGGCCCAATACGCAGTGCCCAAAAATTCGGATTGGGGATCCTACGCCAGCTTCGCTGGCTATCTCCTAAGAGGGGGATTTGGATATGTCGCCGATACGCAAGAACGAAATCAGCTGGATGGCCTGCACGGGCCGAATGCTGCTGGCCGGCATGCTCGCCGTGTGCCCATTGGCCAATGTGTCGGCGGCAGGGCCGCAAAGTGTTCCCGACGTCACCAGCATGAGTCTGGAGGACCTGATGAACATGCAGGTCACGTCGGTGTCCAAGCGGTCGCAGAAGGTAGCTGACGCGGCGGCGGCAGTCTTCGTCATTACCCAAGAAGATATCCGTCGTTCAGGAGCTACCAGCATCCCGGATGCGCTGCGGATGGTCCCAGGCTTGGAAGTGGCGCAGATTGACCAGAACAAATGGGCCATCGGCTCGCGAGGGTTCAACGGACGATTCGATAACAAGCTGCTGGTTCTGATCGACGGCCGAAGCGTCTATACGCCTCTTTTCTCAGGCGTCTACTGGAACGTGCAGGACGTCGTGCTCGAAGACGTGGACCGCATCGAAGTCATTCGCGGTCCCGGGGCCACCTTGTGGGGCGCTAACGCCGTCGACGGCGTGATCAACATTATTACGAAATCGGCCAAGGCCACGCAGGGCGGACTGGTATCGGCAGGAGCGGGATCACAGGAAGCCACTGCTGAAACCGTACGGTACGGCTCCAAGGTCAAGGACAACACCTTTTATCGCGTATATGGCAAATACTACGATTGGTATCCCTCAATTGACACCGGAGGCGCAGCAGCTTCCGACGGGTGGCATGCATTACGCGGCGGCTTTCGTCTCGACTCTAACGTTGCGACAAGGGATTCCATCACCGTCCAAGGCGATCTCTATCACGATAATTTCGGCGAGACTCTAACAGTTCCTTCATTAACCTCGCCCACGCTCTGGAGCACATACCCAAATAATGGCTACGAAAGCGGCGGCGATTTACTGGGTCGCTGGAATCACTCTTTTTCGCGGTCTTCGACTTCACTGCAGATGTACTATGACCGAACCAATATCTCGGACCCCACGGTTTTTGGCGACCACGAATCCGTATACGACATCGATTTCCAACACGACATTCACCTTGGCGAATCCCAGGAACTAGTTTGGGGCTTGGGCTACCGCTCGATTCAGGATAGCAACGGCTCAAGCTTCACCGTAGCCCTTCAGCCCGCCCACAGCAGCTTGAATCAATATAGTGCATTC